>Ga0214202_1000007_pt1 | contig 165450 bp, 169 predicted proteins | sample TroBogEpilimnion_9_FD_153040 | JGI IMG/M metagenome (GOLD analysis project Ga0214202, IMG submission 153040) | Freshwater microbial communities from Trout Bog Lake, WI - 03JUN2009 epilimnion | ecosystem: Environmental > Aquatic > Freshwater > Lake > Epilimnion/Euphotic zone | place: Trout Bog...
GCCTCGGGGCGGACTCGAACCGCCACGCCTTGCGGCACCGGATTTTGAGTCCGGCACGTCTACCAATTCCATCACCGAGGCAGGTGTTTGCAGTGGAAATTCTGCGTACTTTTCTATTTTGTTGCTGTGCTAAGACATGAGAGTGTAACAAATAATGCTTATATACCCGTTACCTTCGGTCTAGAACCCCTTAAAATAAGGTCTTATAGCCAAATTATTAAAAGGACTCACCCGTATGGCCGGCCATTCGAAATGGGCCAATATTCAGCACCGCAAAGGTCGTCAAGACGAAAAACGCGGCAAGATTTGGACCAAACTCATCAAAGAAATTACTGTAGCTGCCAAATTAGGTGGCGGCGATGTTGCTACAAACCCTCGTTTGCGCCTGGCTATTGATAAAGCCAAAGACTCTAATATGCCAAACGATAACGTTCAAAGAGCTATTCAGCGTGGCACTGGCTCACTTGAGGGCGTCAACTATGAAGAAATTCGTTATGAGGGTTATGGCATCAATGGCGCAGCCATCATTGTGGATTGCTTAACTGATAACCGTACTCGTACTGTTGCCGAAGTTCGCCACGCCTTCAATAAAAATGGTGGCAACATGGGCACAGAAGGTTCAGTTGCGTTTCTTTTTAAACACTGCGGCCAAATGCTATTTGCACCCGGTACTAACGAAGATCAACTCATGGAAGTTGCATTAGATGCTGGCGCTGAAGACGTCATCACCCATGATGATGGCTCTCTAGAAGTACTATCGCCCGTTCCAGATTTTTCTAAAGTACAAGACGCGATCAGTAAAGCCGGCCTCAAGCCTGAGTTGGCTACTGTTGCCATGCGCCCTGAGACAGAGATTGCTTTGGATGGTGATCAAGCTGAGAGCATGCAGAAATTATTAGATGCACTCGAAAACTTAGATGACGTACAAGAAGTCTTCACGAACGCCGCGCTTTAATTGCTGAAATATTTTTGCCGTATTTATTTAGACACTTATTAATACTGATAGCTTGTTATGAAAATTCTACTCATCGGATCTGGCGGACGTGAACATGCACTTGCTTGGAAGCTAGCACAATCCCCACAAGTTCAAACTGTGTTCGTTGCTCCAGGCAATGGCGGAACAGCTACTGCCAAGCAAACTGCTGCAGGCATTGAGAACCTGGCGATCACTGAATTACAAGAATTGGCAGATTTTGCCAAGCGCGAGAAGATTCATTTAACTGTTGTAGGTCCAGAAGCGCCACTCGCTGCCGGTATCGTCGATGTATTTCGTAATAATGGCTTACGCATTTTTGGGCCAACACAATTGGCTGCTCAATTAGAATCTTCTAAAGACTTTTCTAAAGCCTTTATGAAACGCCATGGTATTCCAACGGCAGATTACCAAACCTTCGCCAATGTAACTGAGGCACATGCTTTTATTGATGCTAATGGAGCCCCGATTGTGATTAAGGCGGATGGACTTGCAGCTGGTAAAGGGGTGGTTGTTGCCATGAGCCTAGAAGAAGCTCATGCAGCCGTCGACATGATGTTGGCTGATAACAAATTAGGTAACGCAGGTGCTCGCGTTGTGATTGAGGAATTCCTCACTGGTGAAGAAGCCAGTTTCATCGTTCTTGTAGATGGTAAAAATGTCCTCGCCTTAGCAACTAGCCAAGATCACAAACGCTTGCTCGATGCCGATCAAGGACCAAACACTGGCGGCATGGGTGCTTACTCCCCTGCCCCTGTAGTCACCCCAGAAATTCATGCGCGTGCATTGCGCGAAGTGATCATGCCAACGGTGCAAGGTATGAAGGCAGATGGCATTCCATACACAGGCTTTCTATATGCAGGACTGATGATCGCTCCTGATGGCAAGATCAAGACTTTAGAATTTAACTGCCGCATGGGCGACCCAGAGACTCAGCCCATCATGGCACGCTTACGCAGCGATCTGGTGAATGCATTGGATCACGCAGTGGATGGGACACTTAATAAAGTCGATTTGGAATGGGATCGACGTACCGCCTTAGGCGTTGTGCTTGCAGCCCATAACTATCCGGATACACCTCGCGCAGGCGATATTATTACCGGCATTCCGACTGATAGCGAAGATCAAATCACTTTCCATGCTGGTACTAAATTACAAGATGGCAAAGTAGTGACCTCAGGAGGACGCGTGATGTGCGTTGTGGGGCTTGCCGACACGGTGCGTGGCGCACAACAAAAAGCCTACGAAGTAATTAATCAGATTCAATTTGAAGGTATGCAATATCGTAAAGATATCGGCTATCGCGCAATCAAGTAAATCCAGAAAGCTAGAACCCCGTGCCAGACCAACACACCCCAATCGACATTAATGCCCTAAAAGAGTATTTCTTGGGCTTACAAAATCGCATCACGAGCACTATGAGTGCTTTGGATGGCAAACCCTTTGCAGTAGATGAGTGGCACAAGCCAGAAGATAGCAAACTGAAAGGTTATGGTCGGACCTGTACTTTGGATGGCGGCAACATCCTTGAAAAAGGGGGTGTGGGCTTTTCTCATGTTCGTGGTGATCAAATGCCGCCTTCAGCCTCGCAGCACCGGCCAGAAATGGCCGGGCGCAGCTTTGAGGCCATGGGGGTGTCATTGGTCTTTCATCCCAATAATCCCAAGGTACCCACCACTCATATGAATGTGCGCTGCTTTATTGCCCAAGCGCCTGATAAAGAGCCTGTCTGGTGGTTTGGTGGTGGCTTTGACATGACCCCGTATTACGGTGTTGATGAAGATTGCCGACACTTTCATCAAAGCGCTAAAGATGCCTTAGATCCCTTTGGCGAAGAGTTTTATCCGCGCTTTAAAAAATGGTGTGATGAGTACTTTTACTTAAAACACCGTGAGGAGCCCCGCGGTATTGGTGGTGTTTTCTTTGATGACTTTAATGAGTTGGGTTTTGAGAAGAGCTTTGCCATGACTAAAGCTGTCGGGGATGCCTTTATTAAAGCTTACATGCCCATCGTTGAGCGCAGGTATCAAGATAGCTTCACCCTGAACGAGAAGTCTTTCCAAGAATATCGTCGTGGACGCTATGTGGAATACAACCTCTTATTTGATAGAGGCACTATTTTTGGATTGCATTCTGGTGGCCGTACTGAGTCGATCTTGATGTCAATGCCGCCTGTAGTGCAATGGTGGTACAACTGGCAACCTAAGCCAGGTACACCGGAAGCTAAGCTTTATGACTATTACCTTAAGCCACGTGATTGGCTGGCTTGAGTATCGATCATTGAGTACTATAAAAAAAATTGGCATTCTTGGAGGCACCTTTGATCCTCCGCATGTGGGTCACCTCAAGTTAGCTACGCACTTCGCCAAGCTGCTTCACCTTGATGAGCTGCTTCTCATCCCAAGCGGTGAACCATGGCAAAAAGGCGCTGGCATCACCCCAGCAGAAATGCGGCTCAAACTCACTGAAGCAGCTGGCATTGATTTAGCGCGTGCCTTTTTATATCTCCAGATTTCTACACAAGTAGGTATCGACCGAATGGAAGTCGATCGCGCAGGACCCAGCTATGCCATCGATACGGTTAAGACACTACGGGAACGCTGTGGACCAGACGTTAGCCTGACATGGCTAATGGGAGCAGATTCACTGGTTGCCCTACCTAGCTGGAACTCTTGGGAAAAGCTCAGTCAATATGTTCATTTTGCTGTGGCCTCTAGACCCCATCATGACTTACATGAGCAAATCAGTCTAGAAGTGGGTCAATTTCTGCAAAAACATAAAACATCAGATACTGCCGCTCTTGAAAATAGTGCTTGCGGACTCATATACATTGATGAAAGTCTAAACATTGATCTCTCCTCTACTGAGTTGAGGGAACGACTCAAATCATCGTCTCGGAGCACTATTACTTCCGAGGAAATACCAACCCACACCCTAGAAATCATTACAAATCTGGGCTTGTATCAGTAATCAAGCTAAGATCATCCTAAATACAAAAATTATTGTCGAGAAAATATGGATTTACGTAAATTACAACGCGTCGTGATTGATGCCCTAGAAGACGTCAAAGCACAAGATATCCGCGTGTATGACACCACCAAATTAAGTGAATTATTTGACCGAGTGATCATCGCTACTGGTTCAAGTAATCGCCAAACTCGATCTTTGGCAATGTCTGTCAAAGAAGAGGTGAACGCTAAAGGTGGTGAAGTGATTTCGATTGAAGGTTTAGAGACTGGTGAGTGGGTGTTAGTAGATTGCGGCGATATCGTGGTTCATATCTTGCAACCAATGTTGCGCTCTTACTATCAGCTTGAAGGTATGTGGGGCGCTAAACCAGTGCGTGTGAAATTGGCTAGCGACAAAGGTCTTGCTAAAGCCAGTGAGTCTGAAGACGACGACGAATAATTTCGCAGCGTCTTGTATCAATGCGCCTCACGATAGTTTCAGTTGGTCATAAGATGCCAGATTGGGTTGCAACCGCGACCCATGACTACATCAAAAGAATGCCTGCGGATTGCAGCATCGAAATCAAAGAGATTAAACCCGACCTGACTCCGGCCAAAGAAGCAATAAAAATTGTAGCCGCCATTCCAAAGGGCTCCAGAGTAATCGCTATGGATGAGCGCGGCAAAGACCAGACTACACAAAACCTAGCTAACCAATTGGCTGGCTGGCGCCAAGAAGGTTTTGACATCACCTTTTTAATAGGTGGTGCAGATGGTTTAGACGCGAGCTTGAAGACTAGTTCCCAAGCCATGTGGAAACTCTCCAGCTTGACCCTTCCCCATGCAATGGCCAGAGTATTGTTGGTTGAGCAACTTTATCGAGCTTGGACTATTCTGCAAGGTCATCCTTACCATCGCGAATAAGTTAATAAATCCTATGCATTCTTTTATTTACCTTGCCTCGCAAAGTCCTCGTCGTCAAGAGCTCCTTAAGCAAATCGGGATTCGATTTGAAATGCTTTTGCCTTCTCCAGATGAAGATAGCGAAAGTATTGAAACTCCACTAGCAAAAGAGAAAGCCCGCATTTACGTAGAACGAGTGACTTTGGCTAAAAGTGCCGCCGCACTCACTAGATGGAGAAAAAGTGGTTTACCGTGGGCTCCGATTCTCTGTGCTGATACTACTGTGAGCTTGCCCAACTATCCAGATGGTGAAATTCTGGGTAAGCCTATCGATGCAGCGGATGCCGCTCGCATTTTGACTATGCTCAGCGGCAAAGTACATGAAGTACTAAGCTCAGTTGCAGTTACTATTCACCCGGACGAAAGACCCCTACAGCTAACGCAGGTTTCTGAGGTGCAGTTTGCCGACCTATCCACAGAACAAATAGATACCTATATCGCCAGCGGCGAGCCCTTTGGAAAAGCCGGGGCATACGGAATTCAAGGCCTTGGCGGTACTTTTATTCCCTCAATCCAAGGAAGTTATAGCGGTATCATGGGACTACCTATTTATGAAACCCAGCTTTTACTAGACCGCGCCCAAGTCAGCAGAATATGAACGAAGAAATTCTGATTAATATCACTCCACAGGAAACACGCGTTGCTTTAATTCAGCGGGGCGCAGTTCAAGAGTTACAAATTGAGCGCACACGCCAACGCGGTATTGTAGGAAATATCTACTTAGCCAAAGTAGTACGCGTACTACCTGGTATGCAATCTGCATTTATTGAGATCGGATTAGAGCGCACTGCCTTCATGCACGTTGCCGACATTACCCAAAATAATCCTCAAGCGCAAATTGAAAAATTACTGTTTGAGGGTCAAACACTATTAGTCCAGGTATTAAAAGATCCACTGGGAACTAAAGGTGCACGTCTCACAACACAGCTTAGTATTGCAGGGCGCAATTTGGTTTACCTCCCTCCTGTGGGTAGCGATATAGCCACAGAGAAATATATTGGCGTCTCTCAGCGCATTGATCAACCTGAAGAACGTGAAGCAATTAAAACGCGGCTTGCTGGTCTTATGGCAGCAGACGAAAAAGGTGGCATCATCGTTCGCACTAGCGCCCAAGATGCATCCGATACCGAGCTTCAGCATGACATGCTTTACCTGCGAACCACCTGGGAAAACATCCATGCTGCAATGAAACATCATCCTGCCCCCACCCTGCTTTATCAAGACTTAAGTCTGGCTGAGCGGGTATTGCGTGATGTCGCTGGTGAAGATACGACTCAAATCCGTGTAGATTCCGCTGAAAATTTTGAGAAACTCAAAACATTTACTAACGCCTACATGCCCAACCTTTTGGATAAATTGAGTTTACATCGCGGCGAACGCGCCCTCTTTGATCTGTTTGATGTTGATGCTGAAATCAATAAAGCTTTAGGTCGTCGAGTAGATCTCAAATCTGGCGGCTACCTCATGATTGATCAAACAGAATCGATGACAACAATTGACGTAAATACCGGGAGCTATGTTGGCGCACGTAATCTTGACGATACCGTATTTAAGACTAATCTAGAAGCAGCGCAAGCGATTGCTCGTCAACTCCGTTTACGAAACTTGGGCGGTATCATCATCATTGACTTCATTGATATGGCCAGCAAAGATCATCAAGAATCTGTGCTGAATGAGCTCAAGCGCAACTTAGAGCGTGATCATGCTAGAACCTCCGTTAGTGATTTTTCTGCTTTAGGCTTGGTGGAGATGACGCGCAAACGCACCCGCGAATCATTAGCCCATATTACCTGTGAGCCATGTGCCACCTGCCTTGGTAAGGGTGAAATTAAAACTGCACAAACGATCTGCTATGAAATCCTACGAGAAATTGTTCGTGAGCATCGTCAATTTAATCCAAGAGAATTTCGGATTGTTGCTGCGCCTGACGTAATTGATTTATTTTTGGAAGAGGAAAATCAATTCTTAGCGCAGCTAGGTGACTTTATTGGCAAGCCAATTACACTCCAAGCAGAAGGCAGCTTCCGCCAAGAACAATACGATATCGTTCTAAGCTAAAGACCTTCATGACTGCCCTACTAGGGTGCTTTAAGCGTTTGAAAATTGAATGCGGTGCAAGTTCGCATAAAGACCATCATGCTGAATCAATTCATCGTGCGAACCATTTTCAATAATCTTGCCATGTTCAAGCACCACAATTCGATTGGCATGCTCAATAGTCGATAAACGGTGTGCAATCACCAAAGTTGTTCTATTGGCCATCAAGGTATCGAGCGCTTCCTGAACCTGGCGCTCAGATTCAGAATCTAAGGCTGAAGTGGCTTCATCCAAAATCAGAATTGGAGCATTCTTATAAATAGCTCGGGCGATTGCCAAACGTTGGCGCTGGCCGCCTGATAAGCGATTGCCGTTATCTCCCACCAAGGAATCGATTCCCTCGGGCAACTCCTTAATTAGAGCGCTCAGGTTAGCAGCCTCTAAGGCCTCTATCACGCGACTACGATCAATCCTATCCTCACCATTTGCGCCATAAGCCACGTTGGCAGCAATCGTGTCATTGAACAGAATGACATCCTGACTAACGAAGGCAATTTGGCGACGTACATCAGCTAAGACGATCTCTTCCAATGGAAGATCGTCCAGAAAAATATGGCCACTCGTAGGCTTAAAGAATCTTGGTAATAAATTGACTAACGTTGACTTGCCCCCACCAGAAGGCCCCACAAAAGCAACTACCTCACCAGGTTTAATCGTGAGATTAATATTATTTAACGCATCTTTACGATCGCCCTCTTGCTCGTAGGCAAAGCCAACATTTTCAAAACGAATTCCACCCTGAGTCTTATCCAAGGATTTCATATTTTGCTTACGATCTTCATCCTCTTCAAATGGCTGATCCATTAAACCAAAAATCATTTCTGCCGCAGTGAGCCCACGTTGCAGGGGTTGATTAATATCGGCCAAATGCTTGAGAGGGGAAATCACCAACATCATTGCAGTAATAAAAGCCGCAAAGCCACCTACAGTTGTGCCTTCAGTGGCTGACTGCATCAAGGCAATCACTAAAACTACTGACAAAGCCATAGAAGCTATTAACTGAGTAATCGGCTGATTCAAACCGCCAGCCACTGCCGACTTCAAGGCAAACTGACGCAAGCGTTCTGCCTTTTGCTTGAAGCGCGTCATCTCGTATTCCTCTGCGCCGTGTACTTTAACAATCTTGTAACCAGCTGCAGCTTCTTCAACAATGTATGCTAAGTCACTGGTCAGAACTTGCTGCTCGCGATTGAGTGATCTTAAGCGGCGATTAATTTTGCTCATGATGAATGCGATCACAGGGAAAATAATCAAGACCACTAAAGTTAATTGCCAGTTCAGATAGATTAAGTAACCGATTAATCCAACCACGGTAAGGGAGTCCCGTACCAAGCTAATCAACACTCCACCCATCACTGAGAGAACATTATTTACCTCAAAGACCACAGCATTAATAAGATTGGAAGCAGAATTCGTTTGAAACAAACTGGTCTTGGCGTGCAACAATGTCTGAAACATTTGCTCACGCAATGTCAGCAACACGGAATTAATGACTCTGGTGAGCAAATAGTTTGATAAAAACTGAGCCAAACTTCGAATCAGGGCAAGACCCACCAAGAAAACCGGTATTTGCCAGAGCTTGCTATTGAGCTGACCTGTGAATCCACGGTCTAGCAAAGGCTTCATTAAGGCGGGTATAGAGGTTTCAGCCCCAGCAACAACAGCCATGGCTAAAAGTGAGCCAATAATCAAGCCAATATGGGGCTTGAGGTAGGTAATTAAGCGATTTAGGGCGGTACGGTCTTGAGCATTCATATAATGAATTATGCCCACCTTATCAGTCATACTCATCACCCGCAATGAAGAGGCCAATTTGGACGATTGTCTGGCCTCCCTGGAGGGGATCGCCCAGCAGATTGTGGTTGTTGATACCAATAGCGCTGACCGCACCCTAGAAATAGCCCAAAAGTATGGAGCCACCTTATCCCAGCCATCTGACTGGCCTGGTTTCGGCCCTCAAAAGAACCGTGCACTCGACCTAGCAAATGGCGAGTGGGTGCTATCCCTGGATGCCGACGAGAGGCTAACTCCTGCCCTCAAATCAGAAATAATGACTGCCATTCACCATAGTGGTCATGTGGATTGTTTTGCCATCCCCAGGCTATCTTGGTATTGCGGACGCTTTATTCGCCATTCTGGCTGGAGCCCCGACTATGTTGATCGCCTCTTTAAACGGGGTACTGCGCATTTCTCAGATGATCTAGTACATGAACGCCTTATCCCCGACGGATCCGTTGCCAAATTAAAGAATCCCATGCTGCATTACAGCTTCATGAACTATTCACAAGTACTGCAAAAGGTCGATCGCTATTCCACTGCATCCGCTGAACAAGCATTCTCTCAAGGCAAGAACAGCAGCCCCCTGAAAGCAGTTCTTCATGGTGCTTGGGCATTCTTTAGAACTTATATTCTGCGCGCAGGCTTCTTAGATGGTCCTCAAGGATTTACCTTGGCCGTATCTAATGGCCAAGGTACTTATTACCGCTATATCAAGCTATGGCATCTCCATCAGGATGCTGGTAAATGATTTCAATTTTGTTGGCCACCTACAACTGGCCTCAAGCTCTCAAGCTTTGTCTTGAATCCCTCGCTTCGCAAACTGATAAAAACTTTGAGATCATCATTGCAGATGATGGGTCCACCGAGAGCACGAAACAAGTAATCGAGTCTATTAAAGGATCGCATCCTGTAGTCATTGAGCATCTTTGGCAAGAAGACCAAGGCTTTCGGAAAACCAAGATCCTCAATCAAGCCATTTCTGCAGCCCATGGTGATTACTTAGTATTTTTAGATGGCGATTGCATTGTGCAACCTGACTTTGTAGCGCGTCATCGCGAACTGGCACAAAAAGGATATTTGGTAACGGGAAGCCGCATCCTCCTGAACGAGCTACTCACACAGGAATTACTTACCTGGCGTGATTGGAGCTTTGCGCGCTTTACTGAAAACCTGATTGGCAAAAGACTGAGTGGCGGCATTAATAAATATTGGCCTCTCAAGATTAAATTAGGTAGGGGCTCTTGGCGGGATTACAAAAAGTTTGTCTGGCGACGCATTAAGGGTTGCAATATGGCCTGCTGGAAGGCTGATGCTGAAGCTATCAATGGCTTTGATGAAAGTATGACAGGCTGGGGTCATGAAGATGCCGATTTTGTATTCCGCTTGCAACACCATGGTATTCATCGTAAGTCAGGTTCATGGTCTACCGAAGTACTTCATCTCTTTCATAGAATCCATGATCAAAGTAACGCTGCGGAGAATGCCCGCCGCGTTCGCGAAAAGATTATGGCAAAGGCTCTGTAAGGATTGATTTGATGAGCGCTCTCTCCAAACTCAAACCCAAAAAGGTTTTGTTCATCGCAACAAGGCAGATTGGCGATGTACTGGTAACAACGCCCCTGATTCGTAAAGCTAGGGAGCTCTGGCCGGATGCGGAGTTTCATTTTTTAGGATATCGCGGCAAGCTAGAGATGTTGCATGGCAATTCTGATATTACTGAAGTGATTGAAACTTCAGACCGCCCTGATTTAGCTGAATACCTCTCGCTCTTTAATCGACTCTTCCAGCGCTATGACTTAGCTGTAGTGACTCAACCAAGTGACCGTGCCTACCTCTATGGCTTAGTGGCTGCATTTAGAAGGGTTGGTGTGCTTGGTGGCCACCCGCAAGGCAAAGATGCGCTAGAACAGAATAAGCGCAGCAAGAGCAAGCAGCAAAATGCATGGAAGAAATTGATCTGCATGCATACGGTAGATATAGATTACTTTGGGCAACATGTCATTGCTGAAAAGATGCGCCTACTTGAGGTCTTCTTTAAAAACCCCGCTGAATTATTTTCTCAGTCCATTTCAGTGACGCCACCTGTAGGTGAGCCATTAACTCCTGTTATTACCAACGCACTAAAGCAGCCCTATGTTGTGATTCATCCAGGGCCACTAACCGCTTATAAACGTTGGCCACTAGCGTATTGGCAAGAGCTCATAACTTGGCTTATAAATCAAGGTTATCAAGTAGTCCTGAGTGCCTCTCCTGCAAAGCAGGATGTACAACTGAACCATGACATTATTTCCTTGCTGAATAACCAAATCAAGGCCCAGGTCATTAATACTGCAGGTAAGCTATCTATTCCACAAGCGGGAACACTGATCCGTGGTGCAGTTTTGTACATTGGCGTTGATACCTCGATTACCCATCTAGCGGCTGCTTGTAATATCCCAATAATTACCCTCTTTGGTGCTACGCCACCAACAAACTTTGGTCCTTGGCCTAATGGTTTTATTGGAGAGCAACCTTATCAGTTGCGCGCCCGCACTCAAACTGTTGGTAATGTCACCATCTTGCAAGGTCCGGGTGAATGCGTACCCTGCCGTAAAGCAGGTTGCTTAGATAAAGCCGATAGCTATAGCGAGTGTTTGGACTTGTTAGAACCAAAACAAGTAATTGAAGCGCTTCAGAAAGTTTTACCGAAATAAATCTACGGTCAAAACTGTAATAGAGTCTTAGTGGTACTGAACCTGCACAGGATCTTTTTGCTTGGAAGCTAGTATCTGATTCAGGCTATGCAAGCAAGCATCGTCCGGATAGATACGCAACTCTTCTGGGAACTGCATGAGACATGCACCCCCACTTGTTGTTACAGCAGCGGTTAGCATTAATCCCTTCATTCCTTCATTCGATCCTGGTGCAGCAGGAGCATGCGCCCCCAACTTAGGATCTCGTATGCGATTGGCCATGAGATAAGGATTAATTTGGCTGCGCAGCACCTTGATATCAATTGCATTATCGATACAGACATGCACATTACGGGCAAAGCGCATACGTGCACCAGTGATATCCATCACCGCTTCAGACACAATCCGCATACCCCCTGAGAACTTATCTGGTGTGACGTTGACCTTAGCAACCAGGAGCTCATCCTCCCTTAACCAAGAGCGGTTGGGTTCATAGACTTCGCTATACAAAGTCACCTCAAGTGCGGCCGTACCATCATCGATAGTGGCAATCATCATTCGACCACGCTGGCCTGTCAGCATTCGAGCAGAGGTAATAATGCCGGCTATGAGTTGATCCTTACCTTCGGTGACTTTTGATAAAGGTTGACGAATAAAATGAGAAGTCTCATCACGATACGCATCAAACATATGGCCAGTTAAGCACAACCCTAAAGCCGTCTTCTCTTCTTGCAGGCGCTTTTTCTCTGACCAGACAGGCTCACGCACTAACTCTGGGAGATGACGATCCTCTTCTCCAGACACCTCAAACAAGCTCACTTGATGTATCGATGCCTCAGCTTGTTCAGCTGCTTCAATCGCTCTCGCAAGTGATGCTAGCAAAGTAGAGCGAATGTCATACAAGTTGCCGCCACTAGGGACAGTATCGCGATACAAGCTATCAAATGCGCCGGCACGCATTAAAGCCTCAATAGCCCGACGATTGACTTGACGACGATCTACACGGGCACAGAAGTCAAACAAATCTTTAAATGGTCCGCCTGCTTCACGTGCTTTAACAATGGATTCAATTGCAGCCTCACCAGTGCCACGCACCGCGCCCAAGCCATAACGAATATGACTAATCGGCGAATCAGGAGATGTGTCTGGTGCACGTAATGGCGTGAACTCATAAACACCGGTATTGATATCTGGTGAGAACACCCGAATATTGTTTGCCAAGCAGTCGTCATACAGAATCTTCACCTTATCGGTGTCATCCATGGCGAGAGACAAGTTGGCCGCCATAAATTCTGCAGGGTAGTAGGCCTTGAGCCAAGCAGTTTGATAGGCCAACAGTGCGTATGCAGCAGCGTGGGATTTATTAAATCCGTAGCCCGCAAAACGCTCCATCAAGTCATAAATTTCGTTTGCCTTAGACTCAGTAATACCGCCTGCTTTTGCACCATCACTAAAGATCTTGCGATGCTGTGCCATCTCCTCAGGCTTTTTCTTACCCATCGCACGACGCAACATATCAGCACCACCCAATGAGTAGCCGCCAATCATCTGCGCCATTTGCATCACCTGCTCTTGATAAACCATGATGCCGTAGGTCTCACGCAAAACAGGCTCAATACGCGGATCTGGATACTCTACCTTTTGACGTCCATGCTTACGCTCAATAAAGTCAGGAATTAGATCCATTGGACCGGGACGATACAAAGCGACTAAAGCAATGATGTCTTCAAAGCGGTCAGGTTTTGCTTCACGAAGCATGCCTTGCATGCCGCGACTTTCTAGCTGAAACACGGCAACGGTATTTGCACGCTTGAGAACATCAAAGGCTTTTTCATCATCGAGCGTAATCTCGCCAATATTCCAATCTCTGCGATCTGCATGCAAGGCTTTAATCCAACGCTCTGCTGCAGCCAAAATAGTTAAGGTAGTCAAGCCCAAGAAGTCAAACTTCACCAAGCCAATTGCTTCAACGTCATCCTTATCGAATTGACTAATCACGGAGCTACTGTCTTGATCTTTACTTTCTTGCGTGTAAAGGGGGCAAAAATCTGTGAGGCGCCCTGGGGCAATGAGTACGCCACCTGCGTGCATACCTACGTTACGAGTCATCCCCTCTAATTGCTGCGCTAAGGAGAGTAATTGACGCACTTCATCTTCATTCTTTTCGCGGTCAGCTAATTGCTTCTCTTCCTTCTTTGCCATTTCAATAGTCATATACTGACCTGGCTTATTTGGTACCAGTTTTGCAATACCGTCAACGAAGTTATAGCCTTGCTCTAGAACACGGCCTACGTCACGAATCGCCGCTCTTGCAGCCATCGTTCCAAAAGTTGCAATCTGACTTACCGCATCCTTGCCGTACTTATCTTTCACGTACTGAATCACGCGGTCACGACCGTGCTGACAGAAGTCGATATCAAAGTCAGGCATCGATACCCGCTCTGGATTGAGGAAGCGCTCAAAGAGTAAGTTGTAGCGCAGTGGATCTAGATCGGTAATGCCTAATGAATATGCTACCAATGAGCCCGCGCCAGATCCACGCCCAGGACCCACTGGCACACCATTATTTTTTGCCCAATTGATAAAGTCCGCCACGATCAAGAAGTAGCCCGGGAAACCCATTTGAGAAATCGTCTTCACTTCGAAGACCAAGCGCTCGTGATAACGCGCCATTTCTTTGGCACGCTCTTCTGCATCCGGGAAGTTGCGCTCCATATGGCGCTTCAAACCAATCTCCGATTGTTGCAAGAGATAGTCATCAAGCGTGATGCCAGGAGGCGTTGGGAAATCTGGCAAGCGTGGTTGACCCAACACTAGAGAGAGATTGCAACGCTTAGCAATTTCCACTGAGTTTGCCAAAGCAGCAGGCAAATCTGCAAAGCGCTTTTCCATTTCTTCTTGAGTCAAGAAGTACTGCTCATCATTAAACTTTTTCGTGCGACGCGGGTTGCCTAGCAACTCCCCTTCAGCAATACAGACACGAGCCTCATGCGCAATAAAGTCACTCTTTTGCATAAACTGCACTGGGTGCGTGGCCACTACAGGAAGATCTAATTCATTGGCGAGATGGCAAGCAAGCTGTAGCTGCTTTTCATCTTGAGGGTTACCGCCACGCTGAACCTCAATATAAAAAGAGTTTGGAAAGAATTTTTCGTAACGTCTAGCAACAGACTTGGCATGATCTTCTTGTCCGCCTAACAATGCCGTGCCCACTTCACCCATGCGCGCACCAGAAAGTGCTATTAATCCATAAGAGAGTGTGCGCTTTGCTGCCTTATCTTCCGCTTTTGCAGCAGGCTCACCAAACCAGACCGAGTCGACTTCAGCGCGACCGCGAGATTGATTATCTAAAGATGCCCTACTCAGTAACTCACATAAATTGAGGTAACCCGAATGGTTTTGAACCAGGAGCAACAAGCGATGAGGTTGATCTGGATCTTGTGGATTGCTGATCCAGACATCTGCTCCAGCAATTGGTTTGATACCAGCAGAACGGGCAGCGGTATAAAAGCGCACTAAGCCAAATAAATTACTTAAATCCGTAATGGCTAGAGCGCCCATTTCATCTTTAACGGCAGCAGCAACCGCATCGTCAATGCGCACTACTCCATCCGTAATCGAAAACTCGGAATGGATGCGAAGATGTACAAAACGGGGTGAAGCCATGAGATGATTTTAGCTGTGTCGACACTGAAAAACCTCTCATCCCCAGCCGGCGGCTATCGCGGGCGATTTGCCCCCTCACCCACCGGCCCACTTCATGCTGGATCGCTGGTTGCCGCCCTTGGAAGTTGGTTAGATGCCCGTAAAAATGGGGGTAAATGGCTGCTCAGAATCGAGGACTTAGATACCCCTCGCTGCATCCCTGGGGCTACTCAGCAAATCCAATCTCAGTTGCTGGCCTGCGGCCTTTCGTGGGATGAGGAGGTCATCCATCAATCCAAGCGCCAAGATGCATACCAGAGGGCTCTGGAGCGCTTAAACACCCTCAAATGCCTTTATTCCTGCAGCTGCTCCAGACAAACCATAGCAAATGCCCTAGTCAAGCTCGGAATCCAGACCCCCCGTAACCAAGAGATGGTTTATCCCGGTACCTGCCGCCCAAGCGCTTTAGGCAGAAATTCCACAGGCGCCTTGGAATTACAAAAAGCAATCCGTATTGCCCTACCTCCAAATTGCCTTGTTGAATTTGAGGATTTAGCGCTAGGCCTGCAAAGCCAAAATCTTAATATCGAAGTAGGTGATTTTGTTCTACACAGAAGTGATGGCTTGTTTACCTATCAGCTTGCAGTAGTCGTGGATGACGCCGAACAAGGCGTCACCCATATCGTGCGAGGCGAAGATTTATTGAGTAATACGGGAAGACAAATTTACCTGCAAGCAGCATTGGAATATCAAAAGCCAAAGTATTTACATCTACCTTTGGTGCTAGATGAGTATGGTGAAAAACTGAGCAAACAAACTCTAGCAACCCACATTAATACCAAAGATGAAAAGCATGCGCTAATCGAGTTGCGTAAAGCAGCAATACATTTGGGATTACAGAATTTGCCGGATGGCGAGAATGTCACGATTGCAGAGTGGCTACTAGCAGCCACTCGTGCATGGCGAAGTTAAATAGTTCGTTATTTTTTCTTAAAGCCGCCAAGCAAAGCTCCAAGGGCCGGCTTAGTTGAAGTAATGCCAACCTTCTTCTCCTCAGGCTTTGCACTATCTGTTGTAGATACAGCAGGAGTACTAGGCTCATAAGGCTTATAAAAGAAGGGGTCAGACATTTTGGCTGGCACACTACTAGAACTACTAGAGCCACTATGACCACTAGAAGATGACCGGCTTTGTGATGGCTCACCCTCAGGCAAAGGTAGTACATTTAACTTACGCTTCATCAACTTTTCAATATCGTCGAGCAAGCGTTTTTCACTAGGGTCAACTAAAGCAATGGCATCACCTTTGCTACCGGCACGACCAGTACGGCCAATTCGGTGAATAAAGTCTTCGGCGTTAAATGGCAGTTCGTGATTAATCACGCAAGGCATATCCGGAATATCCAAACCACGTGCAGCAACATCGGTTGCTACCAATGCTTCAATTGCGCCAGACTTAAAAGCATCTAAAGTTAAAGTGCGCTCACCTTGACTTTTATCACCATGAATCGCACCCGCTTTAATACCATCACGCTCAAGTGCACGAGATAGCTTTGCGCAACCCAAACGGCTATTAGTAAAGATGATGCATTGACGTGATAGTCCAGCACGTGTACGGGCCTCTAATACCTGAACAATCGCACGCTGCTTATCGCTGGATGCAACCATATGCACCACTTGCTTCACCGTATCGGCTGCAGCATTTTGACGCGCCACTTCAACAGTTACTGGAGTGCGTAAATAGCTTTGTGCCAGTTTTTTGATCTCTGGTGAAAAAGTTGCCGAAAACAAGAGTGTTTGTCTTTGCTCTGGAATCAAGTCAATAATGCGCTGTAAGTCAGGCAAGAAACCCATATCAAGCATGCGATCGGCTTCATCCAATACCAAAATCTCTACTTGAGAAAGGTTAGCTACTTTCGATCCGATGTGATCAAGCAAGCGTCCAGGGGTAGCAATCAAAATCTCAACGCCATTGCGCAGGATAGCAACCTGCTCTTTCATATCTACGCCACCATAGACAACAGCAGCACGTAAATCAGTATGCTTAGAATAGCTTGCTGCATTCTCAGCAACTTGCACTGCCAACTCACGGGTTGGCGTTAAAACTAATGCACGAATTGGATGACGCGCTGGTGATGCGCTATTGCTAGCGTGACGCAAAATCTTTTGAATGATTGGCAATACAAAGGCAGCGGTCTTACCGGTGCCGGTTTGCGCAGCACCCATTAAGTCCGTACCCGCTAATACGTGCGGGATAGATTGCGCTTGAATCGGAGTGGGAGTGTTGTAGCCCTGCTCAAGAACCGCTTTTTGTATTTTCGGATCTAAACCAAAATCAGCAAAAGTAATTGTTGCTGAACTAGGGGCAACAGCGGCAGCAGTGTCAGTAACACTAGGGGCAGCATCGCTAACCCCTGCAGAAGAATTTATTTCAGTAGCAGTATTTGTCAAGGTAACTTACAGGATGGCAGCAATGCCGGCCTTAGCGGTTTCAGCATCCTCTGTCGATTTAACGCCGGAAACGCCGACTGCGCCGATGGTAAAACCGTTTACCTCGATATTGACCCCGCCTTCCAACATACCCGAGATATGTGGGGCAGATAGAAATGATGTACGGCCGTTATTAATGATTTCTTCGTAAACACGGCTCTCACGCTTACCCATTGCTGCTGTGCGAGCCTTCTCTTGTGCAATATATGCAGATACAGGAGCGCAGCCATCACGACGAATCAAGCCCAACATATGACCGCCATCATCACAAACTGCAATTGTTACTGCCCAATTATTTTCAGCTGCGTGTTTGTTTGCAGCCTCCAAAATTTTCTGAGCATCAGCTTGCGTTAGGTAAGGTTTAGTTGCAGTCATTTTTAATCTTTCTGTCTCGAATATGTTTTAGGTAATGAAAATGCCATCTATACAGAGCACCTGAATTATAAGGGGTGTAGCCCGAATTCGGCCTAGAAGCCTTGCTACACCCTATGTGGACTGAAACTATGCCCAATTAATGGATTATTTGTAGCTATTTAAGAAATTCCTGAGCCGCGACTACGCCGCTAGCCTTGGGTTTGTAGCCCATAGAACCTAAGCTCATCTCCACTCCACTGAGGGCGGCCATCAAGCTCAACTCGTTGCAATCGCCTAAATGACCGATACGGAATGCCTTGCCTTTGATCTTGCCTAAGCCGATTCCCAATGAGAGATTAAATTTCTCTAAAGCATGCTTACGCAATACATCAGCATCCATACCGTCAGGCGTAGCAATACAAGTCAATACTGGTGAATAGCAATCTTTATCTTGACACTGAATTTCTAAACCCCAAGCATGAACCGCTTCACGACAAGCTGCTGCCAAACGTTGATGGCGGGCAAAAATCGTATCCAAGCCTTCGGCCATCATCATATCCATGGCTTCATGTAATCCGTACATCAGGTTGGTACTTGGTGTAGTTGGCCAGTAACCATTTTTATTGGACTCTAAAATCTCATCCCACGCCCAATAGGATTTATTTATTTTGTTGCTTTTGCTAACCTCGATAGCGCGTGGTGACAAAGCATTAAAGCCAATACCGGGTGGCAACATCAAGCCTTTTTGTGAGCCAGAGATCGTAACGTCAGCGCCCCATTTGTCATGCTCATAATCGGCTGAACCCAAGCCAGATACGCTATCCACGAGCAATAGGGCTGGGTGTTTTAATGAATCAATCGCTTTGCGAACGGCAGCAATGTTTGATGTAACACCTGTTGATGTTTCGTTATGTACCACGCAAACAGCTTTGATCTCATGACCAGCATCTTTGCGTAAACGCTCTTCAATCACAGATGCGTCTACACCCCAACGCCAAGAATCTTGTCCAGCCTTACCAACCACTTCTACATCCAAACCAAGACGCTTACCAAGGGCGCGCCACAAGTTAGCAAACTGACCAGTCTCATAGAACAACACTTTGTCGCCGGGATTGAGAACGTTGACTAATGCACCTTCCCAAGCTCCCGTTCCTGAAGCGGAATAAATAATCACAGGCTGCTCGGTTTTGAAAATCTTCTTAATGCCATCCAATACCTTCAGACCAAATGCGCCAAACTCCGGACCACGATGGTCAATCGTTTGATAGCTGATGGCGCGTAATACGCGCGGAGGTACGGGACTTGGACCAGGAATATGTAAAAAATGGCGTCCTGATGCGTGGTTATCAAGTTTCAACATGCTTTGTCTCACTTATGGTGGTTTTATAAATCGTTAATGGGTACTGATTTAAGGTGCTGATTTCTGAAGCTAGTGTAAGGCAATTTTTAATAAATTTCTATTTTGTATACAAAACATTTAAAATTTATTTCAAAATAAAGCCTTAAATAACCATTTAAAGCCTATATTTATGGAAAAAGATGGTTTATTCTTGTTTTTGTATACAAATTAACGAGCTAACTGAAAGCTCACGCAGGACCATATAGAGATTAGCCCATGACCGTTATAGAACAGCCCAATGCTCAAAATTTGCATGAAGCAACTTTCGAGAAGCTGCGCTCTCTCTTGGTAGAAGGCAAGATCGCCCCTGGCAGCAAACTCAATGAGCGTGAGTTGGCTGAGAGCCTAAATGTGTCACGCACTCCGATTCGCGAAGCCATTCGTCGATTAGCTGCAGAAGGTTTAGTAGAACTTATCGCTAATCGCGGTGCGATTGCTGTGCAGCTCAGTCTTGATGACGTACTCAATACTTTTGATGTGATTGCAGACTTAGAGGGATTCTCTGGTGAGTTAGCAGCCAAAAATATTAGTGATGACACTCTCTCTGAATTAGAAGCCCTTCAATATGAAATGATGGCTTCGTATGCACGTCGTGATTTATCGAGTTACTACAAACTCAATTTACGTATTCACCATTTAATTAATCAAGCAGCAAATAATCCCGTTCTCTCCAAACTATTTACTCAAGTCAATGCCCGCATTGAAGCGCTTCGCTTTCGCTCCAATCAGGACGGCGTCAAATGGGAAAAGGCAGTGGAAGAACACCAAGAGATGCTCGATGCTCTCAAAGCACGTGATAGCGGGCGAATGCGCAAAATCATGATCCAGCACGTTAGCAATAAGCGTGATGTCATTGCGCAATTACTCAAATCCGAAGTCAGCTTAGATACTACTAAATCATGAACAAACCCGTAGAAATAAAAGTGCTCAAAGAGCTGATGGTTGATCAGGTAGCTTTAGCAGCGCGTCTTTGTAAGGAGACTTCCGGCGAGATCATGACCGATAGCGCGAGTCGTGGACGTTATGCAACGGATGCTTCTATCTATCAGGCAATGCCAGTTGCAGTATTTGTACCAAAGACTGCACAAGACATTGCGAGCGCTATTCAGATTGCAGCAGAAATGGGTGTGCCCGTCCTTCCTCGTGGGGGCGGCACTAGTCAGTGTGGCCAAACTACTGGTGCAGCACTAGTTATTGATAACAGTAAATACTTCAGAAATGTTTTAGATCTTAATTTGGACAAGGGTGATGTAGAGGTTGAGCCTGGGATCGTGCTTGATCATCTCAATGGCTCACTGAAACAATATGGCCTTTGGTATCCAGTTGATGTATCTACTGCCGGACAAGCTACTATTGGTGGCATGGCAGGCAACAACTCCTGTGGTAGTCGCTCAATTGCTTACGGCAATATGGTGCACAACGTTTTAGGAATTGATGCTTGGTTAGCAGATGGCAGAACTGCTAGCTTCGGCGATTATGTAAGTAGCACTGGGGCTGCAAAGCAGTTGGGTGACTTTGTAAAAAATCTAGCTAACACCCTCCAACCAGAAATCGAAGCGCGCTTTCCGAAAGTGCTAAGACGTGTTGCTGGCTATAACTTGGATATCTTCCACCCTCAAAGTGAACTGCCTTACACCCAAGATGGCAGCGTAAATCTTGCACACTTATTGGTTGGTAGTGAAGGTACTTTGGGCTACTTCAAATCACTCAAGCTCAAGCTTGCGCCACTGCCACAGCATAAGGTACTGGGTATTGTGAACTTTGCTAGCTTTTATAAAGCGATGGATAGTGCGCAGCACATTGTGAAGCTTGGCCCTACTGCAGTGGAATTAGTCGATCGCACCATGATTGATTTAGCGCGTAGTAACCCGAGCTTTAAGAAAACTATCGAGACTGCCTTAATCGATCACACAGCACAAACGCCAGAAGCGATTCTTTTAGTGGAGTTTTCCGGTGAATCACATGCGCCATTGCTTAAGAAGCTCATAGCCCTAGAAGAGCTCATGAGTGATTTAGCTTTGCCAGGATCAGTAGTGTCGATGCCCGATGCGTCTTTACAAAAGAATTTATGGGAAGTACGCAAGGCTGGCCTGAATATCATGATGAGCCTAAAGGGTGATGGTAAACCAGTGAGCTTTATTGAAGATTGTGCCGTGCCACTCGAGAGCTTAGCCGACTACACTCAGGCACTGACAGATGTGTTCTCTAAATATGGTTCACGCGGCACATGGTATGCCCATGCATCCGTGGGCACCTTGCATGTGCGCCCTATTTTGGATATGCGCAGAGATGGCGCCCAAAAGATGCGTGCGGTAGCTGAAGAGGCATCTGCTCTAGTACGCAAACACAAAGGTGCCTATAGCGGTGAGCATGGTGATGGCCTCTGTCGTGGTGAGTGGATATCCTGGCAGTTTGGACCCAAAATCACAGAAGCCCTTGCCGAAATCAAACATGCATTTGACCCAAATGGATTATTTAATCCTGGCAAGATCATCGATCCGCCCAAGATGGATGATGTGAGTCACTTTCGATTTCCACCTAGTTATCGAGTGATTCCAGTACAACCTGCATTGGATTGGTCTGCCTGGAATGTCCAAAACGATCCGGTGACTGAAGCAACCACGGCACCAGGAACTGGTGGCGACCCTGCGCTGGGTTTAGCTAAAGCAGTCGAGATGTGCAATAACAATGGCCACTGCCGTAAGTTTGATGCAGAAGTCATGTGCCCCAGCTATCGCGTCACCCGTGATGAAAAGCACCTGACTCGCGGTAGAGCAAATACCTTGCGTCTTGCGCTATCTAATCAACTTGGCTTACACAGTGGTCATACTACTGATTCATCCCCATTGGCAAGTGATACTGTTAAAGAGGTGATGGAACTCTGCGTGAGCTGTAAGGCCTGCCGCCGGGAGTGCCCTACTGGTGTAGATATGGCCAAAATGAAAATTGAGTTCTTATCAGCCTATAAGAAGCGTGTAGGCCACTCACTCAGAGATCTAGCAGTGGCGTACTTACCTAAATATGCCCCAACTATTAGCAGCATCCCTTTGTTGCCAGCCTTTCTGAACCTACGAAACCATATAAAACCCATTGCGCTCTTGCAAGAATGGATCATGGGTATTTCTGCACAAAGAAGTTTGCCCATTTGGAAGAGTAAAAACTTCTGGAATCAGAAAGTAAAAACGGCTTACCAATACACGCCAGACCAATTAGTAAGTAATGCTGATGGCAAGGGTCTGGTTCTACTGGCTGACACCTTTAACGCCTACTTTGAAGATGAGAATCTCCAGGCTGCATTAAAGGTTCTCAATGCTGCAGGCTACCGTGTGCATATTCCGCATAAAAGTCAGGCTAATGTAAAAACTATGGCTGAAAGCGGCTGCTCTAAAGAGTTCTGTTGTGGCAGAACGTATCTTGCTGCTGGAATGGTGGATAAAGCTAAAGCCACTCTAGGTGAACTTGTGGACCACCTAGCTCCTTATGCAGAAAAGAGTATTCCGATTATTGGCTTAGAGCCCTCCTGTCTCTTCACTCTTAAGGATGAGGCTTTGGTCATGGGATTTGGCGATCGCGCAATAAGTGTTTCTCAACAAGCTCAGTTGCTAGAAGAGTTTTTGGCTAGCGAAGCAAAGGCAGGCAATCTCAAGCTCAATTTAAAAAAGGCTAACAAAGCGATACTCTTTCATGGGCATTGTCATCAAAAGTCTTTTGCCGCCGTTACCCCTGCCATGGAATTGCTCAAACTCATTCCCAATGCCGAACCTAAGCTCATTGAGTCATCTTGTTGCGGTATGGCCGGTAGCTTTGGCTACGAAGCTGAACATATTGAAGTATCTAAGCAAATGGCTGAAATGAGTCTACTGCCAAGCATTCGCAAATCACCCAATAGTTGGGTAGTCGCAGATGGGACAAGCTGTCGTCATCAGATTGCTGATGGCACTCAAAGAGAGGCTGTACATATCGCCAAGATTCTGGCAGCACATCTCTAGGAAAGTAGCATGCTAACGAATAATGCCGTAACCCACCATCAATAAAGTTCCTATCAATAATGCAGGAACTAAACGCTTGGTAGGTCTAGATACCATCACACCAATCGATAAGGCGCAGATTAAGATTCTGATCCACAGAGGCACTGTTGCCATGAGGCCTAATGGCATCACAATCAAACGTACAGTCAGTGCGGCAACCATCGCGTAGGTTACTGCAGCTAACCAACGGAATATTTCGCTATCTTGATTGATACTTTGCGACAGAAATACGCCGATTGCTCTGCAGAGGTAGGTGCCTAGACAAGCACCCACAAGGGCGATCCACAAACCCCAACCAGAGAGTGCATTAGTTAAAGTGTCTACAGTGCTCATTACGCCATTCACCCAAGATACCCGGATTTTTTACGCAGGAATTTGCGATCAATAAAGTAAGCAATAGTTCCCGATACCAATCCTGCTGTTAGCAAACTAGTATCACGATCGATAACAAAAAAGATGGGGCCAAAGATGCATCCAAGGAACATCGCGATGCGATTAATCCAGGGCTTAACCTCTGTAAAGGTCAGCAAGAAGAACAGTGGATTAATAAAGACTAGACCCAGCGTTACAGAAGCCGGTACCATGCCCGCTAAGTAATAGCCTAAGACGGTTCCAGGGATCGAGATTAACCAACACAATAAGCCAAGGCCTAAAAAATAAGCTAAACGATGTTTAACTTCAATCTCATGAAATTCACGCATGGAGATCGCCCATGCAGTCATCGCTAATAAATGGACTGAGGCATAGAGACTGCGATTACGATCTCTTTGATGAAACTGCGGAAAGAGTGTCACCGTCATCGTAATAAAGCGAGTGGATGTGAGCGTAACAGCCAAAGCAATTGCCAGAACAGATGAGCCAGTAATCGCCATCTCAAATAAAACTACCTGCCCAGGTAAAGCGAACATAAAAAATGAGGTGAAGGTAGTAAACCAAACATCAAAGCCATTAGTTTTGCCCATTGCACCAAAGCCGACCATACCAGCAAAGAGCACCATGGCAGGCGCGCCCGCCGCATCCCGAATTCCGGACCAAAATGCATCGCTAGGATTTTTAAAGCGCGCTACCGCAGACTCATCTAGCGCAATTTCGCTAGGATCAATGTAGGGCTGATCTGCAGATGACATAAATTAATTGTAAGCCCAGTAAGGCTCTAAACTTTCAGGGCCCATTTAATATGCTCTGCTACCAAAACATCGGCGCTATCAAGCGCCTCTCTTAAAGCAGCACGTATTGATGACTTACCTGCCTCGACAACCGCAGCGCTTGCCAGTGCATTACCCATAGCTACTGCTAAATTTCGACGCCAACGGCTAAAGCCAATTCTACGAATGGCACTCCCTTCATGGCGTTGCTCAAATTCTGCTTCGCTCCAAGACCAAAGGTGCAATAGCGATGCCTGTCCTAAACCATGACGTTGCGCAAAGTCCGGTAGCTCTGTACGCTTGGAAAATTTATTCCAAGGACAAATGAGTTGGCAATCATCACAGCCATAAACACGATTGCCCATAGCAGAGCGAAACTCCACGGGAATCGACTCAGGATTTTCAATCGTGAGATACGAAATACAACGCCGAGCATCCAATTGATATGGCGCAGTAATGGCTTGTGTGGGGCACACGTCAATGCAGGATGTACAGGTGCCACAATGCTCTTCGATCTCTTGATCTATTGGTAAGGGTACATCCACCAAAATCTCACCTAGAAAAAAGGTGGAGCCAGATTCTCGATTCAGCAAGAGGGTATGTTTGCCACGCCAACCCAAGCCAGCTTTACGAGCTAATTCAACCTCCATGAGCGGAGCAGAGTCAGTAAATACACGATAACCAAACGCACCAATCTTTTCTTCAATGCGCTTAGCAAATTCTTGCAAACGATTACGTAGTACTTTGTGATAGTCGCGCCCACGGGCATACATTGATACCACTGCTTGAGTGGGATCTTCTAGTCGCTGCCACTCCGCATCAAAGTTGGCATCTGATGGCAAGTAATTGAGGGTCACACAAATCACTCGGATCGTGCCGGGTACTAGGAGCTCTGGATTAGCGCGTAGATCAGCATGACGCTGCATATACTCCATATGGCCATGACGTCCTTCAGCCAGCCATTCATTGAGACGATCCGATGCCGATCCTAAATAGGTGTCAGTAATACGTAAGCTATCAAATCCGAATGCGGCAGCTTGAGTCCCAAGCCAATCACGCAAATTGGGCTCATCTAAAGACTTCAGGTTGGCAGATAAAGACATATGGAATACAGAATGTAGCGCAATAATTGAATAAACTAGAGCAATGACTGGAAATCAGATGCCTTTGGCATCAAAACCATCTCTAAACCAATATTGTAGGCAGGAAGCGGAAACCGCCAAGCTTGCCCAAGCTTTTGCCGTCGCTATTGAGCGGTTGCTCAGGCAGAATCCATCTGCCCATCTCAATATCTCCCTCGAGGGGGATTTAGGTGCCGGTAAAACTACCTTTTCTAGATATCTCATCCAAAATTTGGGTCATGAGGGCAAAGTGAAAAGTCCTACCTATACTTTGTGCGAGCCATATCCAATCTTCAAGAATGCCGAGTCATTTACAGTACATCACTTCGACCTATACCGAATGCGCGACCCATTGGAATGGCAAGAAGCGGGCTTTGTAGAACATTTTGATGTGCCAGGGCTTTGTGTAATTGAATGGCCAGACAAAGCTGAAGGTACCCTGCCACTATTTGATATCCAAATACAGCTCATTGCCGGCACCGATGAAAATGAACGCTCTATCAGTATTAGTGCCTTAACGGAGCAAGGTAAAGCTGTTGTGAAGACTATTCAAATTGCGCATTAACAATGAATCACTAATTATTAATACGTAATGAGTAATCTAAAAATCAACCCCTCTAGAAGGCAATATCTCAAGACTTCAGCAAAGTTCTTGAGTTTTGTACTTTTACTAACAGAGCTAGATATTGCTTGGGGCGCCAAAATACTGGGCGTACGCGTCTGGCCCTCCGAAGACTATACCCGCGTTACCTTGGAATCTGATACACCACTGCCGATTACTCAACAGATTTTGACGAATCCAGATCGTCTAGTCGTAGATGTGCAAGGACTAGAACTCAATCCAACACTGAAAGATTTAGTTGCCAAAGTCAAACCAAACGATCCCTATATTTCACAAGTGCGGATTGGACAATTTCAGCCCGGTATTGTGCGCTTGGTATTTGATCTAAAGGAGCCGATCAAACCCCAACTTTTTACGCTTGATCCTATTGGTGAATACAACTACCGCATGGTATTTGACCTCTACCCCACAGCCCCACCAGATCCATTAATGGCTCTAGTAAAAAGCAGTGCCAAGAAAGAAAGTGCTCTTGAAAAATCCAATGAAGAAATTGATTTAATTGCGCAGTTTGCCACCAAGAAAGAAAAGGAGCTTGCTAAGACTCCAGCTACACCAGTAGCGCAAGCAATTCCAGAACCCAAGGAACTACCAGCACCAGCAAAATATAAGCGCTTGATCACGATAGCGATTGACCCAGGCCATGGTGGTGAAGACCCTGGTGCAATTGGTGCTGCAGGCTCACGCGAAAAGAATGTTGTCCTTGCGATTGCCAAGAGATTGAAAGATAAGATCGAAAGCGAAGCCTATATGCGATCTTTCTTGACCAGGGATGGGGATTACTTTGTGCCCCTTCATGTCAGAGTACAAAAAGCCCGCCGAGTAGAGGCTGATTTATTTGTGTCAATCCACGCCGATGCCTTCATCGAAAAGAATGCTAAGGGCGCTTCAGTATTTGCACTCTCTCAAATGGGTGCCAGCAGTACGACAGCAAGATGGATGGCTAATAAGGAGAATGCCTCTGACCTTATCGGCGGAATTAACATCAAGACGCAAGATCGGCAGGTAGCTAACCTACTACTCGATATGTCGACCACGGCTCAAATTAAAGATTCTTTGCAAGTGGGGAACTCTATCTTGCGGCACATCGGTGGATTTGCGCCTCTTCATAAGGGCAATGTAGAGCAAGCAAGTTTTGCAGTACTCAAAGCCCCTGATATTCCCTCCATCCTTGTTGAGACCGCTTTTATTAGCAACCCACAAGAAGAAGCTAGATTAAATGATGATGGCTACCAAGACCGGATTGCAGAAGCTATTTTGCGTGGAATTAAGGAGTATTTTTCTAAAAATCCACCCGTTGCCAGACGAGTCAACTCCTAAGATCTCGTAGTTACAAGGCTTGAGGGGCAGACCCCGCCGACCAAGAGAAGCCCTACAGACTTCTTGCTATAATTTACGGCTTAACTGGGTCGGTAGCTCAGTCGGTAGAGCAGCGGACTTTTAATCCGTTGGTCGCGAGTTCGAATCTCGCCCGACCCACCAAGATGTATATAGGTTGTCTGTCAGTTAGTCCGATAGACAACCTCTTCAAAAAAGATTTGTAGTACTTCTTGTAGTAATTCCAAGCGCTCCAACAATATTCAATATTTGGCAGTTTTACTGCCTTAGGAGCTTGTTGCGTAAAAGCCGCAGTTAAGCCTTTATCTTCTTGTTCCTAGACTCAAATTCGGCAGCAACCAGAAATTCAGCTTGTTGCGCCTCCTTTAGTTTTTGCCGCTCTATCACCTGCTTGCCAGTTAGAACTTTACTTTCAGCTAACAAGCTTTGAAGCGATGGCTTAATTTTTATTGCTTTTTCTTTTAACAATTAAAGCTCGTCTTTGAATACACTGCGGTGGTATCGGACTAGCTCAATATCAATTGGATGATCTTGATTCGTATTGAGCACACCCTCTATACCCGAGAGTGTCAGGTCATCATTAATAGTGAATACACCTTTATCAAACATTAAATGGTGATTTGGGCATAAACATAAAAGATTTTCAGTAGTATCTGGGCCGTTGTGGGGCTCACCTACCGCTTTAATATGCGCAGCCTCAGCATAATAGCCTGCAGATGTAGTAATTTGAATTCCGCAAACCTGACACTTGTAATCATGAAGTGACTTAACCCATTTACCAAGTTTTGGATCTCTAATAATTCTTTGGATGGTGCCTGAGGCTCGTCTAGGATTTGGATTGCCAGCAGGTGCTCCAGGCTTTGCGGTAGTTGCTTTTTGTTTTGGCAGGTTATCAGTAAGCTTTAATAACCTGTAGCGATAAATCTTAAATCCCGATTTACCAATCTCATGCCAGTGGCTATCTACTCTATAAAGGCCATCGTAGCGATAACCAGTTTCTGGGGCAAAGGCGCTACCTTTGTGCGCACCACGAATAACTCTAACGGGTAGATTATCAATTTCATTCTTGGCTAAAGCCATGTTGCCACGGGTAAGAGTTTGATCGGCTATCTGCCTACCGCTCTCATCACGACCCCCATGCCCTGTATAAATAATCTCATCGCCGAAATCCTGGTCATCTTCATATCCACCAGATACAACGATTGAGTCAGCACCTTCTTCTTGAGATCCAGAAATTCCAGCTTGCCTTGGTAGGTGTACTTTGGCATCGTTAAGAGCTTGATAGTTTTCAAACTCCGAACCTTCTGGGTAGCCTGTTATTTCACCAAAAAATCTATTCGACGACATTGTGCAATTCCTATCCTAGGATAAGTCATAAAGTTACGCCCTAATCATATGCTATCAGCACTCTAAACCTGAGGTATCTTTGCCACCATGCTGAGTAGGTTTAGAATGCTTATAGAAACCATAACCTGGAGCAGTAATGTCTACCATTATTGGAATAGTTGTCGCTCTACTAGTAGCAGCTTACCTAGTGATTAAGTTTTATGGTCGCCATGTGGCTGTTAATTACCTTGTTGAAGCCCATAAACTAGATCGCAATAAACTTAAACACCTTAAAGATATTGAGATCACTGGCCTCACCTTTGATTTAGACAACAATCTCAAAAAAGGTGAGTATGTCAAATACGAAACCATCCGACAGTTATTTGAATAACAACCACCCAATGAAAAAATTAGCCCCCCTCTTTATTTTTACTGGCCTATTGGCTGCCTGCGCAGCCTCGACAACTGGAATCGTCCCGATGGGGCGCGATACCTACATGATTGCTAAAGAGCAGGGATCTGGCTTTCCTGGTCTGGGTACTATGAAAGGCGAAATCATTACTGAGGGTGTCCAGTTTTGTCAAAAGCAAGGTAAGGAGTTTCAGATTACAGCAACAAAAGAAACTCAGCCCCCATATATTCTTGGCAACTACCCAAGATCAGAGATTGAATTTATGTGTCTAAGTCCTGGAGATAAAGAATTGCAACGCCCAAGGCTACAGCCAGTACCCAACACAATCATCCAGGTTAAATAACCATGACAAAAACATTACCTATCCTTTTGAGTGCTTTAGCATTCCTGAGTGGCTGCGTGCAGCGCCCTTATGTTCAACAAATGACCCCAACCCAAGCGGATAGGCAGGTTTCTGTTACCACTATAAATAGCGCTCTTAGTAGGGTCCAGATCTGTAGTGAGGGATTAAGAGAAACTAAACCAGCATTTGAGGGTGACAAGCGCGATCTATCACTAGCCCCATCGGTAAACCTGGTGGATAAGGAAGTGTTATTTGCTAAAGATACTGACCCTAACAAGGTTGTCCTGATGTCATCAACCGCAAAAATCACTCCAGCACAAAAGAAGGCATTCCTTGACTATATTCAAGCAAACCAAAAATGCAGAGCCATTGTCAGAAGTGAGTTAGGCGGGTATCCAGCCCTAGTAACTGTCTACGAAAATTATTTTGGTGATAGCGACATCATGTACTCCAAGCTAATTTCCAAAGAGATTACGATTGGTGAGGCGAATAGACAGAAGGCTCAGTTACTAGCAAAGCTAAAGACTGAGTACACCACAGCTACGGGTGCTATGAATGATAGATATAACGCCCAAATTAACCAAGAAGTGCAGGCCGCCCAAGCAGATGCTGCGCAAAGAAGAGCCATCGCTGCCCAGTTTTTAATGAATCAACAAAATATCAACGCGGCCCAGCAGATGAATAATCAGAATCAACTCTTAAATAACAAGCCAGTGACAACTAATTGCAATAGATACGGCAATCAAGTCAATTGCACTTCTTACTAACGGGCTTTGAGCAACACGCCCCAAGAATTAAACATCACTCATTTATTTTTGATGGTCATTGCAATAATAATTGCACCAATAATAATTGCTATTGGCGTTGTTAATTCAATACTGCTAATTATGGAGATAACTAAAGCCACAATCGCAATACCTAAAGCTACATAAGCCAAAACCTTAGCTACTTCCTTGAGCATGATGATGGCTTTAATGATCATCGCTACACCCAGTAAAACCCAGACAACACCAGCAATACTCCACCCTGCATCCGCCATGCCTATTTCAATGAAGCTGCTGCCTACAAGACCAAGCGCGGCACCCCAAAACCAACGAAGGCCAGTATCCATCTGTGCATCTTGAGAGTTGCTTGAATTATCGTTATTCATTTAGCCTTAAAGCCTTTCTTGATCCAGCGATAAGTTAGTACAACAATAAAGCTAAGGAGCCAGAAGATTGGCAGAGGGCCCAAAGCAAAAATTGCTATATCGCGCATTCTGTACTGCACTGCGTCTTGGTAAATCTCATCGCGCTTTAATTCGCAGTATTTATAAAAACCAGTTTGCTCTGCGTCTGTCGGAGGTGATGATGTGCATAAGCGATAGACCAAGCTGCTTGAATCAACTGCTATCTCGGTAACTTGCTTGTTGGTATAAATTCCAGCACCCAACCCCCACAGCACCGATAAAACTATTCCAATTCTTACCCAGCCGTTTAGCTTATTCATTTAGCTTTCTGTTTTTTTGCAAATAAAGTTGGAATCAATACCAGGGCCAGTGCCACTCTTGTATCGCTTTCTCAATATGAGAGAAACAGAATCAAAACTGTATAGCAAGGCATCTTTGACTTCCGAATCAATACCCATCCTACAAGATGAATCTGAGTATCCGTAATCAGTCACATTACCCATGGTCCCGCAATTAACAAAAGTGAGCATTCCAATAACAGCACTACCATCTTTGATTGATAATGATAGTGTTTCATTGTCTTCTGGGCTGATGCATACATAATTTTTTGTCTGAAACTTAGAGCATCCTACAGCAGCTAAAATAAGGCCAATAAGTAAATATAATTTCATCTTCATTCAAGCACCACTGCCTTGTAATAGGCCACAGCATCATCTGGTTGGATACTGACCATAGCCTTATATAACTTGCGCATAGTAATGCAATTTTGTGCAGGGCTTTTGTCCTTCATATCCATGCTATTCAATTCTTCTGCGGTAAAAGTTACCTTAGGATTATTAACAAACACCTCCATCGCAAGGCGCTCTCCTTCTTTTTTGGATGGTGGCACATAAGCGGGACGATTTTTGCCTTCCATATAAGCATCGGATTTCATCGTAATGAATTTCTCATATTCGGCTTTGGATTCTGGTGACAGTTTTGTGATGTCGGCAGAAGTCCCTAGGAAGTAGCCATTCGCCCAGTCAATATCGTTAGTACAGACAGATTGCACAAATTTCTCTTCCTGTTTCATCATTGGAAATAAGTAGGGCGCGCTTGCCTGACGCAAGACTGGCTGCACATATTTAGCAAAAAAACCAAGACCAATTTGATAATAATTTGGATTTGGCTTTGCAGCTTCTGCATTGAAGTAAGTTACAAACTCTTTCTCTAATGCTGGATCAGCTTTCATCATTGCGCCAAAAGCTGGACTAAATTTTGTTACCTCTTTAAGCGCGCATTCTGCATTTTTAATGCAATCACTGCCTTGAGTGCGGCCCTGATAGTAGCCAATACCACCAGCAACAATCATGGATGTCAGAATTCCCAATACCCATGCACGCCATTTAGGGCCAGGCCAGTATTTCTCACACAGGGTGTACACGATAAACATCGTGCCTACATAAAGGACTGTATTCATTTGGATGTAAATCCCTTCCTAACCCAAGCGACACCAAAGCCAGCTAAGTAGATGGCACCAATAATCAATCCATAAACAAGGAATGTGTAGAAGATCACATTCCAGACCTGGCTCCGATACTCTGATCTTGAGGCAGCCTCCTGGTCAAAATTAGACCTGGCGCTATTTAATGCCCTGATATGTTGATTGCATTCTGAATTCAAAGCCCGCGCATCATCACTAACGAATCCAGATGACTTAAATACTTCTGTAGATGCTTTCTCGCAAGGCTCCCTATAGCTGTCTACCCACTTCTGCTCACGAATGATGACCCGATTGGTATCGGCTGGGGCTATATATATGTAGTCATAGTCATGCGGAAAAAAGAAGTAAAGGGCCAATAAATGCGGCAATAAGATGATCCCGCTGATAAAGATCCAGGCGCGCTGCCATCCATTCATTTTGTTAAGTTTGGCTTTTAGGTCTTCTAGGTTCATGTTTTAGTTAGGGAAAATGATTACCTCTTAATAGTAAACCAGTCGTTTCCTAAAGGTTAGAATGTCTTCAATAATCATAACTAAAGGGTAAAAATGAATCGCCTGGTCAATTTAGCGCTATTAGCCGTCCCACTTCTGCTTCAAATCGGCTGCGCATCCATTACTGGATCCAGAAACCAGCCAATTTCAGTAACCACTACCCATGAAGGCAAACCAATCACTGGCGCATATTGCACCCTAGTTAATGACAAAGGTACTTGGTATGTGAATACTCCAGGATCAGTTGTAATTCTGAAGGCCTATGGCGATATGTCAGCTACATGCAAAAAAGAAGAAACACACGCAGGTGCAGCTACATTCCAATCTGCTAATGAAGGATCTGTCTGGGGTAATGTGATCGCTGGCGGAATTATTGGTTATGCCGTAGATGCAGGAACAGGCGCAGGGTTTTCATACCCACCAACACTGAATATTGAAATGATTAAAGGCAATGTGATTCCAGCATTACCAACTGGGCCGCAGGCCTCTAACGCCTCGGCACAAGCTGCCCCAGGTGTAATTACCGAAACTAAATCTACTGGCACTTCTGTGCCAACGCCAGCTAGAGCGGCTATCATGCCTGGCGCCCAAGCTAAACCAGCAAACGATACGCCTAATCCTGCCAAAAAATTAGAAGATCTAAATGTAATGCTCAAGAAGGGCCTAATAACTCCAGATGAATACAACTCTAAGAAAGCCGAAATCCTGCGGGATCTATGACCTAGGACAGTATTACTTTCTTTAAAAATCCTGATATCCAACCCTTCCAGTCTGGAGCGGGTTGGATTAGAAGATCCTAGAATTTTTTGTAGATGGGGTTGAACTTAAATTCACACCCCCTATGGCCGCCTTCTAGCCCCCTCCCCCACCCAGGAATGATTTTTATTCCAGGGCGCGGGCAACATCTATTTTTACTACAAAGACCTAGCTCTTCCCACATTTTGTAGTACTCAATAACCTGTAAGTCCTGCATCTAGCAAATTGAGCCCACAATAAGTTATCGGATGTGGCATCCGAAACTTAATTACCTTCTTTAAGCCATTCTTTGAATCTTTGTATAAGAAGTGGATGTACCCAGATCTTAGGTCGTTGCCCTTCAGGCTCCATTCCTGAGGGCACATTTTCCAAAATAAGCCAGTCAGAGGGTGGCTCTTCATCATCACGAAAGCTAACAAAAGGAATCTGGCTACCAACACGGTTACAGAAAATCAAAAGGTCATTGGCAATGACGCCACACTCCTTAAGCCACTGCACATAAAAGTCTTGTGGTGGCTTTTTCATTTGAAACCCAAGGGTAATTGATACCGTCGTGTATGCGTGCCCTTCAGCTGCATTCAAAATCTTTTCTAAATCACAGATGCGCTGCTCAATTTCTTTGCTGTTCATCTAGCAACTCCATATCGATTGTTTTGTGACCCCCTTGAGGCTTCAGATTTCTATTGGATTTGATGGCCTCTACGCGCTCTGTAAGCGCCCTTAGGCGATCTACTAAGGCCCCACTCAAACTCACATCCGAAGCCTTTTCAAGCAGGCCTAAAGCCGCAGAGGCATCCTGGATGCTGATCTGACCAGATGCCGCCTGATGAAGCAGTCCATGAGCAGTGGCATCTGCCGTTGGCTGCATGTTGAATTTCAGGATTTGCCTTCGTTCGGGTAGGAAGCGATTAACCAATAACTGCGCCGCCTGTATGTCGCCCTGTAAGGCGCGATCTACTAGCGCTTTCGTAATGCCTTCAGCATTATTTAGGACAAGCTGTAAAGCCTTCTGAGTCTTATCGTGGGCATCCTGTAAAGCCTCTTGCGGTAAGTCAGCAGGCGCCAGTGTTTTTATTTGATATGCAAGCGCATTTTCTGCAATCTCTACGGCTTGCTCTTCAAATCTAACCCGATCGCGATGATTCCTTACTCGCTGCGTTGATTCTCCAAGGGGTGCCCCATCAGGCAATCTCTTGCTTCCTGCTCTCTTCTTTAGAGGCGGCAACTTAGTCTTATTCATGGTTTCAAATCGTTCCAATAGTTTCCGAAAAGACTACAAGCCGACAGCTACTACACCCTCTAGGGTGTTGTAGTGTCGTGTCGGCTTTTGTTTGTCTGTGTGTCGTGTTTGTCGCCTATTTATCGCCTGTTTGTAAGCATTTTGTCTGCTCAATGTAGCTTTCATAACTCATTCTCCAAACACACAACATCGGCATTTGTCGTGTTTGGTAGTCGATAGGAGTTGTGTTTACCTTCATCGATAACCATCTTTGATGCAAGCAAAGTATTCTTTGCTCGCCTATATGCAGCTTGATTAGCGCCCTTTGATCCACCAAGAGCATCGTATGCAACCCTTCGCCACTCTCTATCTGTTACTAAAGTTTTTGTCTGAGCGCATCTAACAAAGGCATCAAATACTTTCTTATTGTTGCCACCCAATTCATCTGAATCCGCATCCTTAGCCTTTACACTGGGCAATGCGACAACCGAGACAGCCTTGTTACCAAAGTTATCGTCATAGCCATCTAACTCAATGCGCTTAAGATCAAAGTAGACAGGCTCAAATCCGCCCCCGCGAAACTTACTCGAGTGCCAAAACTTAATCTGTCTTGTTCCAGCATCTTGCCATGCGAGCAACTCTCCATCGATCTGCCCAGCAAAGGCCCCACCGCCCCGAGAGCGCAAAGTTTCAGCATTCGCGCCCTGCGTAGGATGCATAAAGACTACAAGTCCAGCGCCATCAAGATTTATAGCTAAGTCACGCATAGCAACGGCCACTTTATGCATCTTTCCGTTAGCATTCTCTTCGTCTACCTCGCTATGAGCCATGCCAGTATCTACAAAGATTAAGTCGATTGAAGCCTCAATTACCCTCTTAATCTCTTGTATAAAGTAGTCACAGACACTAGCTTGATTTATTGGGAATGCCTTATCGGAAAAGTAGAGCCAGCCATCTAGTTCTTTGGGGTCAATATCAAACTCTCTACATATTGATATGACACGCAATTGAACATCAGCAGGATTCTCGCCTGCCAGATATAAAGCTCGGGATCTAAGTGTCTTAAACCCAGCAAAATCACGACCAGCGGCGATATGTACTGCCCATGTAAGTCCTAAAGCAGTTTTACCATGGCCCCACTTAGCCGTGAATGAGTAAATCTGTCCGCGCTGAATGACTTTCTCAACTATAAATTCAGGGGCTTTAGCAGCATCGATGAATTCATTAACGCCATAAATAAATTGAGAGCCCGCAAAATACTGGGCACCCTCCATATTCACACTTTTTTTAGTTATTTTAGTCATGAGGTTAATTCCTTTATAGCCTTCTTATGATCATTACCATGTTCATAAAAGCAAAAAAGATCGAAGGCGTCCCCAAAACATCCTGTCCCTGATGAGCACCTGCGCCCCAGACCAAGATCTGTATCTGATTGAGAAAGACTTGTCCAATACTCACCATGATTACGAGTTGCGTAAGATTTATTAGTTTGATTTTGTGAGCGCCAGTCGTGTTCGTTTTGACTTAATTCGTAGCCGTACTCTCGAAGTAATTGATCGATTGAGTAACTTCTATTAAATTCATCGATGACAGATTCACCCATTAGTTTTTTTGGGCTCTTAAGTCGCTCTTCATGAAAATCACTGACTAACTTTGTATGCTCATCAGCTATTACAGTCTGAGACACTAACCAGTCTGACCATTTTTGACTGGATGTTTCTGTAAGCGGATCATTCCCAATTAGCGCGCTTTCGTAGAACAATGGCCTTTCATCTTCGTCGCGATATGCAGGAGGAACATTAGGTAAATAGACCAACTGTCCACAGCGCTCTAGGACCCTATCAGGCGTTATCCCATAATCAATGAGCCATGTATTTAGGCTTTGTTGCCATAATTGCCAACGGGTTGGCTCAAGTGATATTTCGAGCGGGATAAGCACTCGCCACTTACGGCAATCAGCTGTTGCGCTCCCTGTGCTGTAGATACGAGCTAACTGATCTTTACCAAAAAGTTCAATAATCGCAGCCTTAATAAACTCTAAGGAAATGTTTCCACTATCAATATCAGCAGTTAATAACCAGTACTTACCATTCTCCTTTTGTTTTTTATGAGTTCGCGCATCTGACTCACGATACTCGCTAGGAATAATCCACGGGGCTTTATCCTTAGGATATGAGGATGGCTCCCAAGCAAGGATGTTTAGAACCTCTAAGCCATCGTATTGACCGCCGTTCTTTCTGGAATCATATGCACCCCAACCTGTTGCTAATTTAATCTGAAATGGAGAATTCATTTGCTCGCCCTCAGTGCCGCCGCGAACATCGCCCTTGCTACTGCTGAGCAGTATTCATTACTAAACCAATACTCATAGATCGCCGTGATGATTAGATTTGTAGGTTTCTTATTCATTTGCGACCCCCAAAGGAAAGGATTTCCATAACCCGATCCAATTGATTGCGCTGATAGACTCTCCTACCCCCTAACTTAATACTTGGGAAAATTGAAAATTTCCCTTTAGCCGCATCTTTATCAAGCCAGCTTGCTGAAACACCAATATATTTAGACGCCTCTATACGGCTTAGGTTTTGCTTATCCATGAGATACCTCACCAGCCTGAAGCCTTGCCTCTAGCTCCTGCCTTTTAGCTAAGCGGCCTATTGCCCACTCAAACTCTTTTGGAGATACCAATACCAATGGCTTAGATTTGCTGCCTAAAGTAACGATATGGACACCCTGCTCTACTAGCCAAGATTTGAGAATGCGTACATGTGAATATGAGTAGACATGCATCTGATCTGTTAAAAATCTGATGTCTACTAACTCAGCTTCTGAATTACCAACTTTTAGTGACATATTTAGCTCCCATAGTTACCTGGGAACTAAATCTAAACATCAAATACAGCTTGATCTACTCTAGGTGTATTTAGCCCGAAAGCTAGTCCTTTTTTGACCTGAACTTTCTAAATTCAAGAATTTTTGAGCCTACGCGTTTATTACTTTTAAGCCAGCTCTCAATAGTGGCAAATTCTGGTTTAAAACGAATCGATTTATCACTCTTTAAAGCATAGTCAATATTTCTGGAAACTGCAGCATATGTAGCTAGCTTAAGAACGCCTTCTGGCATCTTATCGACTACATCATTGGCTTTTGTATGCCATTGCTTACTTGTCTTTATTCTGGGCTTCTTAGCATTTATTGAGTTAAGTGTCAGAATTAATGAGCGCTTTGGTAGGCGACCTTTACCGACATTTGATTTAAAAACTCTACCCACTGAATACCGATTCTCGCCCTTAATCCAAGGATCACTACCAAAGACACTAAAGTGCTCATAAATTACATATTCTGGCCCTCTAAGCGCAGCTATAAGATCAGCAGTCTTATATGGAAGCAGTGTGTAACTAAGCATTACTGCTCCTTTGCTCTTTTGATTATTTCGTTAGATACAAGCAAGGCAGCTTCGCGAATCTGTTGTGGAGATTTTCTTGCGTACCCTTCACCAATGGATGAGGGTTTGTGATTTAGCAACCCATTTCTTGATGCAGTGCTTACCAAGTCATCAGCAAGATTCGCAAAGAGCCGTCGGAAATCATGTGATGAAAATGGCTTACCAAGATCTCTGATTAGGCTATCTAGCTGGCGCTTTAGAACTACTTTGAATAAGGGTTGGTCAGCCCTCGTAAAAGCTACAACTTCTTCAACTATAGGCCTAGAAGCTGGAGTTAAATAAATCGTATGGTCATCGCGATTCTTAGTATCGTAAAAGGTTAAGGTGCCCTCCTTCGCGTTATAGTCACCAGCTAATACAGAAGTTGCCTCGCCAATTCGAACCCCGTGATGAAGCATCAAAGTAAACACACCTTTTGCTAATGGATTTTTAAGGGACTCAATTGCCCGTACCAATGTTGGAATATCTTCTGGAAATATACGCGGGGCGCGATGTGACTTTACCCTTGGCATATTTAGTGCCTCAGTTGAATTTGAAATCTCAATAGGTAGCTTTACTCTAAAGTTTCTAAAAATAGCTCGGATGTATCTAATGCGCTGTGCCTTACAAGCGATCCCTTTTGCTTCCTGGCGACCATTTGCCCTTACATAACCCCGATCACAACAACGACGAATTTGATCACCAGTTATGTCCTCCAAGGGGGTATTGCGTAGCTCATAAAAAGCCCCTCCAAGTGTCATGCGACCATTTTGCAAACGCCTAGGCTCAGCAATCAACCGTTTTATGTCATCTATTGTTCGCTGCTTTAATCCTTTTGATAATCCCTGGCGCTCACGATGCAAGCAATAGTCATCTATTCGCTCTGATAGAGTGGCACCACTGGAACTACGCAACCCACCTTCAGTGCCTACAGAGGGTTTCTCAACCTTTTTAAATAAATTACAAATACCTTTTTCATGCTCAGCAATCCGAAGCCGAACATCTTTTAGGGAAAGCTCGGGAAAATAGCCAATTCTTGCCCGTCGCTGACGGCCAGTTTGAGATTCCCATTTTTCATAAATCCAAGACTTTCTCCTGGAGCCAACGGCAACACCCAAACCGACAATGTTCTGATCGTAGTAATAGCTAGTAGCGGCACTATTGATATTCTTAAGTTGCTCAACAACTCTGTCATTCGTAATTGCAATTTTCATATTTCTACTGTTCTTTGGTAATAGATCCGATAGACGCGATCTAATTCAATCAAATTTGTAGTAAAAGCATACAAAAATTTACAACGAATGGTAAGTAAAAATAAAATTAAAAAAGTACAACCTGATGAATTATCCGATTACACACAAGGAATTCATGAACTTGCGACGGGACTGTGCCCGAATATTTTTACCCTATTGGACGACTTTTAATCCGTTGGTCGCGAGTTCGAATCTCGCCCGACCCACCAGCATTACTAAGCCTCTAGAGAAATCTAGGGGCTTTTTCTTTTGAGGTTAGTGAATGTGATCGCTACTGTGTGGACTCGATAGAGGCTCTATTGGGCCGTTATGAGTGGGGATGTTGGTCGCTGGGTGACCGTTGGGACTATAGGCATCTCTTGGAGAATTGGGACGTTTAAGTGTCGCGTTACGCGACACCCTAAAAGCTGCCGCCACCAACCTATCTTTCTTTCGTATTTTTAATTTGAGCCACTATGTCATCTACAGTTGATGAATTAAATAGTGCCTTTAGAGCCTTAATCAGCCATGAAACTGAAAACAGCCCAGAGATAATAAAAATTGCCTCCCAAGTTTTAGCCGAAAGAAATGCATCTTTAAAATTAGAAGTTGCAAACGTCGTGACGATTGCTATAAGTAAGCCAAGTGGCGCAATCCACTCCTTACGCTGTTCAATATTTTTTAAATGGTCATTCAAAACTAGGCGCATTTTGTCTTCTGTTACCTCAATAATTTCTTGGTCGAGATTGGAATGAATAATTTTTACCGGAATTTGCGTTTCGGTATATCGCCCCTTAGTTGCCATGCTCATCTCCCCACATGAAAACTAAATCCAATTTCTTCAAACTACCAACCGCATAACCTGAGAACAGGAAGACTACTTTTTTATCATCAAAAACGCCTAATTGACAAGGCTCCTCAATTGCCATGGGCAAAGAGTTATTCCAATTTTTAATTGTTAAAACTGCATAGTCATCCTTGCCTTGCAAATTAAATCCCTGAGTAGGATCGTCCTTATCTTCTACAAAAACAATATTAATCTTCACCTGCCATGATCCAGCAGAAAACTCTACCCAAGCCCCTTCAGTCACAGGAACTAATAGTGATGCAGTCTGAATTACTGGTTTATTGCCAATTTTGATCTTCATGCCCCTGATCTCCGAATTTTCTTAAGCATATCAGAACGGTTATATTATTTTTTATAGTTGCATAGCTAACCAATATCAGTTACACTACCCCCATGTTTGAACAATGCCTGTATTTCAATACCACCAGCCTAGCTCGTCAGCTAGAGCGGGAATGGACGAGTGCATTTAAGCCTTTTGGACTCACCCCATCCCAAGCCTTCATGCTTCGGGTAGTTTTGGATAAAGCCCCCTTATTACAAAGTGAGCTGGCTTTGGAGATGAATATCAGCCGCCCTACCGCTACAAGAGGTTTAGATGGTCTGGAGCGTTTGGCACTCATTAAACGTGTTGCCTCTGAAAAAGATGGTCGCGAGCAAGAGATTCATCCGACCAAGAAGGCTCTTGAGATGAAAGAAGCAATCAATGCCGCTAGTGGCGTCGTTACCAAGCGCCTAAAGAAGGTATTGGGCTCAAACCATTTTGAAGATGTTGTAGGACAACTAAGAGGAATTAGCTCTGCCTTGAAGTAATTGGGCTTTTTTATTTCCCTAATAGTTGCATAGCTAATTAGTTTTTGTTTTATTAACCACCAAAGGAGAATCACATGCCAATCTTGAACGTGAAAGTCAGTGGTCAAAAGAATATTGCCTTCACCAAAGCCATTAATGAGCTTCTACTGGATCTTACCCACCGTATTCTGGGTAAGAAAAAGGAAGTGACTGCCATTGCTATTGAATATGTAGAACCAGATTGCTGGTTTGTGGGTGGGAGGCTATTAAGCGAACAGGGCAAAAATAGCTTTTACTTTGATATCAAGATTACCGATGAAACCAACACTAAGGATGAAAAGGCGCAGTACATCAAAGAAGCTTTTGCAGGATTTGAGCACATCCTAGGCAATCTTCATGAAGCGAGCTATATCTATGTGCAAGATGTTAGGGCAGCTAGCTATGGCTATGGTGGCAAGACTCAGGAATATCGATATCATCAATAATGCAGCAAATACACTCATAACCCCCTGAAGTATCTGGGGTTTATGACTAGCTTATTGAGCATAATTCTCTAAAAAACAGATCTAAATCCACTAAAATAAATACATGCCATCTAAGTTTGCTAACCAATCTCAGGTCCGCCAACACAACGTTTCTAACGCTATGGCCTCTGCTCGGATTGAAGGCATTACTCCCACTAAACAGTTAGAGCAAAATCTCACTGATTACGTTGCCGGCAAAAAGAGTATTGGGCAAATACTGGAAGAAACCAAACAACGTTATGCCGCAAATCGACCCAAATGATGTCCGCAATAAATAAAAAAATTATCATCATTGCAGGACCTAATGGGGCTGGCAAAACAACTTTTGCCAAAAACTTCTTACCGCAAGAAGCCCATACATTTCGTTTTATTAATGCTGATCTTATAGCGGCAGGATTGGCACCATTTAATCCTGAATCTGTTGCATTCAAAGCGGCTCGCTTAATGCTCAATGAATTGGATGAATATACTAAAGCAGGAGAAAGCTTTGCCTTTGAAACTACACTATCTGGCACCCATTACCTGCAACGCATTCAAGAGTGGAAAGACTTAGGCTACACCATTAAGCTCTGGTTTATTGCGCTAAGCTCGCCTGAATTAGCCATCTCTCGTGTAGAAGAGCGGGTTGCACAAGGTGGGCACAACATTCCTGAAGAAGTCATTCGCAGGCGCTATCGAGTAGGATTAGAGAATCTCCCAAAGTATCAAAAAGTTGTAAAATCATGGGTATTGTTAAATGGTGACAAAACACCACCCGAACAAATAGATCAAGGTTAGCCATGACTACACCAAGCAAAGACATTCGTAATTCTTCGGATCCCGATATCGCAGGATCCTACTACGCTATGCAACGAGCAGGTCAAGCAGCAATAGACTTAGCAATCCAAACCAATACCGCAATCGTGACTACCGTTAATGGCAAGATAGTTCGGATCCCCGCTGCAGAACTCATTAAGCAGCGGCAACTTACGGCCTAAACATCCTTGGTCGCGAGTTCGAATCTCGCCCGACCCACCAGCATTACTAAGCCCCTTGAGAAATCTAGGGGCTTTTTCTTTTGGTTGCTTGAAGCAGCTGATCAATCTGCCTGACCAAATACCGGCTCGCGCCTCTCAAGAAACGCCGTAATACCCTCACGATAATCACTACCCATATAGACGTTTTTACGCAGAGACTGTAAGTGCTCAAAAACTGCAGGGTTCATTACCGCTGCATCGGAAAGCATCTGAGCTTGGGCCTTTAATACTGAATTTGCTTGGGGAGATCTTTTAGCAATCGTCTTAGCCATCTGGTAAGTCTTTGCTTCTAATTCACCAGATACATAGAGGTGGTTCAAGATGCCAATTTGTAATGCTCTATCAGCTCCAATTGGGTCTGCCGTCAAAAACATTTCTTTTACAACATTGAGTGGCATTCTGGACATGAAATGTAAAATTCCACTGGCTGTATAGGGGAGACCCAATTTAGCCGGCGTGATAGCAAACGTAGAGTCGTGATCGCCTATAGCAATATCACAACTCATAATCAAATCTGTGGAAGCTCCCCAAACGGAACCATCGACCATAGCTATTACCGGTGCTCGAAATGCTCGAATAGACTTCAATAAAACCATAACCGGATCATCTGCTGGCAAAGGATCTCGCTCTGATCTTGGCAATTCCATTACATCATGTCCAGCAGACCAAACTTTATTTTTTTGATCGGATCGCAAAACAAGCACACGAACATCCTCTTTGCCAAATACCTCGAGGGCATGATGCATTTCCTCAATGAGACACTCGCTTAGAGCATTACGTTTGCTGTAATGATTAAAGCGAATGGTGGCAATAAGATCCGCTTGTTCTATTTTGATGTACTGATAGTTCATGAAGAGTTTGGACTTCAAGATTAAGCAGCAATCAATATATCCCCAAGCTCCATCTTCTCCCACCAAATAAATGGAAGAAGATACACTGGCTCATCAGCCTCCCGCAGAATTTCTAGAGCGCCATCATTCGTTTTATTCGCTTGGTACTTACCGGGATTGAGTGGATAGCATCCATTGTCAGTCCCATCACAACGACGCATTCTAGCCATAATATTTCGGGTTACATATACGTACATACTTCCTCCTGATATTAAAGAGTGGATTGAATATGATTACGAACTACGGGGTAAATTTGTCCATCCCAACGCTTGCCATTAAATACGCCGTAATGACCAACGCCTGCTTGTAAATGATGAGACTTCATATAGCCTGGTAAGCCAGCACAAAGATCCTGCGCAGCTAAAGTCTGACCAATTCCACAGATATCATCTCTCTCACCCTCGACCGTGAGCAAGAATGTTTTCTTTATTTGCTTAGGATTTACCAATCTTCCTTGATAGATCAATTTACCCTCAGCAAGATCACGATCCATAAATACTTTTTGTATTGTTTCCAAATAAAAAGCGGCGGAGAGATCCATGATGGCAAAGTACTCTTCATAGAAATCATGTATCGCATCTGCTTTTTCTGTTTCACCACTAATGCGATAGTCATAGAGCTTTCTAAATGACTCCGCATGGCGATCAGGATTCATGCTCATAAAAGCCATGAGTTGCAAAAAGCCCGGATAAACCTTACGACCCACACCATTAAATTGACTTGGAATGACACCAATCAGCTTTTCTTCAAACCAAGACAATGGTTTACTAGTCGCTAACTCATTAACCTTAGTCGGACTTTGGCTAACATCAATGGGTCCTGCCATGAGTGTCAAACTAGCTGGAATATAAGGACTCTTATCTTCAGACATGATTGCCGTAGCTGCAAGACAAGCAACTGTAGGCTGACATACAGCCATCAAATGAGTTTGCGGACCAATAATCTTTAAGAAATTAATGATGTGATCAACATAAGAATCAAAATCAAACTCTCCGCAACTCAGCGGCACATCACGAATATTGAGCCAGTCAGTGACATAAACATCATGGTCTCGCAGTAGCGTTTTGATCGTGCCAGCCAGCAATGTAGCAAAGTGCCCCGACATTGGCGCCACCAACAGAATCTTTGGTTGCCCCTCAATTCTTGGTTTTGTAAAGCGAATTAAATTGCAAAAATGAGTGGAATGAACTATCTCTTCGTGGATGGCTTGCTCTATACCAAAGGAATCAAGGACCGCATGAATCTTAAAGTCTGGTCTAGTGTGAGTAAAGCCCAATAAGGCAATTTGTTCATAATGCGCGGCAAGACGCTGCATTGGATTCAAAGCGAAATTACCAAACCAATTATTGGAAACACGCTCAGAAGCTTTCGCAAAGAGACGAATGGGATCGTGTAGGTTAGAGAAGGTTTGATAGGCCCTATACATCATCTGTGCACACCGCTTTCTATATGACGTAGGGCTCGTTCGGTCGTTTTTAAAGTAGGGTCAAAGACTCTACTGAGTGACACATCATTAGCAATAATGGCCGCAGTTTGTGCCGCTCGAGCAGACACAATAGATAAATTGACAAAACCAGCCACATTGAAGGTTTTGAGAAGGTCAATCTCTTGATCATCGGTTGCTGATAGCTCACCCGATTCAATCTTCTTATAAAGCTCGCGGTAATACTCGCGCATACCGTCGAGCTCCTCAGCCAGGGCCATGATCCGCTGAAACAGGACAGCAAAATCAGACGCAAGAGGTTTTTTAGTGGCTACTTCCATGGTGTAACTCCTGGCACCTCCGCGGGACCGACAGAGACTTCAACTGTACCAAAATCTGCGGGGCCTACGATCTCGAGATACTCCATATCTGGCGAATAATCAAACAGGTAGTGAGTAATGCCAGGCATTTGATGAACTACATCACCAGCTTCAACCAAAGTCACCTTATCCTCATACATAAACTTGGCCCAGCCTTTGTTCATGATGACAATTTGAAATTCCGCAACGTGATAGTGCCAACCTGTTCCATCCACAGGAGGTTTATTTGCTTTTACTAAATGAGCAATGACCTTTCCCTTGGTTGCTTTTGCTACGCCCAAGTCGCGATATAAGAAAAAATCTCTCAAACCACCGGGAAGAAACTGTGTATCAGTCTTTTTTACATGAGAAAACTCGGTATCGCTCTTAAATTTCACAGGTGCATTCATGATCAAAACTCCACTTCAAGCTCTTCAATGTCATCGGGTTCTTCAAGGGCGCCCATCACCCACTCCTTCATCTCCGGCATTGCCATGATCTGCTCGCAATACCGCTCGCTCGCCTTATCCAGCTCCACGTTGTATGTCAAGAATCTCGTGACGACTGGCGCGAACATGGCGTCAGCCAAAGTAGGCTCTTTTCCAAAGAGGAATGGCCCACCGTAAGTAGATAAACAGTCTTGCCAAATCACTAAAATACGATTGATATCAATTTGCGCCTTTGACCAAACTTTGAATGATTCAAACTTGCCTTTGATGTTCATTGGCAGTGATGCTCGCATTGCTGAGAAGCCAGAATGCATCTCGCCACAGATTGAACGGCAATGCGCACGTGCAACAGGATCTTGAGGTAGAAGATGTGCTTTAGGATTGAGTTCATTTAAAAACTCACCAATTGCCATGGTGTCCCAGACCTTGCAACCATCGTGATCCAAGCGCGGAACCAAGATAGAAGGTGAAAGCAACAAGAGTTCTGCGCGGTTATCCACATCATCTGGATGAACCGCCACTTCCTGAAAAGGCAATCCAGATAACTTGAGCATTAACCAGCCACGCAGGGACCACGATGAATAGTTTTTGCTGCTGATCGTCAGGGTAGTTTGCTTTGACATATCCACTTTCAAAAAGGGTACAACTACAAGCTATACCCTTTGAAAACGAATAATTCGTCCTTATGCCCTGTTTTTGACAGCATTTTCCCAATTTGGGGCAAGTCTTTATTTATGGCACTAATCCTGTGCGATACCACAATGCACCCTTCTGGGGAACTTATAGACTTCAATCATGTCTATCCATGCCGCCCTTCACCACGTTACTGAATATGACTACGACCGCTTAGTAAAGCTAGGTCCGCAAGTCGTTCGTCTACGCCCCGCTCCGCATTGCCGTAGCCATATTCTTTCCTACTCACTCAAGATTGAGCCAGAAGCTCACTTTGTGAACTGGCAACAAGATCCCTACGCTAACTACCAAGCACGTTTGGTATTTCCAGAGACGACTAAGAAGTTTAAAGTCACGGTTGATCTAGTTACTGAAATGGCGGTTTATAACCCCTTTGATTTTTTCTTAGAGCCTGATGCGGAAAACTATCCGTTTAACTACAACTCAGAACTCAAAAAAGAATTGCGCCCATATCTTGGAAGAATGCGTAATGGGACTTTAAATAAGTATTTCAAAACAATTGATCGTAGTGAAATGCGTACGATTGATTTTTTAGTCAAGCTTAATCAACAGGTGCAGCAAGACATTCGTTATCTCATTCGCATGGAGCCTGGAGTTCAAACTCCGGATGAGACTCTAGATTTACGAAGTGGTTCTTGCCGAGATTCAGCTTGGCTGATGGTAAATCTATTGCGCTTATGCGGCCTTGCAGCCCGGTTTGTATCTGGATACCTCATTCAGCTTAAACCCGACGTTAAAGCGCTTGATGGTCCCAGTGGTACAGAAGTTGATTTCACAGACTTGCACGCTTGGTGCGAGGTCTACTTACCTGGCGCAGGCTGGATTGGTCTTGATCCAACTTCAGGCCTATTTGCTGGTGAAGGTCATATTCCTGTTGCATGCACACCTGAACCATCGGGCGCAGCGCCGATTGAAGGTGGAGTAGATAAATGTGAGGTGGATTTTAAGCATACGATGGAAGTAACACGTATTTATGAATCTCCTCGAGTTACCAAACCTTACACCGAAGATCAATGGCAAGCTATTGTCGATCTGGGCCACAAAGTAGATCAAAAATTAGAGGACGGTGATGTGAGACTAACGATGGGTGGCGAACCCACCTTTGTTTCCATTAATGGTCGCGATGAACGCGAATGGAATATAGATGCACTTGGCCCCACTAAGCGTGGCTATGCAACAGAATTAGTAGAGCGTCTTCGCAAACAATATGGCGATGGTGGTTTCCTACACTTCGGTCAAGGCAAATGGTATCCAGGTGAGCAACTTCCCCGTTGGGCTCTTTCTATTTATTGGAGGGCCGATGGTCATCCTATTTGGAAAAATCCAAAGCTCTTTGCGGATGAGCGTAATCCCATTATGTACACAAACAAAGATGCAGAAAAGTTTGTTTATACACTTTCTAAAAATTTAGGACTTTCAGATAAATTCATCGAGCCAGCATACGAAGATGTTTTTTTCTACCTCTGGCGAGAATCCAAGCTTCCAGTTAACGTAGATCCCTTTAAATCAAACCTAGATGATGAGATGGAGCGCACTCGCCTAAAGCGCGTGTTTACCCAAAAATTAGATTCAGTAATTGGCTACATATTGCCGATCGAAGCAGATCAAGGTCAAAACTACTTTGATACCAATTGGAAAACAGGTTCTTGGCTTTATCGTGATGACCGCCTTTATCTTCTGCCAGGCGATTCGCCGATGGGCTATCGCTTGCCATTAGAGTCACTTCCTTGGACTAATAAGGCTGACTACCCTTACATGATTGAGCAAGACCCTTTTGCTCTAAGGCCGCCTTTGCCAACAAGTGCGCCGATGGTTGCGCAATATCAAAGCCCCATTAAAAATAGCATCACTGGATCTAGCAAAACAATCTGGAGTCAGAAACAAGACGTTCGATATCCCTACCGCCAAGAATCTGCAGCCTGGATTACCCGAACTGCGTTATGTGTAGAGACTCGTGACCCAATGCGAGCTAATGGTCCTGATGCTGAAAATAAATATGGTGGCAAGAATGGTGCGCTCTATGTATTTATGCCACCACTAGCACGGCTTGAGGATTACATCAACTTACTAGAGGCGGTAGAGGCAACGGCCGAAGAACTGCAATTTCAAATCGTGATTGAGGGCTATCCGCCGCCACGCGATCCTCGATTAAAACTCCTACAAGTTACTCCAGATCCTGGCGTGATTGAAGTCAATATTCATCCAGCGCATAACTGGAATGAGTTGGTTGAGCACACCGAGTTCTTATATAACGCTGCTTTTGAATCTCGCCTATCTGCTGAAAAGTTTATGGCTGATGGTCGACATACTGGCACTGGTGGGGGCAATCACTTTGTAATGGGCGGCGCTACACCAGTAGATAGTCCTTTCTTGCGCAAGCCAGAACTATTGGCAAGCTTGATCTTGTATTGGCATAACCACCCAAGTTTGAGCTATCTCTTTAGTGGAATGTTCATTGGGCCTACCAGCCAGGCACCTCGTGTAGATGAAGCGCGCAATGATCAACTCTATGAATTAGAAATTGCTCTTAAAGAGATTCATGAAAATCGCAAAAAATATGGTTCGAGTATGCCACCATGGTTAGTCGATCGTACCTTACGTAATATCTTAATTGATGTCACTGGCAATACTCATCGTAGTGAGTTCTGCATTGATAAGATGTATTCGCCTGATAGTCAGACAGGACGCCTGGGCTTACTTGAACTTCGCGCATTTGAAATGCCTCCACATGCACAAATGAGCATTGTTCAGCAGCTACTGATTCGTTCTTTGATTGCACGCTTCTGGGATGAGCCTTATATTGCACCTGCGACTCGCTGGGGCACAGAACTTCATGATCGCTGTCTCTTGCCAACCTTTATCAAAATGGACTTTGATGATGTCATTGAAGAAATGCAAGCCTATGGCTATGAATTCAGATCTGAATGGTTTGCTCCTCATCTCGAATTCCGCTTTCCTCTCATTGGTCAAGTGCAAACTATGGGTACTGAAATTACTTTGCGCAATGGTCTGGAGCCATGGCATGTGATGGGTGAAGAAAGCACGGCTGGTGGCACCGCCCGTTATGTAGATTCGTCTATTGAGAGAATTGAAGTTCGCGTAACCGGTCTAAACCAAAGTCGTTATACGATTACCTGTAATGGTGAACCTTTACCACTCCAACCGACTGGTATTGCTGGTGAATATGTTGCAGGCGTCCGTTACAAAGCCTGGAATCCGCCTTCAAGCTTGCATCCTAGCATTGGTGTGCACGTTCCCTTGGTATTTGACATGATTGATACCTGGATGAAGCGTTCCGTTGGTGGTTGCCAGTATCATGTGGCTCATCCAGGTGGGCGTAATTACGATAACTTCCCAATCAATGCCTATGAAGCTGAGAGCCGCCGCTTGTCTCGTTTCTTCCGTATGGGTCATACCCCAGGAACGGTCGAGGGAATTGTGGCTAATATTGATCTACAGGCTAGTCGAGAGTTTCCGTTTACGCTCGATATGCGTCGATGAGACAATAACTTGTGGACTCTTCTCAAGCCAATCCTTTGAAAGCTACAGACAGCCTATCCCTAACGGATGAGATTGCTCGCCTCTCCCCAAAAGCATATGAGGGCCATTTTGATGAATTACGTGGCTACTCTAACCTCCTGCTTCCACATTGGAAAACATTCTTTGAGCAGCTAGAGCCTTCTGGTTTAGCCGATCTTGATCAGCGAACCCAAGAACTCAATAGACAAGTTCGTGATAATGGGATTACGTACAACGTCTATGCCGATGAATTCGGGCCTCAGCGTCCCTGGTCAGTAGATTTATTTCCCCTTATTATTAATCCAGAATCTTGGCAAGAAATTCAATCTGGAGTTTTGCAAAGAGCTCGACTATTAGAAGCGATTATTTCTGATGTGTATGGGCCACAGCATTTACTCAAAGAGGGTTTAGTTCCCCCTGCACTGATATATGGTCACCCAGGGTATCTACGCGCCATGCATGGAGCCCAACTCAAAAGTAATAAATATCTTCATATCATTGCCTTTGATCTAGCCAGAGCGCCTGATGGAAAATGGTCAGTTATTTCTCAGCGTACACAAGCACCATCTGGTTTAGGCTACCTAATAGAAAATCGTAATTTAATTAGTCGGCAGTTTCCAAAAGCATATGAGCAGATGCAAATCGCCCCCCTCACTAATACGTATCGAGATCTAATTGATGCTTTAAAAGTTGAAAGTCCTGCAGGAAAAAACGCCCATATCGCGCTACTAACACCTGGTCCTTACAACGAAACCTACTTTGAACATGCTTATCTAGCGCGTTTCTTAGGGCTCACATTAGTTGAAGGCGACGACCTTACTGTTCGTGATCAACGATTATTTTTGAAGACCGTACGGGGTTTAGAGCCTGTTGATATTCTTCTGAAGCGCCTTGATGATGAATTCTTAGATCCGCTTGAGTTACGCTCTGATTCTACATTGGGTGTGCCTGGACTTTTACAGGCAATTCGAGCAGGCAATGTGATCTTAGCAAATGCGCCTGGCTCAGCTTTTCTGGAATCGCCGGCATTACTTGGCTTCCTGCCTGCAATTAGCGAGCGTCTTCTCAATGAAAAAATTGAGTTACCCGCAATGGATACCTGGTGGTGTGGCGAACGTGCTGCTTTAGAGGCTGCCATACCAAATTTAACTCACGCTGCAATCAAGCCAACCTATCCTTTTGCATCAGGCCATCAAAATTATGAAGCTACTTTGGGGGGTAATCTGCCCCAAGCCCAGCTAGATGAGTGGGTGGGAAGGATCACGCGTCAGCCTGACGAGCATACCGTTCAAACCTATATTCCATTGGCACAAATGCCGACCTGGCTAAATGCATTTAACCTTAATGACGCATCCCTCATAGAGCCACGCTCTTACATGTTGCGAGTGTTTGCATTGAGTAATGGGCCTCAAAGCTGGCAAGTCTTGCCTGGCGGCCTAGCACGCATTGCCTCTAGTGAATCTGAGGTTGCCTCTATGCAAAGAGGCGGTAGTAGCGCCGATGTTTGGGTGCAAAGCCCCTCTCATACCAAAGAGGCAGAAGTAAATCTTAAGCAAGCAATTCAAAATAAAGAGATTGTGATGCGTAAGCGTCTTGTCACGAGTCGCGCTGCTGAAAATCTTTACTGGTTTGGTCGCTATACAGAGCGTAGTGAGAACTTAGTACGTCTTACTAAGCTTTATCTTGAAAAAATTAATAGTGAATATATTCCATCTAGCCCTATATGGATATGGCTTGAAACTCTTTGCCATCAATATGGTTTAGTGCCAGATGGGGTTCCAGGCAACTTTGATCAGGGTGATATTCGTCATCGCATTTTTGAGAGGACGCTTATTAATTCACTTGATGGTAGTGATAATGTCACTAGCGTAGGATTTAATTTAAGCGCAATGAAACGTACAGCATCCAATGTTAGGGAACGATTATCAATAGAGCAATGGAGCACCATCAATCTTTGCCTTGAGAAGTTTGAAAAAGACTGTCATAGAGCCAATACCTTTGATGATTTTTCATCTTCACTTGCAATTGATGCATTAAATAGCGCTAGTAGTAACTTAGCCGCCATAACAGGTGCTCAAACAGATCGCATGACCCGTGATGATGGTTGGCAACTGCTATCTATAGGACGTCATATTGAGCGCCTATCATTTTTAACGAATGTTTTTGATTCGGGGATCACTGCCGGCCTTTTATTTAATCCAAACATAGATAGCTCAGGTTATACCGCTCTGCTCCATTTGTTTGATAGCACGATTACCTTCCATGCCCAGCATCAACAAAGTCGAGAAATTGCCCCATTAGTGAGTCTTTTAGTATTGGATGATGAGAATCCACGTTCTTTAGCTTGGGTTACGAAGGCCTTAAGAGCAAGACTCTCAAAATTAGCAGGAGCTGAGCGTGACAATCCCGATGAACTGACTCGTAGTGTGAAAAATCTAAAGGACTGCGATTTATATACCCTATCTTCTGCAGATAGTTATGGTAATTTCACAGAACTCCTAAATTGCCTACGAAATACCTCGCAAACTGCTTGGAATATTTCTGATGAAATTAGCGCGCGTTATTTCAATCTAATTCATAAAAATGAATATAGCGTACAAATGTAAGGACTCATTATGCTGCTAGAAATTATTCACGATACCCATTACTCATATGATCCTAGCGTAGAGATAGCCCAACACCTTGCCCACCTTAAGCCTGTTAGCCTCGAAACTCAGCAAGTACTAAAGACAGAGATTGCTGTGAATCCAAATCCAGACTGGAGTGATGAGCATATTGATAGCTACGGTAATGTGTGTACATTTTTTTCGTTACAAAATAGACATAGCGAGCTACTCATCTCAGCAAAATCTCTAATCGAGACAAGCCTAAGATCACCTGTAGGGCCGAAACCATTAGATACGCCCGCATGGGAAATGGTGCGCGAATACTTTCGCTACCATTCAGATACAAAATGGGATAGTGCCTCTGAATTTCTATTCACATCCCCCTTTATTACCTTGCGCCCGGAGTTTTTCGAATTCGCTCGCGCCAATTTCACCAATGGCAGACCCATCTTAGATGCCGCAATTGATTTGATGCGTCGTATCTACAGCGAATTTCATTATGTAAGCAAAAGTACCGATATAAGCACTCCAGCACTTGAGGCGCTGACTAAACGTGAAGGTGTTTGCCAAGACTTTGCTCATATTTTGATTGCCTCATTACGTAGTATTGGCTTGCCTGCAAGATATATAAGTGGTTACATCTTGACTACTCCAGCCCCTGGACAAGCTCGACTCATTGGTGGTGATGCATCTCACGCCTGGGTTTCAATTTATGTTCCAAGTATCAATATTGATGGACAGCTATGCGCAGGTACTTGGTGCGATCTAGACCCCACTAATAATCGCTGGGGTTACGGCACACCCGGTGAAGACTATATTCAGCTTGCCCAAGGTAGAGACTATTCTGATGTATCCCCAATTCGTGGAGTCATTCATGGTGGGGCCGACCATATTCTGAATGTAGCCGTTACGGTAATGCCCACAAACTAATTTCATTAAGTGTGTAGTGCCACCTACACGCTTTTCGAATCTCACAAGCGTTACTTAAAGTAACGCTCACTTCCTTGCTCCAAAGGGGTTTTATTGAGTAGCACTTACGATAATTTAAAATCCAAAAGCTTTTCTGCTTTCGTTCAACATAAACAAAGCAACAAGTAAAAGTGTAAATCCAAAAACACGCTTTAATTTAGGCGCCTCTAGTTTAGCTACTACTCTTGCACCTATTGGTGCAGCTAACATACTGGTGATCACAATACATAACAGAGCGGGTATGTACACATAGCCAAACGAGTATTCAGGCAAGGATACGTTACCCCAGCCTCCATAGATATAGCCCAATGTGGATGAAGCGGCGATTGGGAAGCCTAAGCCAGATGAATTTGCCATGGCGTTATGGGGCTTCACATTGCACCAAATCATAAATGGGACAGTAATGAATGCGCCACCTGCCCCCAGAAGACTTGCAATGACGCCTGTCAGAACACCAAAGGCAAAAAGACCAAAGCGTCCAGGTAATCCACGCGCAGCATGAGGAGATTTATTCAAAATCATCTGGGTGGATGAATAAATCATAAAAATGGAAAATCCTAGCGATAACCAAGCCCCATTAATGACATCAAAAAATTTGCCACCACCGATTACGGCACCTAGCACAAGCCCCGGCGATAAAGCGCCAACTAGCTTCCAATCAATATTGCCACGCTTCTGATGCGCAATCACCGCTGATGAGGTGGTAAAAAAGACGCTCGCCATACCTGTTGCGATGGCGATATGCATCAAAACATTCTCATTAAAGCCTAAACGGCTAAATATCAGAATCATAAGTGGAACTAAAATCACTCCACCGCCAATTCCTAATAAGCCTGCCAAAAAACCTGAAAGACTTCCACCCAGCATCAGCCAAGCAATATCACTTATTAACATGTCTCACCCTAAAAAGAGCAAACAGCACTTCACCAGATGGGACATGAAAATACTATTTCTGGGCCAGAGCAAACTCGGCAAATTTAGCAACACTAAGTAATCCAGCGTCGCTACGGTAATTTCCAATAAGCTGTACACCCAATGGCAAACCATTCTTTGACTTAGTCACCGGAATAGTAATAGATGGAATTCCTAGAAAACTCCAGAGGGCACAGAAAATCGGATCGCCAGTGGAGACCAAGCTCTTTGGAGCCTCCCCACTTGCAGGCGCCATTAAGAATGCATCAAAATTATCAAAATAAGCACCAATAGAAGCGCGTAGTTTCTTCTGCAAGAACTTTGCAGCAATATAAGCAGGAGCGCTATGCTTAAGACCCCTAGCTACTAACTCTTGAATATGGATACTCAGCAAATCATTTACCTTATCGGAGTGATCTGTATGAATTTCTGCAGCTTCAGACTCCATAATGAGATTCATTGCCGCAATAGCATCCCAGTATTCCTGTGGCAGTGATAGTTTTTGAACGACGGCGCCTGACGCCTCAAGCTTCTGAACAGCTAACTGCAAGGTCTGCTTTTGGTCATCAGACATCATATGATCTAAGGGAGTTTCCAGTAGAGCGATCTTGGGTTTAGCCAACATTGGCAGCTCTCGATTTACACCAAATACCAAATCTGGGAGAACGATTAACTCTGGATCAGAGGCGTCACTATTTTTTAGATGATTCAAGGCATAAGCCATATCATCTACTGAACGTGTAAAGAACCCTATATGATCCAATGAATAAGATAAGGGGTGAGCTCCAGACTTAGAGACTGCCCCATAGCTTGCCTTATATCCCACCACGCCGCAATACGCTGCCGGCCGAATGATTGAACCTTGTGTTTGTGAACCTAGCGCCAAAGGAACAATTCCCGCACCAACAGATGCCGCTGATCCACTAGAAGAACCGCCAGGCGTATGCTCTGGATTAAAAGGGTTTGTCGTTGGGCCCGGATTGCGCCATGCAAATTCCGTAGTGACTGACTTTCCAAAAATTACGCCGCCCAGACTACGAATCTTTTTAACAATTGCTGCATCTTCAGCAGGAGTCTTATCTTTATAGATTGGCGAACCATTAGTCGTTGGAAGATCAACGGTATTAATAATGTCTTTAACAGCAATCGGAATTCCTGAGAGTGGGCCAGGCTTTACTTGCTTTGCCATTGAATCCATTGAGGCTCTTGAGACAAAAGCCTTGAGAACTGGCTCTACATCATCAGCCTTATCAAAAGATACTTGCAATACATCGACAGGTTTTAATTGATTGGTGGCTATTAAGTTACAAGCCTCAGTAAGTCCAATTGTATTTTTCATAATTTTTAGTTTGTTCAAAGAAATGGGGCGCAAAAACACGCCCCAGATAAATTAATGACGGTAATTACTTTAGTTTTATGGCGTTCTGTATATAAGTTTCATTAATGAAATTCTCAAATACAGGCTGCTCTTTCAGATTGCCCAAAGCAATTTGTGTATCCATTGAAATTTTGAGTGCTGCAGGAGTAATTTGAACGCTCTTAGGAAAAACATTCTCGCTCATCATACGTGTCACTGCATTCTCAACAACTTGAGGATCGAGAGTTGGAAATTCTTTCTTGGCAACATCGATAGCACCCTTGGGATCTTTGGCCATAAAACGAAGTGCAACTTCCATACCATTGACCATTCTCTGAGCAGAGACAGAATCAACATTCTTCATTGCAGTGATAGAGGAAAAAGCATAAGCGCCATAGGTTTTGGGGAAACCTAATACAACCTTCATCCCTTTTACAGCTACCTGATCAAGTCCTGGCTCATATAAAACTGCCACTTTTGCCTGCCCACCTAATAGGGCTGCCGGCTCTGTGCCTAAAGGAACTTGGATCATGTCGACATCCTTATCGCTCATACCGTTTTCTTTGAGCAACTTTAGAAATAAAGAAGTACTTGTTGTTGGCATCAAACCAGTCACTACTTTTTGGCCTTTGATGTCCTTAATGCCTGTAAATTTCACATCAGGGGCCGTTGCAATCCAGACTGCTGCGCCATTAACTGCATTACTAATCACGCCGACATTGGCGCCTTTAGAAGCAGCAATGGCAGTCCACTCAGGACCGTGAATAGAAAATTGTGAACTTCCCGATAGGACTGAAGATAAAGCTGCAGTAGGAGATCCTGCAGTTTCCTTAATCACGCTTAAGCCCTGATCCTTGAAGAAGCCTTTATCAATTGCAACATAAAGTGGTAGGTACAACATTGACTGAAATGCCTGAGAAATAGTGACCGTCTTGACTTCAGCTGCGGCACTAAAGGATATTCCAGCAATGACTAACGCAGCAATACTAACTTGTAGCCTTCTATAAATCGATTTCATGAAAAACCTCCGTGAGATTATTAAAAAATTACATCCGAATTTGTGTACGCCCTGCATCATTTCGCCATGGAAACAAGAAGTGCTCCAAAGCATCAATGCAGTGATAGAGAAAGAATCCAACGATCATCAGCATGAATAAGCCAACCCAAACCGAATTGAGTTCATACAAGCTTGAGGCGTTGTAAATCATGTGGCCCAACCCTGCTTTGGATGAAATAAATTCACCTACAACAGCGCCAACCAATCCAAAGCCCACGTTGATACGAAAGTTGGAGACAATTGCTGGCATTGAAGAAGGCACAACCACCTGGCGAAATATCTGTTTACGATCAGCACCCATCGAATACAGCAATGATTGCAAATCTTTATCAGCTTCTTTAGTAGCTTGATGAGCAGCAATAAGGGCAATAATGGCTGTCATTGAGACAACTAATACAACCTTAGCCCCTAAGCCAGTACCAAACCAAAGCAAGATAATTGGGGCCAAAGCAATTTTGGGAACACTATTGATAGCCACAATAAAAGGTTCCACAATTTGGGAGACCCATTTTGAGTACCAAAGTAGAAGACCGATACTTGTTCCAACAAGAGTGCCAATGACAAATCCTAGCAATGCTTCCCAGAGCGTATATCCCGTATCAATAAATAGTGAATAATCCATAATACTCGCGATGAAACGCTTCCAAATACCAAATGGCGTTCCAATCAAGAACTCAGAGATAAGACCAAACTCTGCTAATGTTTGCCAAATTGCAAAGAAAATGACGACCGATAGAATTTGGATGAGGGACTTTCCAAAGCTTGTGTCTAGCATTTGACTCATAGAATGCTTTTCTTGCCTCATACCACCTCATCCTTTCTGGTTTGAATATCTAACTCAGAGCAAAGTAGATGAAAGTACTCGCCGAAATTTTTATGGGAACGTGCTTCTATTGGCGAGGAGCGCTCAATCTCAATTTGATGCACATTTTTGACGATGGTGGGTCTAGTACTGAGAGCTACTACCCGCTTAGACAAGGCAACTGCCTCATCAATATCGTGAGTAACCAAAATGACCGTCTTTTTGAACTTGGCTACCGCATCCAATAAAACACTCTCGAGATAAAGCCTGGTTTGATAATCTAAAGCTGAAAATGGCTCATCCAACAACAGAATGTCAGGGTCCATTAAAAGAGTGCGAATGAGAGCAACGCGCTGTCGCATCCCTCCTGAAAGGGTCTGAGGATAGGCTTTTTCAAATCCGGATAGACCAAAAGTGTTGAGATAGTCTCTTGCCTTTTCAACACCATTAGTATCATCCTCACCCCGCACCCGCAACCCAAGCATGACGTTCTCCAGAACCGTGCGCCATGGGAATAGCAAGTCCTTTTGCATCATGTAGCCCACCTTACCCCTTAGGCTTTGAATTTTGTTGCCTCGATAGATCATGCTGCCGTTATCAGTCTCTAGCAGACCGGCGATGATATTGAAGATGGTCGACTTTCCGCAGCCACTAGGCCCTATGATGCTCAGAAAATCTTGCTCCATTACATCAAATGTGAGCCCGTTAAGAACGGGGACTGGACCGCCCTTGCTGGCAAAAGATTTATGAATTGAATCTAATGAAAGTTGTACTAAAGGATTGCTCACCATCAATCTCCATTAAATATTTTTATTAGGGTTGATACTGACATCTACTTGCACCACTAGCGAGTCTGTTTGCATTGCTTTAGTGCGAAATTCATCAATTAGAGTGCAGCATTCGTCAATATGGTGCGCACTATTAATGCTCTTGATTGCCAAAAAAACCCGTAGGGTTCTTATAGACATAAGAGAAAAAGCATGAGATTAATAGCGCCAAAAAAATATCAAGCCAAAGGTTGATATTTTCATTTCTGATTGGCCCAGCATGACCTAAACCCAGAGATAAAGGGCTTGTGGAGCAACCATCTAGCACTTCGTTGCCCCAAAATGTTTTAGGGGAATGAGTGTTACTTAAAGTAACGCTTGCGCTTCCCGTCTATTTACGTAATGCATTTTCGCTGTAGTTAATTATTGCCTGAAGAACAAGCAGGTTTTCTCCTACTGCAGGTGTAGCATTTAAAGAAATCTCAGAAAACTCACTCTGACATTCTTCTAAAATTCTAGGAAAGTCATTACGCAAGTGGCTCCCTTGTCCAAAAAATACTGGGATAACAGTAATGTCTTTAATACCTTGTGCAACAATTTTTTGGATAGCGCCGGATAAAGAGGGCTGCATCAACTCTAAGAAGGCGAGTTCTACAGGAGTATTAGGATTCTGCTCTTGCCACAAGGCTGTAAGGCGATCAAAAGGCTCACGCCAACGTAAATCACGTGCACCATGTCCAAAAAAAATAATAGCTTTCATATTAAGCCTGAGAACTTTTCTCAAGAGTTGCTAATTTTTCTTTGAGCCTACGCTCTTCTTGAAATCGCTCAGTTTCATCGCGAATGATGGCAGCAATCGCAATAGGCTGATCCTCATCATCAAAAATCATCGTGACCGAAAAAGCAATTGAAATAGATCTGCCATCCTTATGAATTGCTGGAACTCGCAACAAGGTATTGCCATACTTGGTCTTACCAGTTTCCATCGTATGAAAGTAGCCCTTAGAATGGCGCTCTCTAAAACGCTCAGGAGTAATAATGCTGAGTGTTTTTCCAAGAGCCTCATTTAGGCTATAGCCAAATATACGCTCAGCCGATGCATTCCAAAACAAGATATTTTCATCACGATCGGAAATAATCACGGCTTCACCAATGTGACTCACTAGCGCCTTAAAGTTGATGCTATCCGACATACTTAATCTCTTTTATTTAGTTATTTATCACCAAGAATACACCAATAAAAAACCACCCGAAGGTGGTTCTTAGGAATGCTTATATTCTTAGTAAGTCTTGTAAGCGAGGTATTTTCCTGAGAGCACCACTTGAACACGATCGCCCTTTGGGTCTGGCTCACGCTTAATATCCATGGAGAAATCGATCGCACTCATAATGCCATCTCCAAACTCTTCATGAATAAGCTCTTTGATTGTTGTGCCATAAACACTCACAATCTCATACCAACGATAAATCAATGGATCTGTTGGCACTGCAGTTGGCAAAGAGCCTTTATAAGGAACAATTTGCAACCAAGCCATTTCTTCATCGGTTAATTCGAACAACTTGCCAGCAGCTTCAGCCTGGGCTTTAGTAAAAGTCATTTGACCCAAGCAGCCCGCAGTAACCCACTCCTTTGACTCGCCAATTGCAGTGGCAATATCACTCCACTTCATACCTTTACGAACTTTGGCTTCGATAATTTTCTGTGTAACTACTGAACGATCCATCTTTTTCTCCTAAATAAATATATTAAGCAATAGCAGTATCAACGCCTGGGAGGACTACGACAGGCTTATAACCATCCAACTCACCCTTTGCGCCCTTGACTTGCAGATCCTTTGATCGATTGACTAAGAAATCCACTAAATGATTACGCATTGGGTAATACATAGCGTCATGATGTAAGTTGGCCCGCTTTCTTCCCTTTGGTAAGGTATTGACAACGATTTCAGCAATGCGTGCATTCGGGCCATTACTCATCAACATAATTTTATCGGACAATAGAATTGCTTCATCCACATCATGAGTGATCATGAAGACAGTTTGATTTGTCTCTTTACAGATCTTTAGTAATTCATCTTGAATCACGCCACGCGTCAGAGCATCAAGTGCACCGAATGGTTCATCTAGAAGCAGCATTTTTGGCTCAATTGCAAAGGCCCTAGCAATACCAACCCTTTGTTTCATGCCGCCAGATAATTCTGATGGCTTTTTAGTTTCAGCGTTTACCAATCCAACCATCGCTAAATATTTTTTAGAATGTTCAGTAATTTGCTCTTTTGACCAATCTGGATATTTTGATTTAACAGCGAAGGCTACATTCTGCAAAACCGTCATCCAAGGCATCAATGCATGGCCTTGGAAAACAACACCACGCTCTAATCCGGGACCCTGAATATGCTTACCAAGCATGATTGCATCGCCACCAGTTGCATCCTCTAGACCTGCAAGCACGTTCAAAATAGTGGTTTTGCCACATCCCGAGTGTCCAATGATGCAAACGAATTCCCCTTTTTCGATTTCAAAATCAATTCCTTCGAATACAGGAGGCGCATCAGCTTTATAAGACTTGCTGAGGTTTGATACTTTAAGAAATGTATTTTCAATCTGCATATGAAACCGCCTTCTGTAACTTGCCAAATGCAGTGTCAAGTAGCATTCCAACAATACCAATTAAAAGAATTGCAAAAATCACGCTAGAGAGAGATAAATTATTCCACTCATTCCATAGGAAGTAGCCAATACCTGTTCCACCCACAAGCATCTCAGCAGCAACGATCACCAGCCATGCAATTCCCATAGAAATACGCATACCAGTTAGGATCGTTGGTGCAGCAGCAGGAAGAATCACCAAGAATGCCTTACGCAGAGGAGAAACTTCCAAGGTTTTGGCAACATTTAATAATTCTTTACGGACATTGGCAACTCCAAATGCAGTATTTAAAAGCATTGGCCAAACAGAACAAATAAAGATCACAAAGATTCCAGAAATTGAAGAATCTTTAATGGTGTAAAGCGCAATTGGCATCCAAGCCAATGGAGAGATCGGCTTGAGAATTTGAATAAATGGATTAAATGCCTCATAGGCTAATGGCGACATTCCAATCCAAAATCCAAATGGGATTGCCACAATCATTGCCAACAAAAATCCCAGCCCTACACGGGCTAAAGAATAAGCAAGCTGAATGCCAATACCTTTGTCATTTGGCCCATTATCATAAAAAGGATGTGATAGTTGCTTATAGATGGTTTGCCCCATCTGCGTTAAGGTTGGAAATCCAGTTTTCTGAACCGGCTCACTACCACCCTGACCCATAAGACTGTTGTACTCGCTGGAGTTCGTTGATATGCCTGGTGGGGGCGTAATCTTTTGGGTTGTTGCCATGTGCCAGATCGACAAACACAGGAGCAAAATCACAACCGATAGGATTGCGCCTTTTACCTTAATTGATAACGTTTTCATTCATTTACCTTAAATTCACGCTTTACTAGTTTGAAAAGATTTCAGATAGGCTGCTGGCTGACTAGGATCAAATTCTTTGCCCATAATCTTGTCTTTTTTGTAACCTGCTTTAGCTAATGGCGGTACAGCGATACCAGTTTCACCCATGTACTTTTTAGCATCTGTTAGCAGGAACACTTTTTCGGAGATGTCTTTGTAATTCACATCACCTTTGACATAACCCCAGCGCTGCATCTGCGTCAACATCCAAGTGGCCATGGAGTACCAAGGAATTGGGTTGAAATCGATGCGATCTGGCACGTTTTGAACATTACCCAAACCATCTGCAAACTTACCAGTAAGAACTTGCATAACAACTGTTTCAGGCTGATTAAGATAGTTTGGTGCAGAAATCACTTTGGCAATTAAAGGTCTATTAGCCGGATCCCGAGCCATAGTTGAGGCATTTAATACTGCGCGATACAAGGCGGCAAAAGTATTTGGATTTTTTCTAATGAACTCTTCTGACGTTCCAAATGCACAACATGGATGTCCATCCCAAATCTGTTTTGTCAGGATATGAATAAATCCAACTTCGTCGTATACAGCACGCTGGTTAAATGGATCGGGCCCTAAGAAACCATCGATATTGCCTGCACGTAAGTTCGCAACCATTTCTGGTGGAGGTGTTACACGAATTTGGATATCCTTATCAGGATCTAAGCCTGCTTGTGCTACGTAATAACGTAGCAAGAAGTTGTGCATTGAGTACTCAAACGGTACAGCAAACTTCATGCCCTTCCAGTTTTTAGGATCACGGTTATCTTTGTGTTTATTGGCTAAAGTGATAGCTTGGCCATTCACGTTTTGAATAGTTGCTACCCGCATTTGAGTCGGATCTGAGCCCAAGCCCATAGACATCGATATCGGCATTGGTGACAAGAAGTGAGACGCATCGTGTTCTTTATTGAGCATCTTGTCACGAATTAAAGCCCAACCCGCTGTTTTATTTAATGTGACATTGAGACCCTGCTTTTTATAAAAGCCCAAGGGGTCTGACATGATCAAAGGGGTTGCACAAGTGATCGCAATAAAACCAATCTTCAGATCTGGTTTTTCAAGGGGTGCTTTTTCTTGAGCCATTGCCTGTAATGACCCCACTGGCAGGAAACCAGATAAAGCACTCATGGCACCGCCAGCACCTACAGCCTTTAAGAACGCACGTCTACGTGCCTCTTGAGGAAACAATGCTTTTACTAAACTAGCCTCAACAAAATCTGCACTCTCTTGCTCAACATCCATTTTTGCGGAAAGAGAATTTGCATGATCCAACTCAGATGCATGCTGGCCACAGCTACAGCGGCTGCTAAATAGCGGTCTATCTGGGTCAAATGGGCGATATGAATTCATTTATAGCTCCTAGTAATTAATTAAGATACTGCTTGCAATGGATTGAAATAAGTTTGTGACTCAATTAATGGAGTAAGGGTCTCAAGTTTTTCTCTATAAACCTCTCCGACCATCACCACAACTGGCTGCTTTTCCAAAAAATAATGATGGACATCACCAAGGCGCAATTCATCCAACGTGCAACCAAAGCTGCGCTGCGTTGGCAGGCTTACTGACTCCATCAAGCAAACAGGGGTATCTTTTGAGTAGCCTTGAGCAATCAAGGTTGTGGCAACCTCAGATAACTGATCACGCGCCATGTAATAAATGGCGGTTTTATGATCTTCATGCGCACAACGACCAGGCAAGGTTGTCAGCGTCAAGGTACGGCTCAGTTCGCGTGTTGTGGGCGGTTGTTTCAATTCAGCAGACGCTGCTAAAGCCGTAGTAATTCCTGGAACAATTTCATAAGGAATATTTGCCTTCTCAAGGGCGTCAATTTCCTCCTGCGCTCGACCGAAGATTAGTGGGTCCCCGCCCTTGAGGCGCACCACAACTGAATACTTACTGGCAGCGTCCACCAATTGCTTGTTAATAAAGTGCTGAGAGCTTGAATGTGACCCACATCTTTTACCAACTTGCACCAATATAGTGCCAAGACACCACTCCAACATAGAAATATCAATGAGGGCATCATAAAAAACAATGTCTGCCTGAGCCAAAATTCTCGAACCGCGAACAGTAATGAGATCTGCGGCTCCAGGCCCCGCACCAATGAGGTAGACGCCAGGTGTTACACCATTTGCTTTGGGTGATTTGTCTGTTGTCAGTGCAATTTGTTCCATGCATCATTTGTAACAGCCCGAAATACCCTCAAAACTAAATCATGAACCAAAATTGTTCATGCATTAGTTTGGTGCACCAATACTGAGCCATCACCCTAACCACGGCCAATACAACTTCTTTATTGTTAGTTATCGACTAAAGGAGCTCATCATGAAAGAAAAAGCGAACGTTAATGGCTTAGTACCAGAAGCCACCATCCCTACTGTTGCCGATGCAAATCCTACGCGACGCAAACTCATTCAAGGTATTGGCTCTGCCAGCATTCTGTCTTTAATAGATCCGATTGTTAAAGCAGGAGCATGGGCCGCAGGCTCTGATGCCCCCGAAAAAACTGATGTCAAGGTCAGCTTCATCGCTTTAACTGACTGCTCTTCAGTGGTTATGGCTAATCACCTTGGATTAGATAAAAAATACGGCGTCAAGATTATTCCAACCAAGGAAGCCTCATGGGCTGCAATTCGTGACAAGCTTGTGAATGGTGAGAATGATATGTCTCACATTTTGTATGGCTTAGTTTATGGCTTACAAATGGGCATTGGTGGTCAACAAAAAGACATGTCTATCCTCATGTCACTCAATAACAATGGTCAAGCAATCACTCTATCAAAAGCGCTTTACCAAAAGGGTGTAAGCGACGGGGCTAGCCTCAAAGCACTGATGGATAAAGAAAAGCGTGATTACACTTTTGCGCAAACTTTCCCAACTGGTACCCATGCAATGTGGCTGTACTACTGGCTGGCAAATTACGGCATTAATCCATTTAAAGATGCAAAGATCATTACTGTTCCACCTCCACAAATGGTTGCCAATATGCGTAGCGGAAACATGGATGGCTACTGTGTAGGTGAGCCTTGGAATGCCCGCGCGATTATTGATGGCATTGGCTTTACAGCAATTACTACGCAGGCTATTTGGCAGGATCATCCAGAAAAAGCATTGGGCACAACTTCTGACTTTGCTAAGAAATATCCAAATACCTGTCGCGCAGTTACTACAGCAATTTTAGAGGCGGGGAAATATATTGATTCATCGACCTCGAACAAGCATGCGACAGCGGAAGTTGTATCTGCACCTTCATTTGTCAACACTGATGTCGCTGTAATTCAAGATCGAATGATGGGTCGCTACAACAATGGTATCGGCAAGACTTGGGATGACCCACATGCAATGAAGTTTTATAACGACGGTTTAGCGACCTTCCCTTACCTGTCTGATGGTATGTGGTTTATGACCCAACATAAGCGCTGGGGATTGCTCAAAGAACATCCAGATTACTTGGCAGTAGCAAAGAAGGTTAACAACATTGCTATCTACAAAGATGCGGCTACAGCTTCAAAAACTCCATTACCAAAAAGCGATATGCGCTCCAGCAAATTATTTGATGGTGTTGTATGGAATGGCTCTAACCCTGCAGCTTATGCAGATAGTTTCAAGATCAAAGTATGAAAAAACAAAAACTCGTCATGATTGGCAATGGGATGGCCGGCGTTCGGACGATCGAGGAACTATTAAAACTCGATCCAGAGCTTTATGACATTACTATTTTTGGCGCTGAACCTCATCCCAACTACAACCGTATTTTACTGTCCCCAGTGTTGGCAGGCGAACAGACTCTTGAGCAAATTGTTCTCAATGACCTAGATTGGTATAAGAGCAATGGCATCCATCTTCATCTTGGCAAGACCATAACTAAGATTGATCGCAAAGAGCGTACTGTTATTGCGGATGATGGTACCGTTGAAAGCTACGATCGATTATTACTTGCTACCGGCTCACTACCATTTATTCTGCCTGTCCCAGGTAATGATTTGCCTGGCGTCATTGCCTATCGCGATATTAAAGATACCAATGAGATGATTGATGTAGCGACGCGCTACAAAAATGCTGTTGTGATTGGTGGCGGCCTACTTGGTCTAGAGGCTGCAAATGGTCTAGCCCTCAGGGGTATGAGTGTGACCGTAGTCCATCTTGCCGAATGGTTGATGGAAAGGCAGTTAGATAAAACGGCTGCTGATTTACTACAAAAATCCTTAGAAGAAAAAGGTCTCAAGTTTTTACTCAAGACCTCTACTGAAGCAATCAGCCCCAATGCTATTGGTGATCGCGTGGGCTCTATTCGCTTTAAAGGCGGTCTTGAGATTCCTGCAGATCTAGTCGTCATGGCTGCAGGTATTAAACCTAATACAGCCTTAGCTGAATCCGCAGGCTTACATTGCAGCAGAGGTATTGTTGTTAACGACACCCTGCAAACATTTGATCCAAGAGTTTATGCCGTTGGTGAGTGTGCAAGCCACCGCGGTACAGCCTATGGTTTAGTTGCCCCCTTGTTTGAACAAGCTAAAGTTTGTGCAAATCATCTAGCTGAACACGGTATTGGGCGCTATGAGGGCTCTGTCACCTCCACAAAACTTAAGGTTACTGGGGTTGATCTCTTCTCTGCTGGTAACTTTATGGGTGGTGAAGGTACCGAAGAAATTACCCTAGCTGATCCTATTGGCGGCGTGTATAAAAAATTAGTTCTTAAAGATGATCGTTTGATTGGCGCTTGCATGTTTGGCGATACCGCAGACAGCACTTGGTATTTCAAGCTAATGCGCGATGCACAAAGTGTTGCTGAAATTCGTGACACATTGATGTTTGGCGAATCTAATATTGGCGATGTTGGTCATCAAGGTCACAATAAAGCCGCTGGAATGACAGATGCAGACGAAGTCTGCGGATGCAATGGGGTTACTAAGGGTACTATTGTGAAGGCCATTCGTGAGCAAGGCCTCTTTACCCTTGATGAAGTCAAGAAATGTACGAAGGCCAGTAGCTCGTGCGGATCCTGTACGGGCTTAGTTGAGCAAGTCTTGATGAATGTCTTAGGAACAGACTATTCGGCGACCCCTAGAAAGAAATCGATTTGTGGATGCTCTGATCTTTCTCATGATGAAATCCGTCAAGCTATACGCTCAGGCCACTTAATTTCTCAAGAACAAGTTCGCACTGAATTGAACTGGAGAACGCCCAATGGTTGCGCGACTTGTCGCCCTGCCCTGAACTACTATCTGATTTCCACTTGGCCACATGAAGCAAAAGATGATCCACAGTCTCGCTTTATTAATGAACGTGCTCATGCCAATATTCAAAAAGACGGCACCTACTCAGTAATACCAAGGATGTTTGGTGGATTGACTACTCCGGCAGAATTACGCCGCATCGCTGACGTTGCTGAGAAATACCAAGTACCAACAGTTAAAGTGACTGGGGGTCAACGTATCGACTTACTTGGTATCAAGAAAGATGATCTTCCAGCAGTATGGAAAGAATTGGATATGCCTTCAGGTCATGCCTACGGCAAATCGATTCGTACAGTAAAGACCTGCGTTGGCGATGAGCATTGCCGATTTGGAACTCAGTCCTCCATGAAGATGGGTGTAGAGCTTGAACGTATGCTTTTTGGGATGTATGCGCCACATAAGGTGAAGCTTGCAGTTTCAGGTTGCCCCAGAAACTGCGCGGAGGCTGGCATTAAAGACGTTGGCATTATTGGCGTTGAATCTGGTTGGGAGCTCTACATTGGTGGTAACGGCGGCATTAAAACTGAAGTTGCTGAATTTCTCTGCAAAGTGAAAACAGATGAGGAAGTGCGTGAGTATTCAGGAGCCTTTTTGCAGTTATATCGCGAGGAAGCTTGGTATCTCGATCGCACAGTTCACTACTTAGCTCGCGTTGGCATGGAATACATCAAGCAAAAGGTAGTCGATGATGCAGAAAGCCGTAAAGCACTATATGAAAGACTGCTCTTTGATCTAAAAGATGCTCCAGATCCATGGAAGGATTTCGAACGTGCCGGCGTGGATGTCCGTCAATTTAAAACTATTCCTATAGTCGAGGTTGGAAATGTCTAATTCTGTCCAACTTGATCAATGGCAAAAAATTACCACGGTTGAGGAAATCCCTGTCTTAGGAGCTCGAGTGATTGCAGCACCAGCCGGTCAAATAGCGATTTTCAGAAACTCAGAAGATGAAGTATTTGCCGTATTAGATAAGTGCCCACATAAGGGTGGCCCTCTCTCACAGGGCATTGTTCATGGGAAATCCGTAACATGCCCGCTACACTCTTGGAATATAGATCTTTCTACTGGCTGCGCCGTTGCTCCGGATGAGGGTTGTGCCAAATCCTTTGCAGTCAAAATTGAGTCTGGTGTGGTTTGGCTAAGCCGCGAGGAATTGCAAGCTACACATGGCTGAAGTTAAGAGCACCTGTTGCTATTGTGGCGTTGGCTGTGGTGTCATTATTGAAACTGCAGCTACAAGTAATGGGAAGATCGAGGTTACCGGAGTTCGTGGCGACCCCGATCACCCTGCAAACTTTGGCAGACTCTGCAGTAAGGGCTCCACCCTTCATCTCACCGCAAACCCAAGCCTTCAAATGCAAGCGCGGTTGGGCTCACCCGCTATTCGCAAAACAAGAGGCGAAGATCCGATAGATATTTCTTGGCCCGAAGCAATACAAACAGTTGCCCAGAAATTTGCAGACATCATTCAAGAGTACGGTCCAGAGTCTGTTGGTATTTATGTTTCTGGTCAATTGCTAACAGAGGACTACTATGTCTTCAATAAAATAATGAAGGGCTTAATTGGTTCAAACAATATCGACACCAATTCACGCCTATGTATGTCTAGCGCAGTAGCTGGCTATAAGCAAACTTTAGGAATGGATGCTCCTCCCTGCTGTTATGAAGATATTGATTCAGCATCGACTATTTTTATTACAGGATCAAATACCGCTTTTGCCCATCCAATTTTGTATAGGCGCCTCGAAGATGCCCGTAAAAATAATCCAGATCTCAAAGTTATTGTTGTTGATCCCCGAAAAACAGATACTGCCAAAGAAGCTGATCTATATTTACAAATTCAACCGGGTACTGATGTAGCCCTTTACCATGGCATGCTTTACATCATGCTTTGGGAGAAATGGATTGATGAGTCTTATATCAACTCCTACACAGTAGGTTTTGATGGGCTGCGTGATCTGGTGAGAGACTTCACCCCCAAGGCAGTGAGCCAGATCTGCGGTATTAGCGAAAAAGACTTATTCCAAGCAGCACAATGGTTTGCTACCTCTCCTGCTACGCTATCCATGTACTGCCAAGGACTTAATCAGTCTGCGTCAGGCACCGCCAAGAATGCTGCTTTAGTAAATCTACATTTGGCCACTGGTCAAATTGGTAAAGCTGGTGCAGGCCCCTTCTCTTTAACTGGGCAGCCCAATGCAATGGGTGGCCGAGAGGTTGGAGGCCTGGCCAATCTACTATCAGCACACCGTGATCTTGATAACCCAGAGCATCGCGCAGAAGTCGCTAACCTATGGGGAGTGCATTCAGTTCCTGAAAAACCTGGGCTTAGCGCCATTCCTATGTTTGAAGCATTGCGTACTGGAAAGCTTAAGGCTATTTGGATCGTTTGTACAAACCCTGCACAATCCATGCCTGATCTCAATGCGGTGCATGAGGGGCTAAGCAAAGCGGAGTTTGTTGTCGTACAGGAAGCATATGCACACACAGCCACTACCTTATATGCAGATGTGTTATTACCAGCCACCACCTGGGCAGAAAAGGTGGGGACCGTTACCAATTCAGAACGTCGCATCTCCAAAGTAAATTCTGCAATTGCCCCCTATGAGTCTGCCAAACATGATTGGCAGATCGCTTTAGATGTTGGACGAGCCCTAGAGGCGCTAATACCTAGCAATAGAAAAGAGGGAATTTCTACTCTCTTTCCTTATGATGATCCGGAAGATATTTGGAATGAACATCGCGAAAGTACCGCTGGTCGCGATCTCGATATTACTGGCCTGAGCTATCAAATTCTCGAAGAGCGTGGACCACAACAATGGCCAATGCCCAAAGGGGATTTCTTTGGCAAAAAGCGGCTTTATGAAAATGGCGTCTTCCCAACCAAAGATAAAAAAGCCCACTTTATAGCAGCGCCTTACAAAGCAACAGCAGAATCCGTTGACGCTCGTTACCCATTTGCCTTAAATACTGGACGCCTACGAGATCAATGGCACGGCATGAGCAGAACTGGAACCATTGGAACGCTGTATGGTCACTCACCAGAGCCTTGTGTTGAGATGTCGCCCAAAGATGCTGGCAGAATGAACTTAGAAAATGGTGATTTAGTTCATGTCACTAGTCGTAGAGGGAGCGAGATCTTTCCAATCAAAGTCTCGGACGATATTGCCTCCTCACAAGCATTTATTGCTATGCATTGGGGTTCTGAGTTTATTTCAGGCGCTGCTGGCAAAACACCAGGCCGCGGGGTAAACGGACTCACCTGCAACATGATTGACCCTGTATCGGGTCAGCCAGAATTAAAACATTCAGCAGTTAAAATTTTGCCTGCAAATCTACCTTGGCAATTAGTAGCCTTTGGTTTATTTCCAAAAGAAGAAGTATTTAATGTGCAAAACAGCTTGCGCAGTATCTTGCCTCACTTTGACTCGGCCCAATGCGTCTTATTTGGTAGAGAGCAGGATGGCGACCTTATTGGTGTTTCATTCAAAGCTGCCCACCACGATGACCCCCTTGAAGAATCCGACTCTCTTGCCGCCCAAGCTTTAAAGCAGGTAATACTGAAATTTAAATTAGATGAGGCATCTGGTGAGCCTGTGATGCGTTATAGCGATAAGCGCAGAGGCGTCGTACGGCTCGTGCGTGCTCATGAGAAGGTTCTGTCTGCAATGCTTACTGGCCCTATTGACAGTCTAGCCAGTACTGCCTGGCTGAGGGAGTACCTAGAAAGTGGCTTAGATGCAAAAACGCTCGGTCGATCTCTATTGATGCCCGTCAGCAAGCCTCCAGTGGAGATCAAACCTAAAGGTAAAGCAATTTGTAACTGCTTTAATGTATCCGCTGACACAATGACGCAATGCCTGAGCAAAATGCCGGCAGGAATTACTCCTGATAATGCTATGAACTCGCTTCAAGCCGAAACACAATGCGGAACGAATTGTGGCTCCTGCAAGCCAGAGGTTAAGCAAATCATTGGCCAATTCTTCACGAGAGCCCAAGTAGCTGCATAATCAAGCAATGGGTATTAGTTCATTCTTAAAGGTCATTGGTCGAGGTAGTAAGGGGGCCGGCGATCTTGATCGAGACCAGGCTAAAGAGGTATTTAGACAAATACTAGATGACAAGGTCAGTGACCTTGAGTTGGGTGCGTTTTGTATTGCCATGCGCATTAAAGGTGAGTCTATATCTGAGTTAATGGGCTTTATGGATGCCATAGAACCGCATTTGAATTTGCTCAACCTAGGGTCGCGTCCAACCATCATTCTGCCAAGCTATAACGGAGCTAGAAAACAAGCAAATCTCACACCGCTTCTTGCAGGTATGCTTTCTAGTTATGGCTTTACAGTTCTTGTTCAGGGGGTTGAAAAAGATCAGACCAGGGTAACGAGCTATGAAATTTTTAAATCACTCAGTTGGCCAATCCTCAATACTAAGAACCAATTTGGAGAACTTTTAACTTCCAATCAGCCAATTTTTTGTCCCCTCAATGTTATTTCTCCAGCACTGCAGAAATTACTAGACATAAGAGAGCAAATTGGATTACGCAATACTGGACATGTTCTAGCTAAACTCATTAATCCAACCCTTCAGAACCCTTGGCAAGTTTCTAATTACACCCATCCAGAATATCCAGAAAAGTTGAGAGAATTTTTTCAACTTCGGGCAGCAAATGCTATTTTGATGAGGGGTAATGAGGGCGAGCCAACAGCCTCATTACAAAGATTGCCTGAAATGCATTTTTTATTTCCAAATGGAAATGACATGACCAGCTCAGAAGAGCGTTTCGAAGATCCTAATCCATTCTCTGAAATTGATGCTAGATCAACAGCATCTATTACGCAGCAGATTCTCTCAGGGAAAGTTAGATGTCCAGGCTCCATCCTAAGACAAGCCAATCAAATATCAACGATGGCTGGCTTACACTAAATTATGCTCAGAGTCATTAAGCGTTTGGCATGGGTTTCATTGGGTGCAATGGTTGCGCTTGGATTAGCCTTGCTAGCTACTAAGCCACCAACATCACCATTGCTGCTTGCATCGCTAGGTGGCTCGACGATATTTTTATTTGGCTTAACTGGCGCCCCTGCAGCACAGCCAAGAGCTTTATTTGGTGGACATCTCATCAGTGCACTCATTGGCATTATTTGTTACCAGCTCTTTGACGATGCTTTGTGGGTTTATTTGCTCGCAGAAGTAATTACTTTGGCAGTCTTATTGCTTACTCAAACTGTACACCCACCAGCTGGCGCTAATCCACTCATCATGATCCAAGCACATGCTGGATTTGGCCATCTCATTGCAGTGGTCTTGGTAGGCGTTACGATTCTTGCTCTTGTCACAGCCCTCTGGAGTCGTTTGACTCCAGGAAAGACTCTTCATTACCCAGTGAAATGGAATGAACCCTCACCGCCATCGAAAGACTGGAGTGTTTGGGGGTAGCTGAAATCAACCAGCTGTACGCTTCATTAATATTTGGTTTAAATAGCTTGCTAAAGCCAAAACAATAGAATCGGCTAAAACAGGATGCAGCGCAAAGTCATAACTGTTCGTACCAGCCATCACAATAAAAATACTTAAGAAAACTGCTGGTGGATGAATGCATCCCAGCAAGTACGACCCAACCAGAGTACCAATAACGGCAAAAGGAATACCTATAGAAACCCACGGAAAAATGTAAACGCATATAAAAGCAATACATGAGGCTAATAGATTTGCCTCAATTACAACTAGTGGCGCAAAGAATTTGCTGTCTGGAAATAGAAAAATGCATAAAGCGCTTACCCCAAATACCGCAGTCACCATGTTCTCATCTTGAGTCATATCGCCCCATAGATGATTCATAAGCGCCATCACAAGGATAGTGATCCCAACCCCCAGCGATACTCGCAATCTGTCAGACCAAGAATATTTACCTTGTGGTGGAGCAATCTTATTGAATAAATCAATAAATTTTTTTAATAGTTTTTGCAGAAAATATTCCGATCTATTTATTGAGTGAGCGCACCAAAACGGACAAACTGATTTATATTGTATAAAGTCTTTTGTGTAATCTTAAGACTATATAAACATATTTAGAGCAAAAACATGGATCAGAAGCTACCATTACCCCCATTTACCAAAGAAACGGCTATCCAGAAGATTCGAATGGCTGAGGATGCTTGGAATACCCGAGATCCAGAGAAAGTCTCTTTGGTTTACACGGAGGATACGATTTGGAGAAATCGAGCTGAATTCCCCAAGGGTCGAGAACAAGTTAAAGATTTTCTCCAGCGTAAATGGGCCAAGGAACTTGACTACCGACTGATTAAGGAATTATGGGCATTTACAGATAACCGTATTGCAGTTCGTTTTGCCTATGAATGCCACGATGACTCTGGGAACTGGAGTCGCAGCTTTGGCAATGAGAATTGGGAATTTAATGAAAATGGTTTCATGATGAGACGTTTTGCCAGCATCAATGATTTACCCATTAAAGAATCAGATCGAAAATTCTTTTGGCCGCTCGGTAGAAGACCAGATGATCATCCCGGACTAAGCGATTTTGGCTTCTAGTAATTCAGATAAGCTTGAAGGCTTTGCAAATGCGCTTATTCATAGTCGCCAACATGTATCGCCTAAACGGCTAATTGCACCTGGCCCAAACCCATCTCAGCAATTAGAAATCCTAAATGCAGCTGGTGCCGCTCCCGATCACGGAAAAGTCACGCCTTGGCACTTTTATGAAGTCAGTCAAAAAAGCCGAAATTTACTTGGAGATCTATTTGCAGATGCCCTCATAGCAAGAGACCCCAGCGCAACGTCAACTCAAATTGATGAAGCAAAACAGAAAGCATTCCGTGGCCCCTTACTTCTATTAGTGACTGCCAGACTAAATAATGAATTAGACAATATTCCCGAGCAGGAAAAGCTCATCTCCGCCGGATGTGCAATTCAGAATGTTTTACTGATGGCCACCGCCCTAGGATTTGGCTCAGGTCTCTCCAGCGGGAAGGCTCTATATAGCCCAAAAATAAGGGAGTTATTTTTACTTGAAGACAAAGAGGAGCCTCTTTGCTTTATTACGATCGGTACTATCTCAGTTCATAAACCAAATAAACAAAGACCCGATGCAAGCTCCTATAGTTCAGTTTTCTAACTTGATCTATTAGTTATTTTCTGCCTTCCTTAAAACAATGAATCAACTTACTGATTCTGAAGCAGTCGCCAAAGATGTCGGCTTACCCGACAAACCAAACGTCACTTAACCGGACACTTCAATACAACGCTGTTGATACCAAGGGAAGTCCAAGAGCTCAAATTCGGCACCAGAAGATCACCCGCCGATATCACGTCACTTTCTAAGTAGGCTTAAACCAATGCTTAAATTAGTGTTTTAGGATAATTTTGCCTCTTTAAATCGGTTGATCACGAGTTTGAATCTTGCCCGACCCACCAGTTATACAAAAGCCCCTGGAGTAATCTGGGGGCTTTTTCATTACAGAAACTAAAGAATTTAGCACAACAGTCTACAAGTCCGCTGGTCATTTATTCATCGAGCCTTAAACTAATCGGCTTTTTATGGATTTAAATATTTCTCCGTTCTTGTCAGTGAGCTCATCCATTATTGTGTAGTGATTTTTTTTGGGTATGTTTTTAAAAACCCCTTCTGCATTAGTAGATTTTCTATAAGTCGCAAAATCAACTGACTGTTTTTGCATCTGCGGTAACTCAGCCCCACCCACATAGATATCCAATGGCTTCTTGGGATTTTGTTGAAGCAGAATTGGAGAATTCTTCAATGAAGTACTTTCATCAAGCTGAAGTTTTTCATTAATATAGCAGTGCCTCATCGGCTCTAAATCGTAAATTCCACTAATAGCGGTTCCGCCAAGGACACGGTCTTCATCCTGAACCATAGATATAAGATGGGCGCCCGCAGACCAACCTAAAAGCCATATCTTTTGAGAGATGATATTTTTCTCTTTCATATGAGCCCTGATTGCATTTATACCGTTTCTCACATCCTGGACAATTTCATTCATATTGGCGTGCGGCGCTAATCGATATCCAAGCATTGCAACACTAAAGCCAGCATCGACGAGTGGTGGAGCAATAAAAGTAAAGTCATCCTTAGAGCGCATTTGCCAAAACCCGCCATGCAGAAAAACGATCACGGGAGCATTACTTCCTGCAGAAAAAAAATCAAATGATTGAGATTTAGAATCCCCGTAAGAAATATCGCGATCACCATGGAGCCTTTCCTTGGCTGAGATACTAGACTGAACCCATGACTGAACAATCTCCGAACTATTAGCAACGGCTAAAGAATTGTTATAAGCCTTATCTAAATCTTCTTTGGATAAATTTTTCCACATGCCCTAAACTCCTTATGTAGCTTCTAAATTCTAAATACTCTTTCAATTATTCATTATGCCCACAATCTTCGAACGCGATATCGTCAATGCCTTCTGTAAAGAAGCGCCGATAGAGATTCTTTCTAGTGCCTCCGGTCCATTGAGTGGGTTTACCTTTGGCGTGAAAGATGTATTTGATATTGCGAATGTTCCCACCGGATTTGGAAGCCCAGCTTGGCTTAATACACATCCCATTCCTACCAAGACCGCCCCTTTTATCTCGATCCTTGTTAATGCTGGTGCATCACTAGTTGGTAAAACACATACTGATGAGCTTACCTATAGCATTTTGGGCATAAACGCACATTACGGCACACCTGTAAATACTGCTGCTCCTGACAGAGTTCCAGGTGGATCATCTAGTGGATCAGCCGCAGCAGTGGCTGCCAAATTAGTTGACTTTGCTATTGGCTCAGATACTGGTGGCTCCGTTAGGACTCCAGCAAGTTTTTGCGGTATTTATGGCTTCCGCCCCACCCATGGCCGCATTAACCTTGAGAATGCACGCCCCCTCGCAAAAAGCTTTGATACCTTGGGATGGTTTGCGCGAGATCCAGAAATTCTCCTGAAGGTTGGCGAAACCCTTCTGAATGAGGCACGCTCCACTCACTCCAACGCGTCCTACTTTTTCCTGAGAGAGGCATTTGATTTATTGCCTGCTAATGTTGCCGAGCAGGCAAAAGAAGCTATTGCACTTCGACTAGGAAATCCTCAAATTTCTACTGTGAGTATCGGCAATCACGGCCTTCAGGATTGGGCTGAGACATTTAGAATTATTCAAGCAGGGGAAATTTGGGAAGAGCATGGTACCTGGGCGTCTGATCATCTCAATGAGATGGGTCCTGGTGTGAAAGATCGCTTTGAAGCGGCGCGATTAATTACAGAAGAGCAAAAAATAAAAGCGCGTTCTGAGCGCGAAAAAGTTATCGCCAGAATGAATCAGCTATTAACAGAAAATACCTACTTAATACTTCCTACTGTTGTTGACATTGCGCCACTTCTGGACTCAAGCCCCAAAGAGTTTGATGGCTTTAGGAGAAATAGCTTTCAATTGCTGTGTATCGCAGGCCTGTGTGGGCTTCCACAAGTAACCCTCCCTTTGCTTACTATTCAAGATGCACCATTTGGGGTATCCATCCTAGCAAAGCAAAATATGGATCTGCCCCTTTTGAGTGAAATTAATGCACCAAAATAAAGAATACTCATCGTTAATACCTATTAAATAGTCATAGGATCTATATATTACTTAAAGGAATGGATACATGAACCCAAAAAAATTCTCTAGACGCGACACACTGGTGCTCGGACTCAAATCTAGTCTTGCTTTAGCCATGGGATCAATCGGCCTAAATGCGAGAGCCCAAGAAAAGAAGTTGCTAATTGGTTATTGGCCAATTGCAGCAGGCCTACCTTTTTATGCAGCGGTAGAGCGCGGTCTCTTTAAGCAGGCAGGAGTTAATGTTGAAGCCGTAAAGTTTGCAAGCCCAAACCAAGTTGTAGAAGCCATGATCGCCGGCAGAATTGATGGTTGCGCAAACGGCGTAGCCATTACAGCACTTGCCTTGGCGGATGCTCAATCACCTGGCTCAATCAAATTTACTTGCATGAATTATGCAAACGAAAAATACATCTTGGACCAAGTTATTGTTCCAATGAACTCTAGCATCAAGGGAATTTCTGAACTTACTGGTAAAAAAGTAGCTTGTGGCCCTGGAATTAATAACGTTACTCTTGCAAAAGCCGTACTAGCAGGGGCAGGAGCAACTAATGCTCAAGTCATTGAATTACCAATTGCTCAAATTCTCCCAGCATTAGCAGCTGGTCAAATTGATGGAGCCTATGTACTTGAGCCAACTGCAGTTATTGGAAAGCAACAAAAAATCTCGCGCTCCATTGGCGCAGGAGTGGTTTCGAAATATGTCTTAGGTGACAACCTTCCATGGATTGGTGGCGCTGCCGCTCTAAACTCCAAGACCTTGAAAGAAAAAGCCGATCTAATTAATGGATTCCTGAAGGGATATGCGGGAGGTGTTGATTATGTTCGTAAAGAGGGTATGGCTGCCAATCAATACCTTAAGGGCTATACAGCGATTGATGGTGATTTAGCTAAAGAAGTACCAATTAGCGGATACATTCAATATAACGAAGTGAAGGCTGCTGATGTAAAGGCATTGCAAAGACTATTTGATGTGTTTACCGAGCGTAAAGTATTTGAAAAACCAATATCGGCACTAACACTTATCTATAAGCAGTCCTGAGAATGAATTTGAAACATCGCGAGCGTCTAGTTATGGCGCTCCCCTTTATTGGGCCAGTCTTACTTTATCTATTATGGTCACTAGCGCTCTCCGCTAAGTGGGTTTCACCAACGTTGCTACCCGCTCCTAATGCAACCTTTGAATATATGGGACACCTATTTATTACGGGGGCAATATTCAAGGATCTCTGGGCCACTGTACTTCGAACCTTCTACGCGTTTCTGATTGCATGCGTCATTGGGGTTCCTCTTGGGGTCATTCTAGGTAGCTCAGTACCAGCCTACAGAAGCGTTGAATTCTTAATTGATTTCTTCAGATCAACACCCTCTTCAGCACTGATACCATTATTTATGCTGATCTTTGGCATCACTGATCTTAATAAAATTGCGATCGCGGCCTTTGCAGCTGTTTTAGTCATTCTCTTCAATAGCGCCTATGGCGTCATGAATGCCAAGAAAACTCGGGTTATGGCAGCTAAGACAATGGGTATCAGTAACTTCCATATTTTTAAAGACGTACTTCTCATGGAAAGCCTGCCTCAAACCTTTGTGGGACTTAGGACCGGTGTATCCCTAGCACTAGTCATTGTGATCGTCGCTGAGATGTTCATTGGATCTGAGGCCGGTCTTGGGCACAGAATTATCGATGCACAACAGGTATTCAATATCAAAGATATGTACAGCTCAATACTCATTACCGGTGCACTTGGTTATGCACTTAATTTAATCTTTATGGCAATTGAATCAAAGCTAGTCCACTGGAGCGGAAAAGCATGAGCACAAACCCGCCACGGACACACGTCACTATTCGGAACTTGTCTAAAGAATTTGGGGGTGTCACGCTTTACAAAGATTTTAATTTTGAAATACCCTACGGAAAGATCGTTTCTATCTTTGGGCCGAACGGTTGTGGAAAATCTACCCTCATCAATATGATCGCAGGGCTAATACCTTATGACTCTGGTCAGGTCTTATTTGATGGAAAAGATTTAAAAGATACCAAGATCGGATATGTATTTCAAAACTACAGAGATGCATTATTTCCGTGGATGAGTTCCCGTGACAATATCGCCTACCCACTCCGCCGCACCGGCATGAGTGAGGAAAAGGTTAGTACTCGCGTTGAAGAATTAGTTAAGTTATTTGAAATACGCTTTAATCTTGATCTGTATCCCTATGAACTGTCAGGCGGACAACAGCAGACTATTTCTATCATGAGAGCATTGGCGCCCAAGCCAGAGATACTTTTCCTAGACGAACCTTTTTCAGCTCTAGACTTTGAAATGACACTCTTCATCAGAGAAAAGCTACAAGAAGCAAACATTACTACCGGCACAACCATGATGATTGTCTCCCATGATCTTGAAGATGCAGTCTTCCTAGCTGATGAAATCTTACTTCTGACTAGAAGACCAACTTCAATCGCCTCTCTTTTGCATTTTGATATGCCAAAACCACGTTTACCTGAAGCCATAAGTCACCCTGAATTCATTGAGATCAAGTCAAAAGCACTTGAAATCTTTCAGGCAGAGATGCGAAAGTAAGCTTCATGGAAGGCAAACAAGCACTCGTAGGAATATGGAAATTATTTTCCTATGAGGTGGAAGTTCAAGAAACAGGTGAGTTTTTTTATCCCCTAGGAAAGAATCCAACTGGATTCATCTGTATCACTGAAAATAACCATGTCATGGTGACACTAACTGGTGAAGACCGAAAGCCAGCCTCAAGCAGTGAAGATAGTGCAGAACTATTAAACAGCTTGGTTTCTTATGCCGGAACCTACCGTATTGAAGGCAATGAATGGATCACTAGCGTTCAGGTTGCCTGGAAGCCCGATTGGGTCAATACCGAGCAAAGACGTCAATTTGAAATCAAAGATAACCGTCTGCGTGTTTTGACTACTTGGCGCGTCATGCCCAATTGGGCAGATAAAGGTCTACAACGTAGTATTTTGACCTTTGTTAAAACAGATTAACCCCCTCCCAAATATTCGCTAATCATTTCCTCTGATTGCAGTAGATTTACTGCATTACCATCCAAGGTAATTTTCCCAGAAAAAATACGTATCCAATATCGGCAATCTGCAATACAGTTTTTTTTAAACTGAGGCGCAAGGCCCAAGCACCGGTTTATAACTACTGAGATGGCGCACCTTTTAATATCCAAGTCACTAAAACTCTGGCTGATTCATCGCTGAGTTGAGGATGGGCTGGCATTGGTATTCGACCCCAGGATCCAGCGCCTCCCTTTTTCACCTTCTGAGAGAGTTGCTCAAGGGCGTCTGGCTGACCCTTATATTTCTCAGCAACATCCTGATATCCAGGGCCCACCAACTTTCCTTCAACCTTATGACAAGCCATACAGCCGCTCTGACTAGCCAATGAGGCTGCCTCTTGATTAGATTGCGCAAATACAGCTGGCGTATTAAGGAGGAGTAGGCTAGAAGTAAACAAAAAAAATGTTTTCATATTAAATAAGGTTCATGGAAAATTAGTTTGCCAAAGGATTGGGGCGCATCTGCACCTTAAATACCTTTGGATACATATCTTTACTACCATCTCCACTATGAAAAGGTGTTCGAGTCCCAGTGGTAGTCCAAACACCACGACCTTTCCAGCCTGCGCTAGCATCATCAATACGTCCATCAACATTTTTAGTGAAGAAGGCCATTGGATAAGGAACATGTAAATTAATTAACTTGCCGTTCACCACTGCAATTAAAGCCTCACCACCATTAGAAGAGGCAATTGGCACATCCTTACCTAAGCCAAGGGTATTGTGCAGATCGACCCAAATATAGTAGGCACCATCAGCACTTCCTTTTGGATCCATACCCTTAAACTGAGGACCAGGCAGACGATAGAGAGTCCAACCTTCTTGGCATTGCTTACCCTCTGCAGTAGTAGGTCCGTTTAATGGACCTTTACACTTATTGCGATCAAAACTTGCAATGTGGCCACTAGATAAAACTGTCCAGACAACTCCTTTGGAATCGATATCTATGCCTCTTGGGCCAAAAGTTCCCTCAGGAGATTGATAAATTTCTGCGAGGGCAGTGTTGCTAGGATCTGAACCGGGATCCAAGCGAATTAAATAACCTGGCTGGTCAATTCTTGAAAAGCCAACGTCCATCGCCTGACCCCAAATGACATCATCAACAGGGCTAGGCTGCACACCATAGAAGGCAGCCATTATTCGCTTATCTTTCTTAGGATCTAAAGCTTGATTTGCCTCAACCCATTCATCACGCTTTCCGTTGCCATTTGTATCTACAATAATTGGCGTCCATCCTTGAGAAGCTTTTTCGTCGCGAGTTTCAAGGTATTTTTTAGTATTAAGCCATCCCACTACACCGCTATTTGGTGGTCCAGCACTTGTCCATAAAGTGTTGTTAGCATCATGCCCAAAATAGACATGATGAGTACTAAAGCAAGTATTAATTAAAGCCCACTCTTTTGTCTTTGGATCGTACATACTGAGTTGACGCAAAGATTCATTCAGGGGCGCAACCTTTGCAGATGGGTGGTCGGATCCAGCCTTACAAAAATCAGGATTCGGAACTGGACGAATGCGGGCGGCAAACCACATTCTTCCCACTTCATCCATGATGTGGTTATGAATACTACTTTGGCCATCCCAAATGGGTTCATTACCCCAATAAGCAGATGGGCCCCGAGGTACATTAGTTGACGATGGAGTATTAGGGTCAAGAACTGGCATGCGGACTGAAGATGCAATGTGGTTTACAGGGTCTAATGTGGGAACTAAATTTGTACTTTCTTCTGGAGCACCCCAAATAAGGCCATTAGCATTGATAGTCGGATTACGCTTATCTGTAGACATTGCATCATGCATATAAAATTTAGGAGTAGACCAGTCCCACATGCTGTAAACAGCATTTCTTTCAAGACCTTTCGGACGCTCCGGTTTAGCAAAAGGTAGCTCTCCTTTTGCAATTCGGTCAGTCCAGTCTGCATATAGAGATAATCCTTTATCAGGCCCAAGGCGCCCAAGAACTAAAGCCATATAACCCATTGCCTGCCCTGCTTGGGTACGGTGCGCCCAAGCTGCAAATGAATCTCCATTTCCCATCTTTGTAAAAAATTCGGGCACCTCTCTGATCCCCTTAGAGCCAAGCGCATGACAAGATTGGCAACCATTTTTGACGGTATCCACCCAATAATGCTGCTGCTTCATAAAGGTCGGAATACCATTACCTTTTTCTCCAGTTCCAGGAAACTCATTCGCCTTTGGAATCTCGAGCATGGAATACCAATACATTCCAGGGTAATACTCGGCTGCAGCCTTAGCATTGGGCGCAATGAGTGCCTTAAGATTTATGAAAGTGCCTGGCACTGCATTTACTTTGGGGGAATCAACCAAACCATAACCGCGAACCCACACTTGATAGCTAGCACTTGGTAATTCAGGGATTAAAAAGCGACCTTGGTCGTCAGTTACGACTATCTTAGTAAATTTTGTAGGTAGATCAGTTGTTTCAGCTATTACCCAAACACCAGCTTCATTTCCTTTGCTACTTTTAACTACCCCAGAAATATCTGAGTTGGCGGCGGCAAATAGGGAGCATGAAACAAAGTAAATCAAAGCAAATAACAAGCGCAGATTTAATCGACACATATTGACTCCTAGATATTAAAATTATTTTTATAATGAAGTTAATTTACTGCAATAAGATGACTTCCGACCACACTCTAGCTCTAGGGTTTGTACCATGTTGAAATTAATGATGGTGCGTGAGGGAGATGTTGAAGACAGACTACCCGCGCGCTTTTGCCAATGCCGGCATGATTTTATTTTCTAGGATCTAATGAATTTTTAGAAAACTAAGAAGCTAATTTACTCTTAAATTCTGCCACTTGCTCCTCATACAGATCTCGTCCGTAAGAATCATTAGTTACAAAAAGTGGGAATTCTTCAATTACCAATCTCTGAACCGCTTCCGCCTTTAGATCTTCGTATGCAACAATCTCAGCACTTTTGATACAAGCAAACAATGTTGCTGAAATTCCACCAATAGCGGAAAAACCTACTGCCGTATTCTTCTTACAGGATTCACGAATAGCAGACCCACGATTGCCCTTGCCGATAGCAGCTTTTACCCCGGCATCAAACAAAACTGTTGCGTAGGGATCCATGCGATACGAAGATGTTGGTGCCACCACTCCAATTGCATGGCCAGGCTTTGTGGGTCCAGGGCCTCCGTAGAAAACAACTTGACCTGTAAGATCGATTGGCAAAGGCTTTCCTGCATGAATTAAATCAACAAAACGCTTATGTGCAGCATCACGGGCCATATAGATAACACCCGATAAAAATACTTCATCACCAACATTGAGTTTCTTAATAATGTCATCAGATAAAGGTGTTTTCAAGTGATAAGTTGCCATCATTAAATCTCCGCAGTTTGACGACGCGCTGCATGGCACTGAATATTGACGGCTACTGGTAAAGCGGTGATATGACATGCATAGGTCTCAACTGCGCACCATATGGCTGTACTATTTCCACCATAGCCTTGTGGTCCGATGCCGGTCTTGTTGATGGCCTCAAGCAAATCTTTTTCTAGCTGAGCAATATGAGGCTCTGAATGGTAATCACCAATTTCTCGAGTGATCGCTTTTTTTGCAATGTCAGTAACTTTGTCAAAGCTCCCACCTATACCCACGCCCACTGTTAATGGAGGACAAGCACTACCGCCTGCAGCTTCAATAGCTGCTACAACAAATTTTTTCACTCCCTCGGTGCCCTCACCAGGCAACAAGAACTTCATCGTGCTCCAGTTTTCACTACCACCGCCTTTGGGCAAGACAGTTAACCTCATTTTGTCACCAGGAACAATTTCCGTATGAATCACTGCCGGGGTATTGTCATTAGTATTGATTCGCTTTAAGGGATCACCTACAACAGACTTACGCATGAAACCTTCCGAATAACCTTTGCGCACACCAGCATGAATTGCATCTTGAAAATTACCGCCCACCACATGAACATCTTGCCCGATATCAACGTAAACGATAGTTAATCCTGTGTCATGACAATACGAAACATTATTCTCTCGGGCAATTTTGTCATTCTCGATCAATTTAAATAAAACAGACTTACCAAAAGGCGAAGTTTCTTTATCTACCGCTTCCTTAAAAGCCTGTACTACTGTTCCAGGAAGCTCATGACAGGCATCTATACATAACTTTGCAACGGTATCAATAATTTCATTAACGTGTATCTCACGCATTATGCTTTCCTAATCTAAGAAACTAACTTAACAAACTCATTAATGAGATTTGACTTTCTTTCAAAGCCAAAACCAGGTGTGTCAGGCATCAAAATTTGTCCATTTTCACACTTCATATCATCGGCAAATCCACCCATCGGCTTAAAAATATTTGGATACGTTTCACAACCGCCCAATCCCAGACCCGAGACAATATGTAGCCCCATTAATTGACCGCCATGTGGAAAGGCAAACTTTCGACTATATCCACGAGACTCAAGTACATCCAACATTTTTACGTACTCGGTTAGCCCATAACTCAAACCTGGATCCATTTGAAAAATATCAAGATTTGAACGTATACCCCCGAATAACACTAAATTCTTGACATCTTGATGTGAGAATAAATTTTCTCCTGTAGCTAATGCTCCACGATACTCTTTGGATAGCAACGCATTCAATTCGAAATCCAGAGGATCGCCAGCTTCCTCGTACCACCAAAGCTTGTAAGCTTCAATTGCTTTCCCATATTCAACGGCTTGTTTTAAATCAAAACGCCCATTAGCATCCACTGCCAAGTTCTGCGCTGAACCCGCCTGAACAATTGCAGCTTCTATTCGCTTAACATCTTCAGCAAGCTTTATGCCACCAATTTTCATTTTGAATTTGGTAAATCCCAGATCTTGGTAGCTAGCAATCTCTTGCTGTAGCGCTTCCTCACTTGCACCACCATAGTAATAACCGCCGGCAGCATATACTTGGACATATTGATCTCTCTCGGCCCTACAGTAATGCCTTGCAATAGTCACGCTTACTGGCTCATCATTCAGGCGAGCATTGATCTCCCAAATTGCTAATTCAATTGCACTTGCAGCTTGCGCGCGATCACCGTGTCCGCCCGGTTTCTCATTTTTTAATATGCAGGTGAGCACTTTTTCTGGACTGAAAAGGCCGCTTACGTGATCAACTAATGTTTCTGGTGATGCCTCAAGCAATCGAGGGATCATTCGAGTCCGAATAATGCCACTTTGATCAAAACGACCAATTGAATTGAATGACAAACCAATAACAGGCTTTCCATTTCGAACTTCATCTGTAACGATCGCTAAAGCAGAAACTGTATGGCTTGAAAAATTCACTAGCGCATTAGAGATGTTACTCTGAAGTTTTATTGGCGACTCAACAACCTTTACTATTCGCACTCTTAATCCCCTTTTGCGCCAGCCAATGCAGCAACTTTTGCCCACTTGGCGGTTTCAGATGCCAAGTAATGATTAAATTGCTCAGGATTTTTATCAATTGGGTTTGTTAGAGCCAGATCCTTATATTTATCCTGAATTTCAGGAGTTTTAATAATCTCAATCACAGATTTATTTAAAGAATCCACAATAGCCTTAGGTGTGCCTTTAGGGGCAACTAATCCAAAAAAAGCTAAAGTTGTAAATTTTGGATAACCCTGTTCTGCCAAAGTAGGAACAACTGGTAAATATGGGGAACGAATAGTATCCAGCACTGCAATAGCACGTAACTGACCTGATTTAATCTGCGGCAAAATTGCTGGCAAAGAATCAGATGTGACTGGAATTAATCCACTCATCACCTGCGTCTTAGACTCTGAACTTCCTTTAAATGGAATATGCAACATTGGTATGCCTAGTTGCTGCTTAACAAGCTCCATTGATAAATGCTGAGTCGATCCATTTCCTGCTGAAGCATAAGTAATTTCTTTAGCCTTAGCCACCTTGATCAATTCTTCGATACTCTTAATGCCAGATTCATTTGAAACAGCGAGAACTTGAGGGGTTGTAGCTGTCTCAACAACTCCCACGAAATCTCTCAAAGGTTGATAAGGAAGCGTTCCTTGATATAGAGCTGGTGCGATTGAAAATGGTCCCGAACTTGTCATCAATAAAACAGAGCCATCATTTTTTGCACGAGCCGCATAAGCTGTGCCAATTTGTCCGCCTGCACCAGGGCGGTTATCTACTACAAATGGCTTCCCATACCTTTTCCCTAGCTCAACGGCAAGGGTTCTCGCAATAATATCTCCAGTTTGCCCAGGCGGAAAAGGGACGACTATTGTTACTGCACCATCAGGATATCCATGAGCTAAGGTTACCCATAGCGTCATCAAAATTGATGTAAATACTTTTTTTCTCATTTTTGCTCTCATCATTTACCCCAAATACAAGACTAAGACTCAAGTCTCAATCTGTATATTTCTATCTTTAACCAGCTTAGTCCACTTGGCAATATCTTTGGCTACAAAGGTTGTAAATTGCTTAGGGGTCATTGGCGTAATCGTAAAGCACTCAGACTCTAGTTTTGCTATGACCTGCGGATCTTGAAGTACTCGATTTATTTGAGCATTTAAAGTATCTAGAATAGCTTCTGGAATTTTAGCTGGGCCCGAGACTCCATACCACTGCAGACTTGAGAACTCCGGCATACCGATCTCTGTAAAGGTTTGCAAATTCGGGAATTGTGTAATCCTGACTGGCGAAGTGACTGCGAATGGCTTCAAACGATTTGATTTGATAAATTGAAGTGCTGCAATTAATCCAGGAAATGCTAAATCTGTTCTACCTGCAATGACATCAACTAGTGCGGGGCCAATACCACGATAAGGAACATGAATAAATTGTAAGCCTGTAGCCACACCCAATTCCTCCATTAATAAATGAGAAGAAGTTCCAGGCCCAGCCGATCCATAGGTCACAGGTTTACCAAGCTTTTTTAACTCAACAAGCAAAGACTCGAAAGTATTCACATTTGAAAGATTGGGTCCAGTAACCAAAACATTTGGAGACCCTCCAACCATTGCTATATGAGAAAAATCATTTAGCGCGTTATAGGGCAGATTCCGAATAGCTGGGTTTGTTCCATGAGTACTAATGTTAACTAGCATCAAAGTTTGACCATCTGGTGCAGAACGGGCGGTAGTAACGCAGGCGATAGTGCCACCACCCCCACCAATATTATCCGCAACCCATGGTGTACCCATAGAGCGCGAAAGTCTATCGGCAAGCAATCTGGCAATTATGTCCAATCCTCCCCCGGGCTGAGCAGGAATGATTAGTCGAATCGGCTTGTCAGTCAACCATTTGCTGCCAGCAAAAGTATCCTTCAATGCAAATGATAGAAGAGATGAGCCCAGCCCAAAAGAGAGTAGATCACGCCGAGTAAATCTATTCAAATCGCCCGCCCTAGAAAATATAAAAAAAATTTTCTAACTTATTCGAGTACAGCTCCATGCACTCCAGCGCCTAGGGTTTCAGCCTCCCAACGCTTCATTGGAACCACTTCCGCTACTGGACCACCTGGAGAGCGAAACTTCACCGGCAAGTGACCAGGCTCAGTAAGTATCTCACCACCGTTAGCCTTTATATCTTTAATAAATGCATCTAAATCAGCCACTTCCATACCAATATGATGAATACATGGGGCTGGACCTGCAAAATCCGCCTCATCCGCACTAGGAGATTCGTAATGGATTAAAGTCAAATCCATATATCCATCCGTCATATGACAAGAGATATGGTCACCAACTTTACCTTTCCTAAGTACGGTATTGACGTGCTTATAGCCAAAAACAGATTCATAAAATTTCCTTGACTCCTCAATATCGAGGACACGCATTGCAATGTGTTTAATTAAATTGGACATGGGTTTTCCTTTCAGCAATCGGGTGTAAACTATTAATCATATTAATCATATATACGATTAAATACTTGTCAAGAAAATTAAGAAAATATTTCATGCAAATCCTATAAGCGATTGAATTAAATGACAAATTCTCCAAAAAAAGATCAACCCCTCTACTACCAAGTTCGTGAACACATCCTCCATAAACTAGCCACTCATGAATGGATCCCAGGCGAACGTATTCCAACAGAGCCTGAGTTGGCGGCACTCTTTGCCGTAAGTGTGGGGACTGTTCGCAAAGCGATTGAGGACTTGGTTGCTGAAAATATTTTGATTAGAAGAGCCCGTATTGGCACTACTGTAGCAACACATGAAAATTACAATCCGTTTAGTACATTCTTTAACTTTTTATCAAAAACAGGAAAGCCTCTCTATGTAGAAAATCAACTGCTTGTTTTTAATAAAATAAAGGCGAGCAGAGATTTCTTATACATTTTTAATGTAAGCGAAACAGAGAACCTATTTGTGATAGACAACCTCAGATTGGTGGATAAAAAAGCTGTAATGTACGATCGAATCTGGTTACCAGAAAAACAGTTTAAAGGTCTAAACAAGCGGAATTTTGAAAATCGTCCAGGATCAATTTATGCATTTTTCCAAAATCAATTTAGGGTAACCGTGTTGAGAATTAAAGAACAATTAGAGGCAACTCAAGCCCCCGACTTCGTTCAATCTCCACTTGAGGTCAAAAAAAGGGATGCAATTCTAAAAATTACGCGTCAAGCAATTTCTTATGGCGATGAGGTAGTTGAGTTTCGAAATCGTTATGTAAACACTAATGCGTGTCAGTACCTAAATGAGATCGGATTGAAGGAATAAGAAAGTCTCTCCAAGGTTCGAATCTCGATCAAATCATTAGCTTCACAAAAACCCCCTGGAGTAATATGGGGGCTTTTTCATTCAAGAGTTAGAAAATATGGGCGTAATAGTATTTATATTCGTTGATCATTGATCTCAGTGCAACGATTATTTACAGCTAACAGTCTCAGAAGATTTATATTGACTAGCTCTTTGAGCCATCACCTCAAATCTTCCTCGGACACTATTTTTTATGAAATACTCAATAACGGTTGATGGAATCATTGAGTTGGGCTCCACTTGGGCATCATACTTCAAGCTCACCTTATCTTTATCCTCCAATAATTTCCAGGATCCTTTATAAAATTTTGTATCGCCACTGATCTGCTCAAAAGAGAGGGATTTGTTTACTTGCTCCGTATATTCGATCGTTGATTTCATTTCAATAGGGAAGAAAAGGATTTGCTCCTCAATCACTCTGTATACGCGGACCCTATTCCCCATCCTTGATACGACCTTAGCCTCAATAATTCCTGGGATATTCTTTGAACCCTCATAGTCAGTAATGAATGCATAGGCTTTGCATATATTTATTGGTAAAGAATATCCAGCCTGAATACGAAAGCGACCATCCGCAGAACTAACGCTCACCTGCACATCAAACGGGTTAGCATTCTCTTGAGCAAAACCCTGAGAGGCAAAAAATGCTAAGACGAGGGTAATGAGATATTTCATATATGAATTTTATAATTTCGAGGATGTTCTTGTTTTTGCTAATACATTTATCAAAAATTATTTCATTAAGTAGCACTCAAAAACCCTCATAAATTATCAATTTATGAGTTAACAAGCATTAAATCGATTTTATAAATAAAGTTATTAGTAATCTAACTATTGTTAATAGGCTCAATGATGCTTGACCACATCGTTCTTGTTCACATTCAATGTGGCAAGTGGCCGCAGCAACTGAATCTCTTTGGATAATTTTTTGGGGTACAGACGTCGTCTTGCCAGCTATTCTTGTCTACACTTTTTATTTATATCGAATATTTGGGGGAAGACTGCGGGGACGATTTACCACTGAGCATCAATAATACAAAGTTACTCTAGACTGGCTTTCTTTATGGCTTGATCTTCAAATAACTACTCATGATTGCTGATATGTATCTAGCTAGTTCTTAAGCCTTAGAGCAAGGGCAAAAAAGCTGTTGCTTCATTGGCAAGCTCAATTAAAAATACCTGCATGACAGCCTTTGGCATTGCTGGAGAGACACAATAACTCGCTCTTCTTCCAGTCGCCTTCTTTGTTATTAACTCTACCTTCTCTAACTTTTTGAGATGGAAGTTTAGGGTGCCAGAGTCAACATCAAATTCTTTGATGATAAGTTTGGGTGCGACCCCGTCTTTTCCGGCCTGAACAATGAACTTAAATATCTTTAATCTAATCTCAAAACCTAGAGCCTCAAAAATAGCAGAATACTTATTAATATTCATAACACCTCCAAACTAGTGTAACTTCACAATCGAGTGGGTTCTACGATGAATTAATCGACTTAACGTGTCTAAGGCTACCTTTGCCCAACCATGTAAGGCTAGCTGATGGAGCTTATAAAGACTGATATACATACATTTAGCAAATAGCCCCTCCACCATCAGACTGCCTCCGATCAACCCTCCCATCATGCTACCGACACTGCTGTACTCTCCAAGAGAAACTAAAGATCCAAAATCTCGATACTCATAGGGTCTTAATGGTTGACGCTGAATGACTCGATTAATTTGTTTGTATAAATGAGATGCTTGTTGGTGAGCAGCTTGGGCACGAGGGGGCACAATACCTCCCTTGCCATTATTTGCTCCAGGCCACGGGCAGGCAGCACAGTCTCCCATCGCAAAAATATTGGGATCTAATGTAGTTTGTAGGGACGGCAAGACCATTAACTGATTGGCATGATTGGTTTCAAGGCCACCAATACCCTTGAGAAAATCGGGCGCTTTTACTCCGGCAGCCCAGACAATCAGTTCAGCCGGTATTTCAGCTCCGTCGGAGAGTAGCACTTTATCAGACTCGACTTTTTGGACCTTTGCATTCGTGATCACTTCAACACCAAGGTCCACCAGTAGCTTTTGAGCAGCCGTGGATATACGATCTGAGAGTGCAGGTAGTATTTTAGGAGCTGCTTCGATCAATATTACTTTTAGATCTTTTTCTGGATCCACCCTATCCATACCAAAAGAAATAATGGCGCGCGTAGTTCTATGTAACTCTGCAGCAAGCTCCACCCCGGTTGCTCCTGCACCGATTATTGCCACTTTAAGTTGATGTGAAGCAAGAGGATGCTCTTGTGCTTGCGCTCTTAAACAGGCGTTCACTAAGCGCAAATGAAAACGTTTAGCATCTGCAAGAGATTCTAGTCTTTGAGCATATTGAGCGACACCTGGCGTACCAAAATCATTAGTTAGACTACCTATAGAAATAATCAGGGTGTCATATGGAATAGTTTGTATAGGAGTTACCAATACTCCCGCCTCATCTATGACGGGAGCAATTTGAATTTGCTTCTTCTCTCGATCAATGCTGATGAGCTCACCCAATCGAAACTTAAAATGATGCCAATGCGCTTGCGCAATGTAGTCTAACTCCTGATCAGCAAGGTCCATTGAGCCTGCAGCTACTTCATGAAGTTTAGGCTTCCAAATATGCGTTCTATTTTTATCAACAAGCGTAATGCTGGTTTTATTAAAGCTGGAGTCATCGCCAAGTTTAGTGGCTAGCTCAAGACCGCCTGCCCCTCCACCTACGATAACTATTCGATGTGCGCTTGTCATGTACTTTCCCAAACTTTAGCTGCCCTAAGATCAGCCGAACATTGGCGAACCTTAGATACCAGTGCAGCAACATTTTCAGGGGGCGTAAATTGACTAATGCCATGGCCTAGATTAAAAATATGGCCGTCTAATGCACTTCCATCTGCTATTTTGACAGCAGATAAATCTTCAAATATTTGCTGAACTCTTTTTTCAATCTCTTGTGGATTAGATAGGAGAATAGAGGGGTCTAGATTGCCTTGGATAGCTATTTGTTTAGCGCCACCTTGATTAATCACCTCACGCGCCCTTGCCAAATTAATCGTCCAATCTATGCCTAAGACATCGGCGCCTGACAGAGCAATATCGCTCAACCAAATACCGCCCCCTTTTGTAAATAAGATGATTGGTACCGCATCATATTTTGGATTGCTTCGAATGTCTTGAATAATCTTAGACATAGGCTGGAGGGAATATTGCAAATAGTCTTCTGAGCTTAGCAAACCACCCCAAGTATCAAAGATCATTACGGCCTGCGCGCCTGCATCAATCTGTAAGCGCAAATACTCGCTTACAGATTGAATATTAATATCCTGTATTTTTTGCAAAAGATCAGGGCGTTCATATAGCATCTTCTTGGCCAAGGAAAAATCGCGAGATCCTGATCCTTCAATCATGTAGCAAGCCAAAGTCCAGGGACTTCCAGAAAATCCAATTAAAGGCACTTTCTGCGTACCATTTGATGTGAGCGCCTTCGCTATTGAGCTAACTGCATCAAAAACGTAACTTAATTCGCTCATATTGGCTACACGTAATTGATTCACCTCATGCTCAGAAGTTAAAGGCTTGGCAAAGCGCGGCCCATCGCCATTTTCAAAAGATAGGCCTAAGCCCATAGCATCTGGAATAGTTAAGATATCTGAAAATAAAATGGCAGCATCTAAGCCAAAGCGATCGATTGGCTGCAGCGTTACTTCAGTAGCGAAATTGGGGTTTTTGGCTAACTCTAAAAAGCTCCCTGCTTTAGCTCTCGTATTGCGATACTCAGGCAAATATCTACCAGCCTGACGCATCAGCCAAACAGGTGTTCTATCGGTTTTGCGACAAAAACAAGCTTTGATGAATAAATCGTTTTCTAACTGAACTGCCATAGATATACATTAATGATTTAGCGCAATCTCTCAACATAAAAAGATGCTTTTTCAAGCGCGTCCGCAGCGTCCATACCAACCATATCTGCCCCGAGATCATCGACCAGATCGGGGAACTGATTAAACACAGGACTGCCAATGATGACGCCTACATGAGGATTTTTTGACTTCGCTTTAATACTCTTAATTAATTCCTTTAATTGCGGGAATTGCTCTCGAACACTAGCTGATAAACCGACAATATCGAACCACTCGTTTGCAGCCATGGAGATAATCTCTTCTTCGGTTGCCGCCAATTCACCCCATATCCGCCATCCTGCTTTTGCAAAAAACTCCGAGACCATAAAAAGCCCCAAGTTATGTTGCGAACCAGGCAATGGAACCAACATAATGCTTGAGCCAGTCTTACCTTGTTCGGAGTACTGTTGAAAAATAGGACTTAGGTCATACATTAATTGCTTTATTCGCCAAAGCGCAATTGTTACCTCAGTAAAACTGGACTCATCCTCTTCCCACATTGCACCTAATTTTCTGGCCACTGGAGTCAAGAGGAGCAAGTAGATGTCTTCTAGAGTAGTTCCAGAGGTATGAATGTCTTTTACATAGTCAACTGAAATACGAGCATCTTCTTGCAAAACTAATTTAGTTAAATCTTCAACCACTTGTTGATCGATGACCTGCTTAGCTGGCATTCGCTCAGGAATTGATGAATCTAGGTGTTGTTCAATAATGAGGGGGAGAATATTACCCTCAATCGTTTTTACGAGAGACTCTAGATACTCACCTTCTGTGCAAGCTTTTTCCAATGGATGCGCTTGTTTGTTTTGCTCAAATGTTGATTTTGTCGGCGCATTCGATATCAGACAGTCTTCCCACATATCATTCGACGCTTTAGCAGGCTGCTGATGATCTAGTTTGTAGTCGTTACGAGTAGATTTTTTAATAAGCCCCGCAATGCTCACTAGCTTTGATAAATTCATGAACATCACTTGATCAAGACACGGTCTCAAAAAAACTTTTGAGAAATACCGTGACTGCCTAAGAGCCTCTTTATTGGAATACATACTTTATAAATTCAATTTGATATTTTCACAAACACTTAATCCTAGGTGCTTTCCCTAGAGCCTTTAATCTCCTTATCCTGAGGCTCCAAACCGTATGTCCGTACAAGTTTCCAAATATGTTGCGGAATCATATTCTTGATTTTGTGCGGTGCAACCTGACGCAAATGAATCACCGACTCTATGGCCTTCATCTCGATCCTTGCTTTAGCGAATTCAAGACCCCGCGGCCCAAACCGAGGCATTACCCAAGCAAATATTCCTCTTAAAAAATTGGGCATTCTTTGCAGCGGTAAGCCGCCCGCAGCCAGCTCGACATTCTTCATAAAGCCTTTTACAGGGCTTAAACGATTGCCAGCAGAAGATACAGGCTCTAGAACAAGTTCTGCGGCAAGCAAACTTGCCAAGTCTTTGCCTTTAGTATTGCGGACAATGATCCACTGCTCCCCCGTCCCTGCCATGTAGCCAACGGTAATATCAGAAAGTGTATTGACATAGTCAACACAAGTCTTGCAGGTTGTCGGGAAAAAATCTGCAGGTAAATTAGATAGCGGGAGCTTTAAAAAAGGTATTTCTTGCTTTTGGCCATTTTCAAAGCGAATCTCGACGTGATAGTCAGCCCTAAATTCCAGGTAAGAAATGGTCTCTGGTTTTTCAGAAAGTAAGCCTAAGAACTGATGAAAATGCTCAGTAGTGGTGTTATCAGAGCAAGGTGAGCCAATAATCAGTAGTTTCTCAAAGCCAAATTCCTGCTCAAGCGCTCTTGCAGCATAGACTTGACATGGAATACCCACCATAGCCACTTTTTTATATCCTAGATCTTTTGCTTGTTCGAGGTATTGAATGATTGGGGCATAGCCCATCTTCATTCCTCTACATTGCGCCATATCTTCAGATCTCTTTACGATCACCGGTACAGGCTTCCAACGATCGTCAGGATCAGAGCTCATAGTGATCACCGCCTCTACAACTCCTTGCTCTAGCAGTACCTCGCAAAGTCTTGTGATAATTCCGGTCCACTGCGCATCTTTTAATGGCGTCTTTAACCTAGCCCTAAACATTTCTAAATAGGGACCAAAAAAGATTTCATCAGATTCGTTCTGAATTCGCTCTCTGCCGTGAGCTAATACTTCAAATTTAGGGTAGTTGGGCTGAATAAACTGGCAAGCAGTTGCGCAACGCTTGGGCTGAGCTGTTCGAGATACACCGCAATCAGTACACAAATCGCGAAATGGGGCAACCTCGATTAACTCCACTCTTTAATGAGCCTTATAAAAAGCGAGCTAAAACTCTTTGTTTAATCTTTTCCTTAGATAGTCCATAACTATCTAACAGCAAATTCAGATCTCCATGCTCTACATACTCATCAGGCAGTCCTAGCAATAAGGATTGAATATGTACATTGTTATCTGATAAGACTTCTAAGCAAGCACTACCAGCACCACCCTTGGTGGCACTATCCTCGACAAACACCAATCCATCATGACTCTGAGCAATTTCTAATAACAATTGCTCATCCAAAGGCTTCACAAAGCGCATATCTACAACAGTGGCGTTGATATCTTGAGCTACAGAGAGCGCGCTATAAAGTAGCGGGCCAAAACAAATGAAGGCAATTTTTTTCTGATGCACTAGAGTTTTATCTATATTGCGTATGACCAGTCCTTTACCAACTGGCAGCACATCCAAAGGCTGACCCGTTGTTTCTAGCCCAGCCCCGGAACCACGTGGATAACGCACAGCGGCAGGGCCATCGTGTTTAAAGGCAGTTGTGAGCATCGCTCGGCATTCCCGCTCGTTTGATGGTGTCATCAGGACTAAATTCGGTAAGCAGCGTAAGAAAGCAATATCAAAGACTCCGGCATGCGTTGCACCATCCGCACCAACCATACCAGCTCGATCAATTGCAAATACCATCGGCAAGTTTTGCAAGGTTACGTCATGTATTAGCTGGTCATAACCACGCTGTAAGAATGTTGAATAAATCGCGACTACAGGCTTAAGCCCCTCACAAGAAATTCCAGCGGCAAAGGTAACAGCATGTTGCTCCGCTATTCCTACATCGTAATAACGATCCGGAAAACGTTTTTCAAATTCGACCAATCCCGAGCCCTCTCGCATCGCAGGTGTAATAGCGATCAAGCGCTCATCGACCTCCGCCATATCACATAGCCACTCACCAAATACCTGGGTATAGGTTTTCTTGACCGCTAGCTTGGTAACGATCCCTGCCATCGGATCAAATGCACTTGGGCCATGATAGGCAATCGGGTCTTGCTCGGCTAAGGAATAGCCTTTGCCTTTTTTAGTAATGATATGAAGAAACTGAGGCCCCTCAGTTTGAGCAAGGGCTTTAATATTTTGTAAAGTTGAAATCAAGACTTCTAAGTTATGGCCATCGATTGGCCCGTAATAGTCAAAACCAAACTCTTCAAAAATAGTTGCGGGGCCTACCATCCCTTTTGCATGACCCTCTAATCGTTTTGCAAATTCACGAATAGGTGGCGCCACTGAGAGTACTTTATCTATACCGCGTTTAGTAGCTGCGTACATAGAACCAGAAATGAGTTTCACTAGGTAGCGATTCAATGCCCCTACGGCCGGTGAAATAGACATCTCGTTATCATTCAGAATCACAATGAGCGGCACTTTTTTATTCACGCCGGCGTTATTCATCGCCTCAAATGCCATACCAGCACTCATTGCTCCATCACCAATAATGGCTACTACATTACGCTTCTCATTTTTAGTTTTAGCAGCTACCGCCATGCCCAAGGCTGCTGAAATACTAGTAGATGAATGGGCAGTTCCAAATGCGTCATATTCACTTTCACTACGCTTAGGAAAGCCTGAGATACCACCAAACTGCCTTAGGCCCGACATCGCCTCTCTACGCCCCGTGAGAACTTTATGGGCATAGCTTTGATGACCCACATCCCAAACCAAACGGTCATAAGGAGTATCAAAGACATAATGTAGTGCAACGGCAAGCTCTACAGTTCCTAAGTTAGAAGAGAGATGTCCTCCCGTGCTTGAAACCGAGCTCAATATGAAATTTCTTAATTCACGTGCAATTTGAGGAAGCTTAGATGGCTCCTGCTCCCTCAAGTCTTGCGGGTTCGATATGGTTTCAAGGAGGTTAGTCATTTTGAGCATAGCCACCTCATTTCGATGAGTAAATTTTAGATATGATTTTTTTATACTCTTCCAAATTGGCATCGGAAGACTGCTTTAAAGCATGAATTGGAGCATGCATAAACTTATTTGCCAGTGCAATCGCCATATGGGAAAGAACCAGCATGGGATCCTCCCCTTTTGCAATTCTTTTGCTTGCTTTTTCCAGTTCAATCTTTTGATATTGTTCACCTACATCCTGAATTGACTTAATGATGGGAACAACCGCCCTCTTCTCTAGGGTTTCATAAAACTCGACCACCCCTTTTTCAATAATTTTCTCTGCTTCACCAATAGATTCAGCCCGATTTGCTTTTCCTGTATTGACTATTTCACCTAGATCATCAATTGAATAAAGATAAGCATTTTTTAAACTCTTAATTTCGGGCTCAAAGTCTCTGGGTACCGCAAGGTCGATTAATACTAAGGGACGAGACTGGCGAGCCTTGAGTGCCGTTTTAACCATTCCCATGCCTACAATCGGTAAAGAGCTAGCAGTACAGGAAACAACCACGTCGTATTGATTTAACTGATGCGGCAAATCGGCCAAAGGAAAGACTTCTGTCTGCAGATTTTGGCTGGAAAAAGTTTGAATTAATTCACTACCGCGATCAATGGTTCGATTAGAGATAGCAATTTTCTTGGGGCTCTTACTGGCGAAATGATTTGCACATAGGCCAATCATTTCTCCCGCACCAATAAATAGAACATTGCAATCACTGATCTTGCCAAAAATCCGCTCAACCAATTTGATGGAAGCGCCCGCCATTGAGACTGAGTGGGCGCCAATTTGAGTATTACCTCGAACTACCTTTGCCACCGAAAATGTTTTATCAAATAAAGGCTTCAGGTAAGCGCCCAAAGTACCTACTTGATTAGCATTTTCTATCGCTTTTTTCATCTGTCCTAGGATTTGAGTTTCCCCCAGAACCATAGAATCTAAACCACTACCCACCCTAAATGCATGCTTGACCGCATCGCTTTCTTTAGCTGAGTAGATATAGGGGAGTAATTCGTTTTTATGAACATTATTTTGAGCGGCAAGCCATTCAAACGCGCGACTTTCTAAATGATGATCTTCGTACTCAACATCATTTGCAGCACAATAAATTTCCATCCGATTGCAAGTAGACAGAATGGCTACCTCTGGTTGATGCTCAGCATCTGCTCTTTGTAGATATTGACGTAAATCTATCAAAGAGTCGTGCAAAACCTCAGGAGCGACCGCCACACTCTCCCGAATATCAATAGGAGCTGTGTGGTGATTAACACCAAGATTGAGCAGCTTCATGCCTGGCATACGCCTAATAAGCCCCAGGATTCAAAATCAGCGTCTCCCAATTAAGACGCATCGCAATCGTGACCCAAATAAAATATGGAACCATGAGGTAGGCAGCTACTCTACGGATAGGCCACATCACCAAAATAATGGCAAGCACTGAACCCCAGAGGAAAAATGCCTCTATCAATGACCAATCTGGATGATGCATCCTGAAATAAAAAACACTCCAGAGTACATTAAAAAAACCGTTCAATACAAAAAGAATCGTGATTTTATTTTTCTGAGACTGCGTTGGCTTACTCTCAAATGCAACCATCCAAGCCAATGCAGAGAGAACAAAAATAATGGTCCAAATAACCCCAAATGACCAATCTGGGGGTTTCCAAGGCGGCTGAATCAGTGAGAAGTACCAGGGGCCTAACTTAGTAGCCAAACCACCCAAGACTGCGGTACTCACCATCCACGTGGCTATAAGCCAAATATACTTTTGCTGAAAAAAACGCTTCATACCTTGGCCAACCCCAATAGATGCCCCATATCTTTAATAAAGATTTTGAGGTGCGCCATAGGCTTTTTACGTACTAGCTTTTTATTCATATAAGACTCAAATGTGAGTTTTTGAACATCCTTGTCTTCACACATCTTGACAAAGCTCTCACGTCTTTTATCCGTTGAATACCAGAAATATTGCATGACGCCTAAAACTAAAAAGGTCATGCGGTGTTCTTTCATAAAGCGCTTACGGGCCAATTGAAGTTTTGCGGGATCTTTAGTCTCGACAAACTCAGCAACTGCTTCACCAGCTAATTGGCCACCGAGCATCGCGTAATAAATACCCTCGCCTGAGGCAGGAGCAACGACACCAGCAGCATCACCGGCGAGAACAACTTGCTGCCCATCATCCCACTTCTTCAATGGCTTCATCGGTAAGGGCGCACCCTCATGACGAATGAGTTCAGCCCCATCTAAACCGATATCAGCCCGAAGCTTAGCAACTGCATTTCTAAGAGAGAAGCCTTTATCAGCGCTACCTGTGCCAACACTAATGGTGTCACCATGAGGAAATACCCAGCCATAGAAATCTGGAGAGACTGGCTTTTGATACAAGACATCACACCGAGTACCATCAAATGAAGAAGGTTTATCAGCTGGAGTTTTAATAATTTCGTGATAAGCAAAAACATAATTTGCCTCAGCGCATCCTTTTACGCCTGCACTTCTACCTACCTGTGATTTGGCACCATCTGCCCCAACCACTGCTTTAGCCAATACGCTTTTTAGCGTCCCGTGGTCTCCATCAAGAGCTCCTCGTGTGCGATAGTAAATACGAACATTGACACCTTCTCGTTGTAGAGTTTCGAATAATCCATCCTCACGTACTGCCCCTGATGCAACTGCACGCTTCCTGAGCCATTCATCAAACTGGGCACGATCGACCATTCCCACAAAACCGTTTTCAATTGGGATGTCTACTGCTTTTCCAAGAGGTGAAACCATCCGCGCTGATTTTGCTTTAGCAACCAACAGCTCGTCTGGAATCTGAAAATCCTTAATTAAACGTGGTGGTATTGCTCCGCCGCAAGGCTTAATACGTCCGCGCTTATCTAGCAGTAAGACATGTTTGCCCTTTTGAGCAAGCGTTTGAGCTGCAGTGGCACCCGCAGGTCCACCACCAACAACTACTGCATCGTAAATAAATTCTGTTGTCATGTTTTACCTCGCTCCACTGATGCTAATTTGTTTTCTCTCAACCAAAGATGCCATGTATGCAGAAGCAATAAATAAAATTGCTTCAATAAAAAAGACTGAAGAGTATGCCGATGCTGGATTGATAAAAATAGAGCGCGCTAGATCACTGGCACCAGCCCCTAAAAGACCACCAAGACCAAATGCAATAGCTTGGGCCCCTCCCCAGAGACCGATGCGGACCCCTTCTTTGCCACCACCACCAACAACTGCTAAGCGCATCATAGATGCGATTGCCGCAATAGAGAATGCGCCGTTAGCAAGACCCAAAATAAATACATTGAGCTTTAATGGCCAGTCTCCTTCAAGGATTCCGGCGATCACCAAACCAAACATTGCCAATGCTGAAGCTAGGCAGCCATAAATCATCCAAGACCTGAGTGCTCCAAAGTACTGTCTCAATCGACTAGAGCCACAGACCGCTACTAAAAGCATGCCAGTCAGTACTCCTGAGTGCTGGATTCCAGAAAGACTGGTTGTCTCACCGAGAGAATATTTAAAAATCATACCGGCAAAAGGCTCCAGAATTAAATCCTGTGCGCTAAAGGCAAACATTGATAGAAAAATAAAGATCGTAAATTTTCTAGTATCTGGATCAGACAGAATGTCTGTCAACGCGACCTTAAAAGGAATTTTTTGAGTAGTGCTAGTGTGTTTATTTTCGAGTGTTTCACCCTCAAGCCTATATAAAGCTGACACAGCAATGACGCAGGCAAGAGAGGAGATAATTCCTGAAATTAAGATGACCTTCTCTGGTGAATAGGGATCTAAAAATTTTCCCGCAATACCACTGGTCAGCGCAAATCCAAAAATCATCATGAGCCAGACTGTGGTGGCCGCAGCCGCCCTTCTCTCATCGCTCACACCCTTTGCTAGCAGGGCTAGCAAAGAAGTACCGCTCATACTGACACCAATCCCAATGAAGAAGAAAGCGACAATTGCCGCCGCAATACCAATGATTAAGTTAACGCCCATGAGAGTCGTAGCGACTGCAGCACCAAAACCTCCCAATGCCAATAATCCAATACCGCCAATAATCCATGGCGTTCTTTTCCCGCCAATATCAGACTCAAATCCCATGCGTGGTCTGATAACCTGAACAAAATAATGAATTGCTACCAATAAGCCGGGAAGACTCGCTGGCAACGCTAACTCCACCACCATGATGCGATTTAAAGTTGAGGTGGTCATGACCACAATCGCGCCGATAGCTGCTTGCACAAAACCCAGACGCACAATACTGATCCATCCAAAGGTCGATGATTGAAAGAGTGGTTGGGTCAAAGTAATACTCATATCTCTAGCCCTAAGCTATTGACTGCAAATGCAGCCACCATCATTCCAGAAACTAAAAGGGGAACTCCAAAGCCACTGTAAAAGAGTGCTTTTTCGATAGGTCTTTTTAAGAAATCTCGCAGTAAAACAATTTGCCCAATCATTAGTACAGCAATCGCTATTGCATAACTCGGCTTACCCCATAGCAGTAATAAAGCCAATACGATCACTTGTGGCGCCAACATAAATAAAGTTGCAACTTGCGCTGCTTTCTTTGCGCCGAGCTGAACAGGCAGTGATCTCACTCCCATTTGTCGATCGCCCTCTATTGCTTTGAAATCATTCAAGGTCATAATTCCGTGAGCACTCGCACTATATAAACCTGCAAGCAGAAGAGATGGCTTACTTGGCAATGCCCCAGCAGATAGCAAAGTAGCGCCGGTAACCCAAGCCAAGCCCTCGTAACTTACACCACAAGCAAGATTGCCAAACCAACCATTATTTTTAAAGCGAATAGGTGGCATGCTGTAGAACCAAGCCAGCACTAAAGCTAAAGCAGTTGCTAAAAATCCAATGAGGCCTAAGAAACTTCCAACCCACAAAGAAATTAATGACCAAATCACTGCGATAGAAAGACCCCATCTTCCGGGAATACGGCCCGAGGGAATCGGTCGATTTGGTTCATTAATTGCATCTACATGCCTGTCATACCAATCGTTAACTGCTTGGCTTGAAGCACATCCAAGAGGACCTGTGAGCAACAAACCTAGAAAAAATATAGGAAGATTCTCAAAGATTTGTTCACTGCCAGTAATAGATCCGCAAGCAAATGCCCACATTGGCGGAAACCATGTAATGGGCTTTAAAAGCGTCAAAATTGCTCTTGGTTCTGGCAGATTCATGTAAATGATTTTGTCATTGACATTTTAAAGTGTCAATTAAATTTGACACTTTTTTAGGCTGTTTTTACCAGTGAAAACCCTTATATATCAAAGGGAAAGCGCCATTTCGACCTAGGCAGCCTGCAATAGACCTTTTGGGAGGGAAAAATTAATGGTTTCTTCAATTCCAGGCATAGGGACAACAGAACCCCGGTAACGAGAATTGATCGTATCAATGATTTTGCTGGTTAAAGACTCGGGGGCTGAGGCGCCTGCTGTGACCCCAATACTCTTAACTGATTTAAACCATTCAGACTTAATTTGACTGGGGTCATCCACCAAAAATGCTGGCACCTTCAAGCTACTTGCTAACTCCTGTAAACGCTTTGAATTAGAGCTGTTTTGACTACCAACAACAATAACGATATCAACGTGTGGAATCATGGCTTTGACAGCATCTTGTCGATTTTGAGTGGCATAACAAATGTCTTGCCTCTTTGGAGCATGAATCTGAGGATATTTTTTCATTAATGCAGCAGTAATCTCTTGCGTCTCATCAACCGACAAAGTAGTTTGAGTAACGTAAGCAAGTAAATCATCTTTATCAAAAGTAAGAAGATCAACATCGGATACATGCTCTATCAAATGAATGGATGAGTCAACCTGCCCCATAGTTCCCTCAACCTCTGGATGCCCACGATGACCGATCATAATAATTTGATAGCTACGTTCTTTTAGACTAACTACTTCAGCATGAACTTTTGCCACTAAGGGGCAAGTGGCATCAAATACCTGAAATTGACGTTCATCCGCTTCATAACGTACCGCTTTTGATACTCCATGCGCACTAAAAATTAGAATTGCGCCCTTGGGTACTTTATCTAATTGATTAATAAATACCACACCACGCGACTCAAATTCTTTTACTACGTAAGCGTTATGAATAATTTCATGACGCACATAAATTGGTGCACCGTATTTCTTGAGCGCCTCTTCCACAATGAGAATAGCCCTCTCTACCCCGGCGCAAAAGCCTCGTGGTTGAGCAAGATAGATGGTTTTTTTAGAGAGCATTCTGTACCGTTACTTAACGATGATTTTTATAACCCCATTTCCATAGCAATTCACTAGGAAATGGCATAACAAGAAATAAATGCTCTAACAAACCCAGCGCTAGTAGCGTGCCCAATAATGCCGATGATGTATTTTCATAAGCAGAGGAGTCAGAAGCAGCACGCAGCCAGATCGGAATTAAAAATAACACCGAAACTAAGATGGAGAATGGCATCAAAAGATTCATTGCCTTACGCCTAAAGTAAGTAATGAGATATTTCAAATGCTGAGGCAAGAACGCTTCATTAAAGTTCAGCACTCCCAAGAAAATATTAATCTTGGTACTTTGTCGCATACCCCAAAGAATGATATAGGTCCAAAAGCCGGTTTGGTTAACAGCTTCCAGATTCATTAGGAATAAACCAACGCCCAAACCTAGCAAAGTCATCTCATGATAGTTAATAGTTTGAAATGCATACCAAGCACGTCGTATACCACTTAGTCCTTGAGGGCAGTCTGAGCGTCGCGAGCCAGTAATGTAACCCAATAAAAAAGCAAGTTCTTGCCAACCCCAAATAATGATTGCGCAGGTAAACGAACAATAAGCACCGGCCACTGTGGCCTGCTGGCTTGAAATTCCCAACCCCCAAAAAGCCATCAATAAAACGATCAGAGAAAATACAAAGATGGTCTTGAAAAATTCCTTAGGCAAACCATTAATCTTCAGAATCAGGCCCGTGCTAAGCCACCATACAAAGATGGTAAAGATGAGTGGGCTTATCCAGAAATACATAATGACCTACCAAACAGGTGCTAAACGAATATCGGCCGGCAATTCATTAGGAACTACTGGCAATAGATAAATATGTAAGAAGGTTGCAGCAGCTCTAGCAGCCAAACCACCACGCTTAATCGCCGAGAGGAATCCACCTTTTTGTTTAAGCTCCTCAACCTCATCAGAGATTCTTCTGAGTTTTTCAAATCCTTCCCAAACTCGATGATCATCAAGGTTGATCGTGAAAGGGAATACTTGCTTAGATATATCTGAAGTGATTTTTAGAACCTGCCGATCATAGTCTGTAGGTGATACTCCAAGCGCCTTGTGAAATTCAGGTCGCGAATGATCTCTTACATACATAGTCGCATAGACTGCGATCAAGAAAAAGCGTATCCATAGACGGTTCACGCCACTTAGTAATTTAGGATTAGAGCGCATCAACAATGCAAATGCTTCACCATGACGGAATTCATCATTGCACCACTTCTCAAACCATAAGAAGATCGGGTGAAAGCGAAGCTCAGGCTTTTTCTGAATGATGCGGAAAATCATGATGTAACGGGCATAACCGATCTTTTCTGATAGATAGGTTGCGTAAAAAATAAACTTTGGTTTGAAGAAGGTATATTTTTTAGTTCTTGCTAAAAATCCTAAATCAACGCCGATTCCAAAATCTTTGAGCCACTGATTAATAAAGCCGGCATGTCTACTCTCATCACGGGCCATATAAGAAAACAGATTTTTGAGCTCAGGATTATTAATTGATTTTTTAATCTCTGAATAGAGTACGCAGCCAGAAAATTCAGAGGTAATTGAGCTAATCAAAAAGTCCAAGAACTCTTGGTATAGACCCTCAGGAAGATGTGAGTAATCCCTAGACATATCTTCAGGACGTTGAAAATGGGCCTGATTAATATCTTGGTCAAACTCTTGCATGAGTCTGTCCCACTCCGGCTTTACTGATGAGATATCAAAGCGATCCATCTCATTAAAGTCAGTGGTGTAAAAGCGTGGACTGAGAATCGTATTCTCAAGCGCACGATCAGTAGACTCATTAATCGGACGCCCCATTGACATTGTTGGCGCAGTGGCACTCATACTTTTACTCCTTCATGCAAAATAATGGGGGTAGACTCTTTGATAGGGGCTCGTCGAGGATATTTTTTAGTCTTACTAAATCGAGTAGTTGAGAAGCTCACCTCATACAACATGGTGACCTCTAACCTTGCGGTTAAATAGACCCAAAGTCGTGAAAAGATACCTGCCTTAGAGACGGTAGCAGTACGGTCATAACTTAGCACTTCACCAAAGTTGATGTCCACAATAGGATCATGAACCAATACTTCATCTCCAGGACCAACCTGAATGCCACTTAAATCCACGTGAGCGTAGAGAAATTCAGCGGTGTTTGACATATCGACATGACAAGGCACTGTTTGTTTTGACATAGTTATCTCGAAATATTTAAAAATGCTGCAAATTCAGCTGCGTTATCTTTTCCAAATGACTCTAAATCGATTCGATTATTGGTGGCTAAATCAATCAAGGTTAGCCTACCATCTGCACGACTAATTAGTTCAAAAGCATCGTCACTGGAAATTTGACGAATACGTCGGTCACGTGCCAAAGCTCTCAAAATGCCCCTTACGAAACCAGCTTGTCCTTCAACCTGAGCAATCATTAGACCGTTATCTGCAGAAATCACCCCGACTGCACCGCTTGGTAGATCTCTGAAATACAGCGTTTTCTTAGCAACGATATCTGCATCTATTTGATGTTCTAATTTTCCTGAGTGAACAAAGTTTCCAACCAATAGAATCACCATCGCCAGCATTGAGACGATAAACAATGCAATATAGTTTTGCATCTGGATGGTGTTCATACGCAAAATCATGCTGCTTCAACCTCCGTGTAGGAAGTTTTTGCATTAACGATCTTGGTTGCGTTTGACTGAACAGAGCGAGAAATGACGTTATTTTCTAATGCCCATGCATCCACCAAAATTTGTGCAACTTCGGCACAGCTTTTGATTCCCCTTAAAGTTGGCTGGGGAGTAGCCCACTTACCAGGTCTTGAATGCGGCCATAAATGAAATATGGCAATTTTGGTTCCCTTGCTTAACTTTAGATAAATATCGCCAGTACCTGCTTTAGTAAACCCACAATCTGCTGACTCAATCATTTTCAAGGGGAAATTGAAAGTCATATTCAGCACAATTCCAATGCGCATCACCACACGCTTATTGGTGATGGTATAAACTGCGGTTGAAGCAACTAAATACCCAATCAGCCCCACTAATACAAGACCTAAAATCGATAAAGCTGAAATCGTCAGCGCTGAATACAAGATAGCTGTTACAGGCTCACCATCACTAAAGCCAGCTACAAGACGATAAGCCAATAGCAATCCAAAATAAATAGCCAATAGTTTGATATGAAAAACCTTCGCTAAGATGGTCTTTGTGTCAGGGGAACCCTGCCACAAAATACGCTCATTCTTTGGCAACTTTTCAGGAAGGCCAAACTCAGCCTCAAACTCATGCTCTGGACTACTATGGATATCTAGACTCATGCCAATGGCTCCTGACGCTCAGGTGTTGCATACAGAGTGCCTGCACCAAAGTACGCCATGATTTTTTCTTCTTCCAGAAGAGTGACTTCCTCTGGATGCTTCGTTTTTGGCACCTGTGCAAATTGATTTGACAGAATTGATTGCACTTGAATATTGTGTTTTCCGATACGTGAGAAGTTAATTGGCAGCAATACTTTATTGCCACTTGTATCCACCTCAAGGTAGCGAATCATCATCTCCATGTGATCAATCCAGACATCAGTCACTTTGCCACCCACATGGCCATCCGCACCGATCACCTCTAATCCAATTGGATTGATGTCGATAGTAGAGATAGCAAACTTCGGAAGATTGCGTAATGGACGAATACGGGCATGGCCCTCTAAGTCGTAATCAACATGATCGGCGCGATTTGCATAAGAGCCTGGTCCTACACCAGCTAACAAAGGATTACCTACTGGTGCTAACGGTGCCCCGTTCCAAGGATGAATCGGAACTGCGGAGACTTTTTCTGGCTCAGGAGGTGTTTCGAGCGGAGCGTAGTAAGTCTTGCCAAACTCAGTTACAAATTTTTTCACTCTTGGCATACCCAAGATGCCATCTTCACGGCGTACCTGACCAAAGCGCTCAGTTTCCAGTGGAAATCCCTCTCGTTTACTTTCCAATGTGAGATAGATCACTAACCCAACAAAGAAAAGTAAGAATATATAAAAAACGACTTGAGCTACGTCGATATATTGTGTAATTGCACCCGTACCCATTTTTCTCCCCTTCCTTAAAAACTAGCCTGGAAAATCAGCTAGACCAAACTTACTCGTTTTTGAAACATCTAAAACTGCCCTTTTAGCTACCAAAGGACCTAATGCAACCAAAGTAATAAACAATAAATAAATCTCGATGTGATAAACAAAGCTATATCCAGTTGCAGGATTCATTAAAGCTGCGCCAATGGCTCCGCTAGTTGCTAACTGACCAACGAGATCCCTAATAGCGCCACCTAACAACATGCCAATCCCAGAACAAGTGGCTGTTACTGCCCCCCAAGCACCGATGACCATGCCGGTCATATTCTCTTCATCCATACTCATTGCAATCGTTAAGGTACTCACTGCAAATAAGCCGCCACTAAACCCGATTAAGAGCGCGCCTAGTCTGAATAAATTCGACGAACCCATGGGCTCCGAAAAAATAACCAATGTAAATGCAATTAAACCTAGCAGTAAACCAAATGCAGCTATTCTGTGAGCATTAAAACCACGCCCGAGCCATCTGGCTGAAAGCGAAAATGCCAGCAAAGATCCAAAAGCAATTAATGCAGTTAAAAAACTGGTTGCAGAAACATCCAACTGCAAAATCTCGCCGCCATAGGGCTCCAAGATAATGTCTTGCATGCTAAAACCAGTAGTGCCCAGGCCAAGCATGACTAAAAAACGACGTACATGTGGTTTTTTAATGAATGCATACCAACTTTGATTGAATTTAGGCTGAGGAATATCAGGGGAAGTATTTCTAGGCTGCCGAACTTCTTGTTTCCATAAAGCAAAGAGATTCAGGAACAGAGTCAGGATAGCAACACCCTGTATTACTCTGATTAATTGCATTGGGCTAAAGGGATTCAGAAACAGACTGAAAACAACCCCACTCAGCACCATACCAACTAATAACATGACATACATCATGGCAACAACACGTGGTCTATTTTTTTCATCTGCCAAATCTGTTGCAAGCGCTAAACCAGCAGTTTGAGTGGTTTGCATGCCAGCACCAACCAATAAAAATGCCAATGTGCTGCCAATATAGCTAAACCAAATAGGCCAGTGAGTATCGCCAGACAACAAGATCAAAGCGAATGGCATGATGGCCAGCCCGCCAAACTGTAGCCAAGTCCCCATCCAGATATAAGGAACCCTTTTCCAACCTAAGATAGAACGATGCGTATCAGACTTATGCCCAATCAATGCTCTAAATGGAGCGAAAACTAAAGGCAATGCAACCATTAAGGCCACCAACCATGCGTCTATGCTCATCTCCACAATCATCACGCGATTAAGAGTGCCGACGAGCAGTGAAGTAGCCATGCCAACAGAAACTTGAAACAAGGACAATCTTAGAAGACGCCCCAAAGGCAAATCAGGGGTTGCCACGTCTGCAAAAGGCAAAAAGCGAGGATGAATCCTCGTCCAGGCTTTTGCGATTTTAGACATGCTCATCATGATTGTTTCTTCAACTCCATGAGTTGAGATTTATAAAAGCCACTAGATACTAATTGCGTAAATGGCGTTTCCCAGCCCACAAACCAAGGTGACTGATTAATTGATTTATGTAGTTTTGAATAACTAATGGGCTCAATAAATGGCGCTCTATCTTTTCTTGGGAAAAGACGACCAAATCGAATCATTAACTCAAGGGGTAGCGTGCTAGGGGCAAAAGTAAAGAGAATTTTTTCAGATACGCGCGGAGATAACTTCTCCAAAACAATTAACATGTCTTTTGCGCAGTAATGAATCATCGAATCCATACCAATGACGTAATCAAAGTCACCATAAGCATCATCGAGCATATCCCCTGCATAGAACTCAATATTTTTGCGCTCGCTCTCAGGAATTCTGCTTTTTGCAAGCTCAATTAAGTTGGGAGATAGATCAACCGCAGTGACATGCGCTCCCTTATTTGCCAACTCCAGCGCCAAAGCACCGGTTCCACAGCCCGCATCCAAGACTCTTTTGCCGTGTAATTGTTCCGGTAAGCGATTAACAATGCTACTACGCATCTGATCGCGCCCCGCTCTCACAGTTGCACGAATACCGCTCACTGGTGCATCTGATGTGAGTTTTGCCCAAGCATCATTAGCAGTGCGATCAAAATAGTCCTGCAGCTTACTGCGACGATCTAAATATGAGATTGCATCCATGATTAATCAAATCCCAATAAATCAAAGATTTCACGATCTTTAAGAGACTCCATCAACAATGGGTCATCTTCTAAAAGCAAGCTTGCTGCCAAGCGGAGATATTCTTCTTTCACAGCCTCAATTTCAGGGGTAGATTCCATTTCAAATATCGTGCATTTCTTCAAACGACTTTTACGAATAGCATCTAAGTCAGGGAAATGCGCCATTTTCTTAAGGCCAACTCGATCGTTGAATTTATCGATCTGATCTGTGTCTTGGCTGCGATTAGCAATTACACCACCTAAACGAACGTTGTAATTTTTAGCCTTTGCACTAATTGCTTGAACAATGCGATTCATCGCAAAGATCGAATCAAAGTCATTAGCAGCAACAATCAAAGCTCGATCAGCATGCTGTAAGGGTGCTGCAAAACCACCACACACAACGTCACCCAATACGTCGAAAATTACGATATCGGTATCTTCTAGTAAATGGTGCTCCTTTAATAGCTTTACTGTTTGCCCAACGACGTAGCCACCACAGCCCGTTCCAGCAGGAGGACCTCCGGCTTCGACACACATCACACCATTAAAACCCTCATAGACAAAATCCTCAACACGCAATTCTTCAGAGTGAAAATCTACTGACTCCAAAATATCAATCACTGTAGGTACTAGCTTTTTGGTCAAGGTAAAAGTAGAGTCATGTTTTGGATCGCACCCAATCTGAATCACTCGCTTTCCTAATAGCGAGAAAGCTGCGGAAAGATTAGAAGAAGTAGTGCTTTTTCCAATTCCACCCTTTCCATAGATCGCAAACACTTTTGCATTGCCAATTTTTTCATTTGGATCTAGATGAACTTGCAAGCTGCCTTCGCCATCTAATGGCTTAGTTCGCGTGTTGATAGAAGAAATTGGTATGTTTACCGTTTCCATTAAATATGCACTCCCTCGTATACACCTTCAAGTCGATCTTCAAAATCATTAGCAACGCGACGTAATGTCTCGAGTACTGATGGCTCTGGCTTCCAATAATTTCTATCTGATGCCTCTAATAAGCGACTCGCAACTTTCGCTGATGATGCTGGGTTCAAACTCATTAAACGCTCGCGCATTTCTGGGTCTAATATGAATGTTTGAGTAAGGTGCTGATAAACCCAAGGCTCAACCTGACCCGTAGTGGCTGACCAACCTACTGTGTTAGTAAGGTGACTCTCTAGCTGACGTACACCTTCATAACCATGTTTGAGCATGCCCTCATACCACTTAGGATTGAGCATGCGTGAACGAGTTTCCAAAGAAACTTGCTCATTTAATGATCTTACAACTGCATCACCCTTAGTTTGGTCACCAATATAGACGGGTGCTGCTACACCACCTTTAGCACGACGGACGGCACGACTCACACCGCCTAAGGTGTCAAAGTAAGTATCAATAGTTGTCACACCTAATTCGATTGAATCTAGGTTTTGATAAGTCAACTCGACATCTGCAAGAATGCAGTTAAGTAAATCGCTTTGTAGTACTGGAGTACCTGATCTGCCATAAGCAAAACTTTTACGACGGGTATAGGTCTCTGCTAATTCATTTTCGTCTTGCCATAAGCCGTTATCAATCATCATATTGACATTGGCACCATAGGCACTTTCAGCATTACCAAAGACACGTAAGGCTGCAGTCGCTAAATCACATCCATTGGCTTTTTGATAAGCAAGCGCATGCTTACGAATGAAATTTTGCTCGATAGGCTCATCAGCTGCAGCAGCCAGGTAAGCAGCTTCGGCCAAAATCTTAATTTGCAAAGGCATGAGGTCTCTAAAGATTCCAGAAATGGACACCATGACATCAATGCGCGGGCGTCCCAATTCCTCTAGAGCTAACAGTTGTGCACCAGCTAACCTGCCGAAACTGTCAAAACGTGGAAGAGCGCCCATCAAAGCAAAGATTTGCGCGATTGGGCCACCCTCTGTTTTTAAGTTGTCAGTACCCCAGAGTACCATTGCGATAGATTCTGGTAATGGATTGCCATCTGCCTGATATCTTTCCAGAATTTTGTTGGCCTGGTATAGACCATCCTTCATAGCAAACTTACTTGGGATGCGGAATGGATCAAAGCCGTGAACATTTCTGCCGGTAGGAAGTACTTGTGGGTTTCTCAAAACATCACCGCCTGGTGCTGGACGGATATAGCGACCTTCCAAAGCCTTCAAAATGCCCTGCATTTCACTATCAGATTGCATGTCACGATGCATACTCAAGACCTGATTCAACTCTTCTCTTAAGCTGGGAGTTAATACTAGCTTTTGATTCTTGGCAAATTGATCAAGACTTTGGCTATGAATCAATGCATTCATCATCTCTCTAGAGAAATCCTGAATCTCTCCTTCTTGCACTGATGCGTAACTCATCAGCATATCTAAGCTTTGCTCAGTACTAATCGGGCTACCCAATATATGCAAGCCATAAGGAATCAATGTGTACTCAAGCTCCAGTATTTGCTCACTTAAATGCATGACCGCCTTATTGACAGTATCTACATCTAGAGTTTTTAAGGCAGGCTCTGCAGATAAGAACTCCAATGTCACTGCCTGTGCTTGTAGAGAATCTAATAGCTCTTGTGCATTTGCATCCCAAACATGAGTATTTTTTTGGATATTTTCTTCAGGAACCGCTTTGCGCCAATGCTCTACAGACTCTTTTAACTCGGATAAACCTTGATATAAACCTGCTTGAGAAACTGGTGGAGTTAAGTAACTAATAAGCGTTGCACCAGCACGTCTCTTAGCGATTGCACCCTCTGATGGGTTATTAGATGCATATATATAAAGATTCGGTAAATCATTAATCAAACGGTCAGGCCAGCACGAGCCGGACATACCAGATTGCTTACCAGGCATAAATTCAAGCGCGCCATGAGTACCAAAATGCAGTACAGCTGAAGCAGCAAAATCTTCACGTAAATAACGATAGAACGCGGAGAACGCATGAGTAGGAGCAAATCCTTTTTCATGCAGCAAACGCATTGGGTCGCCTTCATAACCAAAACCCGGCTGAAGCGCCACAAACACATTACCAAACTGCTTACCCAGAACAAAGAGTGATGAACCATTAGTCAAGAACTTCCCAGGAGCTGGACCCCACTGAGTCTCAATCTCTTTAAGCCAAGGCTCTCGCTTAATGTGATCCTCTGTACTGATTTGGGCATGTACGTTTGCATCAGTACCAAACTGCTTTGCATTACCAGCCAGAATCTGATCTCTAAATTCATCTACAGAATTTGGCACATCAACTGTGTAACCTTCTGCTTTCAAACTCTTGAGAGTATTGAAGACGGATTCAAAAACACTTAAATGTGCAGCAGTTCCCACTCTTCCTGCATTAGGTGGGAAATTAAACATCACTAAAGCAACCTTACGATGAGCAGTCTCTGATTTACGTAATGCAATGAGTTTGCTGACTCGCGCTGCCAACATCACAGTACGCTCTACACAAGTGTGCATATCATGACGATTAATGCTGGCCTCAAAGACACATGCCTTATGACAACCTGTACATTGCACATCCGCTTCGCCGGCGCGACCGCCAAATACCATAGGCACAATCGCACCATCCAACTCTGGAATGGCAATCATCAGAGTATTTTCAACTGGCAACAAACCACGATCTGAGCCACCCCAGTCATTTAATGTCTGAAACTCAAGAGGTTGTGCGGCTAGATAAGGAACATCTAATGATGCCAACACCTCTTCTGCTGCCTTAGCATCGTTATAAGCTGGGCCTCCTACAAGTGAAAAACCGGTCAATGACACTACTGCATCGACCACATTTTTTCCGTCTTGGAAAAAGAATTGCTCAATTGCAGGTCTAGCATCTAGACCTACCGCAAATATAGGTAATACTTGCAAGCCTTGAGCCTCTAAAGCAGCAATCGCTGAATCGTAATGCAGTGTATTGCCGGCTAATATATAAGATCTAAGCAATAACAGGCCTACCCTGCCTTTAGATTTTTTATCACTCACCAACTTCGGTAGATCACTTAAAGACTCACTCATGCGACCTTGAAGACGGGGGTGATAGATCCCGTTATCTGGGTAAATTACTGGCTCTTCTAACTTCTCTTTTGTTTTTAATACTTCACGTTCACCGGCAGCATAACGATTGACTAAATTTTTAACCATGTAATACAGATTCTCTTCGGAGCCCCCTAGCCAATATTGCAGGGTTAAGAAATAAGCCCGCACATCCTGTGCGCCACCAGGAATAAAACGTAGAATCTTTGGCAAACGGCGCAGCATACGCATTTGAGCGGCACCACCAGTTTGAGACTTCTCTTTATTACCTCTTAGTCGCTTAAGTAAGCCAATCAAACCACTGGCTGGTTTACTCATATCAAATCCGCCCATACGGGTCAGACTTACTACCTCTCCAGCAGACATTGCACATACCATCGCATCGCAATGCTCTCGTCTTGCTTTAAGAGCCTCAATCACCGGCTTGAAATGGTCCTCCATAAAGAGCATAGTCACAATCAAAATATCTGCTGACTGGATATCCTCAATACAGTTTGCTAGTGCCTTGCTATCTACGGTCCAACTTGAGGCAGCATGAATAGTCAATTCCAAGCTAGGCATTTTCTTTTTCAGAGCATGGCGAGCCCTTTCGGTCGCACTAGCTAAGTGCGTATCCATCGTTACGATAGTGACCCGAATAGCAGGACGCTTATCTGCCATAGTGGGCCTTAGCATCGTATAGGGTTTCGATCGTAATCTGACTGATACCGTGCTCTACTGCAAACTTTTCAGTATTGCGCCTTGCTTTACCTCTGACAAAGAACGGAATTTTTCCCAATTCTTTTTCAGCGGCAGCATCCCACAGATTGGCTGGATTAATTGAATTAGTACCATTAAAGACTTCAGCATTGACTTGAGTTACTTGAGCAACAACATCATCTTCAACGGGAATCGAAACCGGAGTATTTTCCTTCGCACTTGGGCTTCCATGGCCTAGATGAGATGATGTTGCATTAGCGCTAAATTCAAAGTCATCACGGAACATCATGATGAGATGTTCCTCTAGGCCCATCATGAGGGGATGAATCCAGGCATCAAATAACACATTAGCACCCTCAAAACCCATTTGAGGTGAGTAACGAGCAGGAAAATCTTGTACATGCACTGGCGCTGAAATAACCGCGCAAGGAATGCCTAATCGCTTGGCAATATGGCGCTCCATTTGAGTGCCTAGAACTAAGTCTGGAGCTAATTCAGAAACCTTTTGCTCAACCTCTAAATAGTCATCGGTAATCAGCGCTTCGATACCATATAGTTTTGCTGCTTCACGCACTTCGCGAGCGAATTCACGACTATAGGTTCCTAAACCTACTACTTTGAAGCCAATTTCTTCTGCAGCAACTTTAGCTGCAGCAATAGCATGACTTGCATCGCCAAAAATAAATACTCGCTTATCAGTAAGATAGGTTGAATCCACTGATTTTGAATACCAGCGCGCCCGCTCTTCTTGATTGGCTAGGGTAGCCTCAGGATTGAGATTAGCCAGCTGTGCCACCTCTTCAATAAATGCTTTGGTTGCTTTAGTGCCGATCGGAATAATCTTAGTGAATGGCTGACCAAACGTTTTATTCAACCAGGTACAAGTTAACTGACTAATTTCGGGATAGAGCGATATATTGAAATCAGCCTGGGAAATCTGACTTAATTCCAAGACAGAGGCATTTAGCGGAGCAATGATCTTGACCTCTATGCCCATTGATTCCAATAAGCCTACAATCTCCTGTACATCATCACGATTTCTAAAGCCCAAGGCAGTTGGACCCAAGATATTGCAGCTGGGTTTTTGGTCTACCTGTTTATTAGCTACTCGATTTTCTAGATACTGCTGTGCTGTGATCGTTTTATCAGCAGGTACTAAGGCGCGCACAATGTGATAGAACGTTTCTGAAGCGCCCCAGTTTTCTTTTTTCTGATAGGAAGGTAATTCCAGTGGAATCACTGGTATCGGCAAACTCAGTGCTCTCGCTAAACCACCTGGATCATCTTGAATCAATTCAGCAGTACATGAAGCGCCCACGATCATTGCTTTGGGTTGAAAACGCTGATATGCGTCGTTTACAGAATCCTGAAATAACTGCGCTGTATCACCGCCTAAATCTCTGGCCTGAAAAGTGGTGTATGTCACGGGAGGACGCTTGCGGGAGCGTCCAATCATCGTAAATAAAAGATCTGCGTAGGTATCGCCCTGTGGTGAATGCAGCACATAATGCAAGTCCGTCATTGAAGAAGCAACGCGCATTGCTCCAATATGTGGCGGGCCTTCATATGTCCATAGAGTGAGTTGCATCTTTCCCCCTTAGGCCGCTAATCTCATACTTCGATTTAAAGGTCGTGCAAAGAGCTCTGCTAAATCTGCAGCCTGCTCATAGCCGTGTACAGGGCTAAATACCAACTCAATTGACCACTTGGTCGTAATACCTTCTGCCTCTAAGGGATTTGCTAATCCCAAACCACAAACAACAATGTCTGGCTTATCTGCACGACATCTGTCTAGTTGCTTTTCAACATCCTGACCCTCCACGATCCGAGAGTGTTCAGGAAGTAATTCCAACTCAGCCTCTAGGTGCTGCTTATGCAGGTATGGAGTGCCAATTTCAAGAACTTTCATGCCGCACTCTTGAGAAAGAAAGCGCGCCAATGGAATCTCCAGCTGAGAGTCTGGGAAAAATGAGATACGCTTACTTTCTAGCATTGGTATGTAACGTGCTAAGGCCTTCTGAGCGCGCTCAATTTTGGGCTGTGTTACCTCGTCAAATTTCTGAGTATTGATTTTCCATTGATTCGCGGCTGCTTTGAGCCATGCACTTGTACCCTCAATTCCAAATGGGAACGGTGCTGAGATTCTTTTGGCGCCGCGCTCTTCAATTAATCTAGCTGTTTCAGCCAAAAATGGCTGTGCAAGTAGATATTGAGTATTACTATGAATTTCAATCTTTTGCTGGGAATTTTTTGGCGGGAAAAATGAAACCTGAGAAATTCCTAACTCATTAAATAAACGCTGAAATTGATCTTCGACTACATCAGGTAAACAACCCACAATCAGTAGATTCTTTTCCTCTGCTTGCACTTGTTTGGGAATTTCATTTACCAATGACGCAAGACAAGCATCTTCGCCCTGAGTGAAGGTAGTCTCAATCCCACTACCTGAATAACTCAAGATGCGACATTGATTTAAAAATTCCTTATTTAATCTTTGTGCAGCCCGTGAAAGATCAAGCTTAATCACTTCAGATGGACATGAGCCAACCAAAAATAGCATTTTGATATCTGGGCGACGGGTTAGCAGAGATTTCACAACACGATCTAACTCATCATGGGCATCTGCAATTCCAGCGAGGTCACGATCATCAATGATGGCAGTGGCAAAACGTGGCTCAGCAAAGATCATTACCCCGGCAGCTGATTGGACTAAGTGGGCACAGGTTCGCGAGCCTACTACCAAGAAGAAGGCATCTTGAATTTTGCGATGCAACCAAATAATTCCTGTAAGACCACAAAATACTTCTCTTTGGCCGCGCTCTTTATAGATAGGAATATTTTTTCCTACGCTACTGAGTTGATTTTTAGGTAAGTCAACGATTGCATTCATGCAGCAACTCCCTTGCTCATTTGCAAACGGGCCATACGGAGTTTGTAGATGAATTGACCTGCGTTAATAAAATATGACGTGTAGGCAGCCAAGGCCAGATACATTAATCCACGTTGACTCATACCCCCGTCATATAGAAAATAGAGATAAAGACTATGAAGTGAAATGACCAACATACTAAATACGTCTTCCCAGAAGAAGCTCTCTGCAAAAAGGTATTTACCAAAAACTACTTTCTCCCAAATACTTCCCGTCAGCATGATTAAGTAGAGAAATAGGGTTTTAATGACTACTGAAATCGTTGCTAAGGCATACCCATCACCGGTAATGAGATAGCGCAGGACTAAAGAGAGACTAATCAGACATACCAAGAATTGAATTGGCGCCAAAATTCCCTGGACCAAGGTCCAAACCGTAGCATCACGTCTAGCGCGCTGTTCTTGGTTATAAAGGGGCTTATTCATCTTCATTTTTGAGGCTGCCTTGGTGGCTATGTGTAAACAAAACTTTACGCCAAAATCTTTCTACAAAAACTAGTACTTTCCCTGATATAAAGGGAAATATTTAAGTGTAAACCCTAGTTTATGTAAATTTATTGCTTTAAATTAATCATAAGTGTAATAATTATTTTACATTTATTGTAATTTCTTAGGTAGGACTACCTGAAGGGCTATTTGGTGAATTCATTAGCTAAAAAAGAACTCATTAGAGAAGTAGTCAGCACTCAATTGCCAGACTTGATTGGGGAGATTGAACGCAAAGTGGATGCGTCGGCATCTAGGACCTCCTCTAATCAAAATTGGGTTCAATCGCCCCAAACCAAACCAAATCAATATTGCAATACGTTGGATGAGGAGGAAATTAACAAACTCACCAATCTTTTGCTGGATACCAAAGAAGGGTCTTTTGAACTTGCCATCACCATACTGAAAACCCACGGAGCCTCAATTAATTACATTGTTTTAGAACTCATCCCAGAAATTGCTAGGCAATTTGGCAAGCAATGGGAAGATGATAGTCTTAGCTTTGCAGATGTATCCATAGGAGTAAATAAACTTGAAAGAGTGATTCATAAGCTTGATTACCTCTTTCAGGCCAATCAACTAAATCGACAACAAAATAAAGCTATTTTTATTACTGGATTCCCTGGCTCTCAACACAGTTTAGGCAGTCTCATTTTTGCTAATTTTTTAATATTTTCTGGTTGGCAAGTGCATCGCCCAAACCAGGTTAATTTGGACTCAATTGTCCATGGGGTATCTTCAAAGATGCTTCAAGCAATCGCTATTTCGATCTCTACGAATGAGCAGCTTGACCGGCTTCCAGACTTGATTAATACACTCAGACAAAAATCGCAAAACCCCAAAATCATTGTTCTTATCGGCGGCCCGCTTTATAATAAGGCGCCCGAAGCTTTTGATCACATTCAGGCAGAAGTCAAAGCGTTTAGCCCTGAGGAATCTGTTCAAAAACTTGAGCAACATCTCAGCCAATTAGAAAAATAATACTTAGAAAAATAAGTAGAAAATAAAACGTGACTAAAATTTATAATTTAGATACTTCTGAATTAAATACATTAGATGTGAATTTAGCAGCTGAGCTACTCGCTCTATCTGTAGACGTAACACTCATTGTTAATGAATCTGGCATCATTGAAAAAGTAGTAGATGGATCAAAGCCTATTACACCGCATACCTCATCTCTAGTTGGGAAAAAATGGCTTGATACTGTAGCCATTGATAGTCAACCAAAAGTTAATGCTCTGCTCAAAATCAGCGAAGACCAAAACGAGCAAAAATGGCGGCAAGTAAACCAAGAAATTGATGGAGCCACCTCTCTTCCAATTCAATTTAGCACCATATTTTTTCCAAAACAAAAAAAGTTAGTAGCCATTGGTAAAGACTTAAGCAGCATCTCGTTACTGCAACAAAAATTAGTTGAATCTCAACAAGAAATTGAGCGTGATTATGCGAATCTTCATGCCATTCAAAACCGCTATCTACAACTCTTCAATAGTATTGATCAAGCTTATCTCATTGTGGATAGTCAAACATTAAAAATCATTGAAGTGAATAAATCAGCCGGTTTTTTAGTTGGAGATCTGAAAAAAATCCAAGGTAAGTTATTTGTAAACTTATTCCCCAGTAAAGATCATGAGGCAATACAAAGCTATCTCTTGGAATCTAAATCCGGAATACTGCAAGCCTCAATCCAATCTACCCTCGAAAATTTAAAAGAAAATGTAGAAATTTCGAGCTCGCTTCTGCGCGAGGGCAACCAAAATGTATGCTTAGTATCTATCAAACCAAAGTCTCAGACTGCTAACCTGGGTACTGCAAATGAGCAAGTTGCACTGCTCTCTCAGGCTATCGAAGATTTTCAGGATGGATTTATTGTTTGCAGCAGCAATGGAGTAATCCTTACTACAAACAATACATTCGTCTCAATGTCTCAATCAACACAAAAAGAGAGCGTTTTAGGCAAGTCTCTAGAGTTATGGTTAGGAAGAGCTGGCATTGATCTAAAAATTATTTTAGGTACTGTACGTGAACATGGCTCTATTAAAGACTATGCAAGTACGATCACGGCGGATGATGGTAGTTCGCCTGTGGATGTCCGAATTTCCGCTGTAGGATTTAAGAGCGCAAAGCTTACCTTAATTGCAATTGGTATTCATCCTGTTTCTAAAGGCTTAAATCAACCAGCAGATAAACCCGATAATCTCGGTAAAAACGCAAAAGAACTTACCCAGCTGGTTGGCAAGGTACCCCTCAAGCAAATTGTGACTGAGACTACCGACATTATTGAAAAATTGTGCATTTTGGCTGCGCTAGATCTAACGATGTCTAATAGGGCATCTGCAGCTGAGCTACTAGGTCTATCAAGACAAGGTCTCTATATCAAAATGAGGCGTTTTGGGATTGTGGATGGCAATGCTAGCGATGATATTGACGCCTAAGATCAAATGAATGATCAGACAGCAGTATTAGGTTTAATTGATATTGCGTCCAATTCTAGGGGGTGGGGATTTTTAAGGTACATCCTTGGTACATCCCCCTTTCAAAATAGTCCAGGCCTACAGTTTTGCAAAGTACTAGGCTCCGGATTTAATGGCGGGTTTAGCACTAAACCCAGTCTTTCTAAACAAGGCTTCTTTTGCGTTTTCGACAGCACTCATAATGCCGCTCGTTTTGTAGAATCTTCTGCCATTGTCAAAGCCTATCAAGAGCATGCTCATGAATTCTTTTTAGCCAGCGTTCAGGCCTACTCCAGTCGAGGTTCTTGGTCTGGGTTTTCCATGTCATGCTCAAATCCCAACCCCCCAGAGAATGGCCCTATTGCATCCTTAACAAGAGCATCCATTAAGCCAAGTAAGGCAAGACAATTTTGGGCAAAAGCAAAGCCTGCAGAAGATGCAATTACATTAGCATCAGGAAAAATTCTCACAGCAGGAGTTGGAGAAGCGCCCTACTTGCGTCAAGCAACCTTTACCATATGGGATAACGCTCAATCCCTTGAGCAATACGCCCAGCAAGGCGCTCATCTCTCTGCGATTAAAGCTGCGTATGGTCAATCTTATTTCTCTGAATCGATGTTTACCCGCTTCAGGGTGTTAAAGGCGCAGGGAATTTGGCAGGGTAAGCATGTCCAAATCTCCTAAAATACTGATCGTTGGCGCTGGCATTGGTGGACTCACTGCCGCTCTTGAGCTTGCACATCATGGACTGGATGTGACCGTATTAGAAAAGAGTCAGTCTCCAGGAGGAAAGATACGTCAAGTCAATATTGATAATGCCTTCATTGATTCTGGTCCAACCGTTTTTACGATGCGCTGGATATTTGAAAAGCTATTTGCAGATTGCGATGAAAACTTTGCTGCAGAGTTTGAGTTAGAAGCATTAGATATTCTTGCGCGCCATAGCTGGGGAGAAGCCCCGCTAGACCTATATGCAAGTACTCAGAAAAGTGCTGATGCTATTGCTCAATTTAGTAACGCCAAACAAGCTCAATTATTTTTAGAGTTTTGCAAGACCGCCAAGAAAGTCTATGGCGCACTTAAGGGCCCATTTATACAATCTGCTCGCCCAAATATGCTGGGCATGATGTCCTCGTTGGGCGTACAAAAGAGCAAAGTCCTTTGGGATATTGGGCCTTTTAGCAGTCTTTGGTCCTCTCTAGAACGCTATTTTCCAGATCCACGACTACATCAATTGTTTGGACGCTACGCGACCTATTGCGGCTCCTCACCTTATTTAGCCCCAGCTACTTTAATGCTCATTGCCGAAGTAGAGATGGAAGGCGTTTGGTCAATTAAAGGGGGGATGGCCAAAATCCCCGAAGTCATTGCACGCTTGGCACAAAAAAAGGGTTGTCAGTTTCAGTATGGAGCCGAAGTTCAATCTCTCCAATTTTCTGGAAGTAAGGTTAAAGGAGTTCAACTGAGTTCTGGGGAAGTACTTGAATGTGATTACCTGATCTTTAATGGAGACATTAATGCCTTACAAAAAAACCTGCTTGGCAAAGAGGCAAATTTAGCCATACCTAATAATCTGAAACAAACAGATTCTCTCTCTGCGCTTACTTGGTCAATGCATGTGAAAGCCTCTGGCTTCCCACTAGTCAGACACAACGTATTTTTTAATCAGCCTTATAAAAGTGAATTTACAGACATATTTGAGAAGAAAAGATTACCAATCAATCCTACTGTCTATATTTGCGCCCAAGACAGGACGGATCTAGCAAACAACAATAATGACTATGAAAGACTTTTTTGCCTAGTCAATGCACCTGCCAATGGTGATAATCAATCCTATGATGATGGGGAAATAGAACGATGCGAGCAAAAAGCGTTTTCACTCATGCGCCAGTATGGTCTTCAACTTCAGGATGCGAAGATTACTCGCACCTCACCCAAGGAATTTGCCAAACTGTTTCCGGGTCGCGGTGGAGCTCTTTATGGCCAAGCAACCCACGGCTGGATGAGCTCTTTTCAACGCCTCGGCTCTCAATCGCAAATCAGCAATCTTCTTCTAGCGGGGGGCAGCACGCATCCGGGACCAGGAGTACCCATGGCAGCTATGTCAGGACGACTGGCGGCCGGAACCCTGATGGAACACCTCGGTTTGACCAAGTAGTTGATCCTGGTAATTATTTATGGTGGTACATCGATGGCTTAAGTGATGATGGCCTCTATGGCTTTAGTATCATTGCATTTGTAGGTAGCGTATTCTCACCTTATTACGCTTGGGCCAACAAAAGCAAGCCAGCACCTGCTGATGATTACTGCGCAATCAACGTCGCACTTTATACCCCAACAAAGAAATATTGGACGATGACCGAGCGCGGTCAAAATGCCATCGAGAGAACAGCTCATCAATTCACTATTGGGCCCAGTCATCTTCGCTGGGAAAATGGTGTACTGACCATTCAGATCAACGAGCGAGTTCCATTACTGGGCACCAAGGTTCAGGGGAGTATTCAAGTATTCCCTGAGCAACTCTTCAACCAAGTCATGGCACTAGATGATCTTGGGAGGCATCGCTGGGGACCCATTGCACCTTCGGCAAGAGTAGAAGTTTCCTTTACGAATCCCTCTCTTGAGTGGCGTGGTAACGCCTATTTTGATTCCAATGAAGGTGATGAGGCTATCAGCAAACCCTTTAGTGAATGGGATTGGTCAAGAGCACATCTTCAAGATGGGAGTACTGCAGTGATCTATGATGTGCGGCAAAAAAATGGTCAAGAGCGGATTATTGCAAGCAAATTTAATCCAGATGGAACAATAGAACCCTTCACTGCACCGGAAAGAGTATTACTAAATAAAACCGCTTGGCGCATTAACCGAAATATGCGCTCTGAAAAGCATGGGGATGCCAGCGTTTCACTACTCAGCACCTTTGAAGATACGCCCTTTTATGCACGCTCAATGCTCAAATCACACCTACTCGGTGAAGAGGTTATTTCGATGCATGAAACCCTGAATGTAAAACGCCTAGAGTCTAATATCGTTCAGTTTATGCTGCCCTGGAGAATGCCCAGAAATCCAACTCGGCTGTTTTGAAGCAAAGTAGCTCTACTAAAGTCACCTAATTGGATCTAGTCGCACCCTTTAGGTGCAAACTATTTAGATTTTGTGCACATCAAAATATCGTTCTAATTCTTAAAACTTAAGATACGTTTATGCGTATCAAAATTACAAAGAGCCTGGTATTACCAGCTCAAATACTCGAGACAGAAAGCATTCCTGAAGCCTTATTTCCCGAAGGCGACTATCTTGCCAATTTGACACCAGATGGAAAAATAGAGGTAATTAATACTCGAAAGATCAAGGCTCTTTTCTCTTTCTCCCAATTCAGAGAAAGAGTAACGCTTGGAGAGTTTATCGTGATGGATGCTTAGTCTCGATTTCAATGCGCTAAATCTAGGCTGATCACTACAGCAGTCAAGGCCGAAACCGATTCAAATGCTTTTGAGTGAGGCCCATTCGCATCTAGGTCTTCCCAATTAAATTCAAGAGAGAAGTGAGCGGACTCCACGATCAACTCATAACTAGTTAGCGGTTTATTGCTCTGGCTATGCTCTAACTCTTGACTGACTGGCACTCTTAGGGACTCAATAGCAGCAACCAAAGTGCTTACCTCATTGCCAGTTAATTCACGGGTACGCAGCACATCATCTGTGCGCTTAATCGAAATCTTGGCCACATCATCAATAGTCACTTCATATTGGTTAAGACCGAGATCTTCCCAAACAGTTAACTCTAGAGCAATCGGATATGTTTTCATCAATCCACCTCATCAACATGGGGTTCGTCAAAGTGGACTTTGTGAGGCTTAAGCTTTGCCTCTAATTGAGTCCATTTACTTTGATGAATGCGGTAATCACAATTCTCAGAGTGATTTTCTAGTAAGCCAAAAATAATAGTGGTAGGAATTTTGCAATGCAAGCAGCGATAAGCATGCTGGTGCTCTTCAATTTTCTCTTGGGGATAGTCGATATAAAACGGCTTCATTACAATCCTCCCTGTCAGGACCAAGTCATTGGAACGATCTTACACCCGACCCTGTTGAAAAAGGTATTCATTTAAGGGCAACTACCTAAACCTCTAGTTCACTCATCTAAGATTAAGCTTTATTAAGCTTAAAGTTTTAATAAGCAAGTGCATTTAAGTCGATAATATTGAATCGACATACCCCAGAGAATTAAATATGCTACCTTGTATCGAACTAGAAACCGCCCCGAATCCGACTGCCGCTGTTATTTGGCTCCACGGCCTTGGTGCAGATGGTAATGACTTCGTTCCCATCATCCCAGAATTAAAACTGGGGGGATGTCCTAGTATTCGTTTTATATTTCCGAGTGCTCCAAGCATGCCTGTTACAGTCAATGGTGGCTACGTAATGCCTGCCTGGTATGACATTACCGGCAGAAACCTAACTGACCAAGAGGATGCCACTGGCATTCAAAAATCAGCTCTATTGATTGTCGAGTTGATTGAAAAAGAAGCTAGTCGGGGTATTAAATATGACACGATTGTCTTAGCGGGATTTTCACAAGGCTGCGCAATGGCTTTACATATTGGCCTGCGCTTTCCACATCAACTTGCTGGAATCGTTGCCCTATCAGGCTACCTTCCTCTAGCAATGGCCGCTAATCTTGAAAAACATTCAGCCAACTCTAAAACACCCATCTTTATGGCCCACGGCACTTATGACCCTGTAGTAGTTTTGGATCGCGCAGAGGCATCATATGCTGCACTAGAAAAAATGGGTTATTCCGTAGATTGGCATGAATACCCCATGGAGCACTCAGTCAATCACGAAGAACTAATGGACCTATCACGCTTCTTGCAACAGGTATTAGCGACTAAATAAGTCCATCTGCAATAAGCTTGATACTCGCTACTAGCAAAAAGAATCTTACTGTACGGTAGTACCACTTCATGGAGATTCTTTTGGCTAAGTAAAAGCCAAAGTAAACGCCAACTGGCACGCAAGGCAACAACACAATAGAAGTTGCTAACTGTTTATAGTTAAGTAGGTCCAAGTACGCATAAGGCCCTAATTTCCCAAAATTGATAATCGTGAAAAAGACGCCCAGGGTCGAGGTGTAAACCATCGGCAAAAGCTTTTCTCTTAGCATATATACCGTGATCGGTGGCCCTCCAATATGCGCAACAAAGGATGTAAACCCTGAGGCTAAGCCCATTGCACGCCCAAGCCAGGGATAAGATTTTGTCTCTTTGATATCCATACGCGACATGGCTAAGTTCTGAATTAAAAAGAGCAAAGTAAAAATACCAATCGAAAGAGTCAACACTTGAGGTGTGATTACAGTAAAAAAAATCATGCCAAAAATAAGTCCTGCAATTGCCGGTGGGATGATGATCTTGAGAATATGCCAATTAGCATTGTGGATAAAACGACGCAAACCCACTAAATCAATCGCGATCAACAGGGGCAGCAGGATTGCTAAAGCTTCATTAATCGTAGACTGACTTGCCATTAAAGGCAAAGAAAGGGTACCTAGCCCAGCACCAAAGCCACTCTTAGAGATGCCCACAATAATGACGCTAATCACTGCACAGACAAAAAATATAAAAGAATGTGTTTGGAACGACTCGATCAGTGAATTAGTAATGAGATCAAACATCAATAGATCTTACCAAGCTATGAATAAGTAAGCGGCGGCAATAGCCATAAATCCAGTAGCAGCCCACCCAAAAAGTTTCATACTCAAAGAAGCGGTGTGTGGTCCCATTACAGATCGCCTCGAGGACAAAATCATAATTGCTACCATCAAAGGCACTGCAACAATGCCATTAATAACAGCACTCCAAAATAATGCCTTCATAGGGCTAATCGGCGAATACTGGATCGCCAGAGCAAGCAGGACACTAAAACCAATCACAGCATAAAACTTACTTGCACGAGATGGGGTTTCTTCAAGGCTAGATCGCCAACCAAACACTTCTGATAATGCGTAGGCAGCTGAACCAGCCAACACGGGAACGCCCATTAACCCAACGCCCAATATTCCCAAGGCAAAAAGCAGAAAAGCAAACTCGCCTGCAAGTGGTCTAAGAGCTGATGCAGCCTCTGCTGCTGTATTGATATCATTGACTCCAGTAGCATGTAAAGTTACTGCAGTCGCCAAAATAATGCAGTATGCCGCCACATTGGAATACAACATACCACTCCAAGTGTCCCACCCAATCCGCTTCAGCTCCGTATCAATTTCCTCATTACTCTTGCACTCCAGCAGGCTATTCTGGCCACGCAGGTTCATATCCTCTACCTCTTGCGAAGACTGCCAAAAGAATAAATACGGGCTAATAGTGGTTCCAAAGATGCCTACCACCACAGCTGCAGAATCCGCACTCCAAGTAACCTGAGGCAAGAATGTGCTCCAGATCACATCACCCCAAGGAATATGCACAGTAAAGAGAACTGCACCGTATGCCAACAGCGAGAGTGAAAGCCACTTTAAGAAAAAAACATAATGTCGGTAAGGGACAAGGATTTGCAAAGCCAAAGTCAATAAAACAAATGCGCCTGTCATGATGTGCCAATTAACACCCGTTACCAACTGTGCTACCTCCCCCATTGCGGCAATGTCAGCAGCAATATTAAGGACATTGGCAATGAAGAGTAGCAGCACTAAAACTATTAATACCGCGGGTGGAAAGGCAATCTTCATATTGGCCGATAAGCCCCGACCCGTAACTCTGCCGATACGTGCGCACAATACCTGAATAGTCGACATTAATGGATAGGCAAATGGCATAGTCCACAGCATATTTAACCCAAATTGCGCACCCGCTTGAGAATATGTAACGATTCCACTTGGATCATCGTCAGCTACGCCCGTTACCAATCCTGGGCCCACTCTTGATAAAGGATGCTGTTTAATGCGAGACCAAATTGTGGATAATTTCATAAGCTCAGTGTAGCTCTTACTAAAGAAAAAGGGCTCCTATGGAGCCCTTTAGTTCAAGAGTTAAGTATTCAAAGCTTTTTACCAAAGCTATATTGGGCAAATGCTTGTTCAGCTACATTAAACCACTGTGCTTCCATGTTTCTGAATGCACGATAGTCATCAAAAATCTTTTTAAATTGCGGATTTTTAGCCGACTCTTCAGCATAAGTGTCTTGGCTTGCTTTAAAGCATGCATCTAAAACCGAGGAATTGAACTTACGCAGAACCGCACCGTTTTGCAAGAGGCGCTGTAATGCTGGTGGATTCAAGGCATCGTATTTTGCACACATATCGGCATGTGCCTCAAAACAAGCAGCCTCCCAAGCAGCCTGATATGCGGGTGGTAACGAATCCCACTGCTTCTTATTGACCAAAAAAGAAAGTCCGGCAGCACCTTCCCAGAAAGCTGGGTAGTAATAGTTCTTAGCTACCTTAGCCAAACCCAATTTTTCATCATCATATGGACCAACAAATTCAGCAGCGTCAATCGTACCCTTTTCTAATGCAGAGTAAATCTCGCCTGCAGGTAACTGTTGTGGCACAACACCGAGCTTTGCAAGCACCTGCCCCGCAAATCCAGCGATACGAAATTTTAGACCTTTAAGATCTTCCGGGGATTTGATCTCTTTACGAAACCAACCACCCATTTGTGTACCGGTTTGACCACCTAAGAAATTAACAATGTTGTAGCTGGCATATAGCTCACGCATCAGCTTCATGCCATTGCCATGGAGCATCCAGGCGGATTGTTGACGGGCAGTCATACCAAATGGTGCTGCAGTATCAAAAATAAAAGCGCTATTCTTACCGAGATAGTAGTAACTAGCAGTGTGACCACACTCTACTGTGCCATTCTGTACCGCATCCAATACTTGCAAGGCAGGAACCACCTCGCCTGCTGCAAATACCTTTACATTGAACTTACCATCGGTCGCCTTACGCAAAGAATTTGCAAAAACTTCAGGGGCACCATATAAAGTGTCCAAAGACTTAGGAAAGCTCGAAACCAGACGCCAATTCAGCGTTGGCAGGCTTTGTGCAATAGATGGTGTAGCGAGAGCTGCAGCACCGGCGCCAATAGTGGCTTTCTTTAAAAATGAACGTCTTTGCATTTGCGTCACTCCTTTAAAAAATAATAGATTTTTATTAGGGACTATTTTGTGAGTCTTTGTTTATTACACTTCTTCATTTTCCACCAACTGTCATCGAACCCAACAGAATAGATCCCGTTTCTTTGGTACCCCGGATGAGAGTATCACTACCGATTAATTGAATATCCAGTAGCATATCGCGCAAATTACCAGCAATCGTTACTTCTTCAACTGGGTACTGAATTTCCCCATTCTCCACCCAGTAACCAAATGCTCCACGAGAATAATCACCCGTCACGTAATTCACACCCTGCCCCATTAGCTCCGTAACTAATAAGCCAGTGCCCATCTCTTTTAATAAGGCAGGCAAACCACCTTTAGGCGTTTTTTTACTCTGGATAGTGAGGTGATGAGAGCCGCCAGCATTGCCAGTAGTTTTCATACCCAACTTACGTGCTGAATAAGTAGATAAAAAATATCCCTCAAGAATTCCTTTATCAACCACTGTGCGCGCAGAAGTTCTTACACCCTCTTCATCAAATGGCGCGCTGCCTGTCATCGCTTTCAAATGCGGGTCTTCAAACAGGCTGACATGCTTTGGAAGTACCTGCTTACCCAAACTATCAAGCAGAAAGCTAGAGCGGCGATATAAAGCACCGCCTGAAACCGCTTGAACTAAGCCGCCTAATAAGCCAGCAGCCAAAGGCGCTTCAAAAATCACTGGGCAACGCCGTGTACTTAATGAGCGCGCTTTTAGTCTTGAAAGCGCGCGCTGAGCTGCATAGGCTCCAATAGCAGCAGGGTCCGCTAACTCTTCAGATATACGCGAGCTGGAATACCAATCATCGCGCTGCATATGTCCTTTTTTACCACCGTCATTTGCAATCGGCGCACAAGAAATGTAATGACGAGAAAATGGATAGCCGCCCATAAAGCCACGCGAGGTTCCCATCATGAAATGCGCATGATGCGCAGATACAGAAGCACCATCACTATTTTGAATTTGCTTACTAACGGCAAATGCTGCACCCTCTGCAGTGCGTGCAATTTCTACAGCATGGGCAGCATCTAGATTCCATGGGTGAAATAAATCGAGGTCAAGTGGGCTCCTTTCCAAAAGTTCAGCTTCAGCAGGGCCCGCACACAAATCCTCAGCAGTATGCTGTGCAATATGATAAGCGGCATCAACCGTCGCTTTTAGAGACTCTTTAGAAAAATCACTGGTACTGGCATTGCCGCGATGATGACCTAAAAATACCGTGACCCCAACTTGCTTATCCAGGCTTTGCTCGATGGTCTCTACCTCGCCTTTGCGAACGGTTACCGAAAGACCTTGGCCTTCGGAAACTTCAGCAACTGCATCCGAAGCTCCCCGTCTTTTGGCCTCCATAAGCATGAAATCGATGATTTCTTGAAACTGGTTTGATGTGTATGTAAACATACCCTAATAATAGCTAGAATAGAAATATGAAGCATACAGAAGCCCTAAAACGAAATAGCCCAAATGAGGTCAAAATTGGCCTGATTTCCATCTCCGACCGCGCCAGCAAAGGCGTCTATCAGGATGAGGGCATTCCTGCACTACAAAACTGGCTTATGAAGGCAATCAGTAATCCCTGTGTTTTTCATGAACGCCTGATTGCAGACGAGACAGAAGTCATCACGGAAAACATCGTTGAGTTAGTAGATGAGCTTGGTTGCGATCTAGTGCTCACCACCGGCGGTACAGGCCCCTCCAGGAGAGATGTCACCCCTGAAGCAACACGAGAAGCAGGAACTCGAGAGATGCCTGGATTTGGGGAGCAGATGCGTCAAATTAGCCTGAACTTTGTACCTACTGCAATTCTTTCGAGACAAACTGCTGTCCTTAGGGAAATTGAGGGTCATGCCGCTCTAGTGATTAATCTTCCAGGGCAGCCTAAGGCGATTGCAGAAACACTAGGAGGCCTAAAAGATGAAAACGGCAAATCCATCGTTCCAGGGATTTTTGCAGCAGTACCTTACTGCATTGATTTGATTGGCGGACCTTATATCGAGACCAACGAGTCCGTTATTAAAGTTTTTAGACCTAAGGGTGCCATCAAGAAAGCTTAAGTTTCATTTACGTAGGTAAGGGAACTATAAATTTCTCGCGGTAGTACTTCAACTCTTCGATCGACTCCTCAATATCCGCTAAAGCAGTATGGGCCTGATTCTTGGTAAAACCTTTTACCAACTCTGGATGCCAGCGTTTACAAAGCTCTTTTAAGGTGGACACATCGATATTTCGATAGTGAAAATAAGCCTCTAACTTGGGCATATACTTCGCCATAAAGCGTCTATCTTGCCCAATCGTGTTGCCACACATTGGAGCAATTCCAGCCTTGATATATTTTTTCAAAAAGGCGATGCATTCAGCCTCCACGGTTACTTCATCTAGTGTCGAAGCCTTCACCTTCTCAATCAACCCAGAACGACCATGCGTTCCTTTATTCCATGCATCCATTGCATCTAAGACTGCATCTTCTTGATGCACTACCCAAACAGGAGCGGTAGCGATCGTATTGAGGTGGGCATCCGTTACGATGATGGCAATTTCCAGAATTCGCTCTTTTTCTGGGTCTAGGCCCGACATCTCCATATCCACCCAAATAAGGTTTTCATTGGCTGGCGCCGTCTTAGTTGCTGCCTTAGCTGCTATAGCTGTAGTGATGATTTGCTCGCTCATATCTATAATGATCTCATGACATTTACAATTATTTTCCTAATCGCCTTTATTGCTAGCTTTGGCCTACGCCACTGGCTATCCCAGCGCCAAATTCGCTACGTAGCACAGCATCGCAACGCCGTCCCTACAGATTTCGCTGAAAAAGTCACTTTAGCCGAACATCAAAAGGCTGCTGACTACACTATCGCCAAATTACGCCTAGGTATTTTAGAAAATGGTGCCAGTGCCATCATTTTAATTGGCTTCACATTGCTGGGCGGACTTCAGATTCTGAATATAGCCTTGCTCCAACTCTTAGGTGAAGGCATTGCCCAGCAAATTGCTTTGCTCGTTTCAGTCGTGATCATCTCCGGAGTGCTCGACATTCCCTTTTCTTGGTACAAGCAGTTTTATTTGGAAGAGCGTTTCGGCTTTAACCGCATGGGTAAAAAATTATTCTTCTCTGATATGTTCAAAGGCGTGGCAGTAGGAGGCGCTATTGGGATTCCACTACTCTGGGTCATTTTGACTTTGATGGCCAAGGCTGGTGATTTATGGTGGTTATGGGCATGGGCAGTATTGACTGCATTCAGCTTGTTGATGCAGTGGATCTTCCCAACCTTTATCGCCCCCTTATTTAATAAGTTTCAAGTCTTAGAGGATGGTCCACTAAAAACACAGATTGAAGCGCTACTCACACGCTGTGATTTTGCTAGCCAAGGCTTATTTGTAATGGATGGTAGCAAGCGTAGTGCGCATGGCAATGCATTCTTTGCTGGCATGGGCAAAGCTAAGCGTATCGTCTTTTTTGATACCTTGATCGAGAAACTTAACCCAGGTGAAGTAGAGGCAGTACTTGCCCATGAGCTTGGCCACTTCAAATGCAAACATATACGCAAACGTCTCTTAGTTTCCTTTGCCCTCAGTTTTGGTATGTTCGCCCTTTTAGGCTGGATCAGTACTAAGGTCTGGTTCTATACCGACCTAGGCGTAATGCCTAACCTCAATGGTTATAACGGCGGTCTCGCTTTAGCGCTATTTATGCTGGTATCACCCGTGTTTAGCTTCTTCTTCACGCCTCTGTCGAGTTTGGCATCCCGCAAACACGAATATGAGGCTGATGGATTTGCTGCCGAAAAATCTTCTGCAAAAGATTTAATTACTGCGCTGGTAAAGCTGTATCAAGATAACGCATCGACCTTAACGCCTGATCCCATCTATACAGCCTTCTATAGCTCGCATCCCCCGGCTCCACTGCGCATCGCTAACTTACAACGGTTTAACTCATAACGATGGAACAGTTTCATGCGCTACTTATTGCCTCCTTCGGCAGACATTATTTAGCGCAGCGTTTGATTACTGACAGTTGCGGACAAGAATCCCCTGATGGCCCATTGATTCAGGTAAGTACACCAGCAAAGCAACATATTGGCGCTGTAGGTGATCGTATGTTGTTAGAAATGACTTCAGCCGATCAAGCACGCATTATTCAAATTGAACCCCGTGAGAATCTACTCTATCGTTCTGATGCTTTTAAGAGTAAGTTGATTGCATCAAATGTTGATCAAATCTTAGTAGTGCTAGCAACCCAACCAGCTTTCTCACCAGATTTATTAGGCAGAGCGGTAGTGGCTGCGGAGGCAAATCAAATTGGCTTACATATTTTGCTCAACAAGTGCGATCTCAAAGAAAATCTGGAGCATGCACGTAAAATCATCGCGCCCTATGCACGCATGGGTTATCCAGTAAGCGAGGTGTCTGCCAAGTTTGATCCCGCATCCATCGATGCCTTACGCACTGTCTTACAAGGTAAGATCTCAGTCTTTGTGGGACAGTCAGGTATGGGTAAGTCCAGCTTATTAAACGCATGGATACCCAATGCTGCAGCATTAACTCAAGAATATTCTGTGCGTTTAGATACCGGCAAGCACACCACTACCGCCTGTCGTTACTTTGAGTTACCCGAGTCTTGGGGCAAAGATGAAACTGGCAAGCTCGGAGCATTAATTGACTCGCCAGGCTTTCAAGAGTTTGGTTTAGCGCACATGTCTGTGAGTGAATTACAGCATGCCTTTAGAGAATTTAAAGACCTCCTAGGAAAGTGCCGCTTTCATAATTGCGCACATCTTTCAGAGCCTAATTGCGCAGTGAGGGGGGCGGTAGACAGAAACGAAATAGCGCCAGAAAGACTAGCGCTATTTAGACAACTGCATTCAGATTCAAAAACAGCAGATGTGCAAATTCAGGGAATTAGCCAAGCCAAAGAGCGATGGTCAGCATTAGCAACAAAGCCATCCAAGCGATAACTAAACGCCATACCAAGCCAACCGCAGAGCGCATCGAGCGTTCGGTAGGCTCAAGACCCACCTCATAGATTACTGGCTCACCAGCTTCAGCCATACGCAAGGCTTCATCACTATTGGGCTCACTCATGGGTTCACCAAGACGGACACCGAGAGCACCACTGCCTGCCGCCAATATCACTGCAGATAAAGAGTCTGACCATTTTTGCGTCAGGTAACGCCAGCCGTATACAGCACCTTCAAAGTTACCAACAATCGCAAAACCCATTGCGGTAATACGTGCAGGCACCCAATCTAAAACGTAGAAGAAATGGCGAGCAGATTCACTTAAATTAAAGTCACCACGCTCTGACCAACGTTGTGCAGCAATATCAGCTAAGCGATACAACACAACACCCGCAGGACCCATCGGCATCATGAACCAGAAGAGCACGCCAAAGACATGGTGATGCGAACCGATAATAGCTCGCTCTAGGGCCAAAGAAATCACTTCGGTTTCAGTCAAATTCGAAGTATCTAATTCTGGGCCATACCACTCTCCTAAAGCTGCGCGGGCTGCTGGTAAATCATGCGCTTGAATCGCCTCATGCACCGCAGTAAAAGAATGGCTAAATTGACGGAAGCCAAAGAACAAATAAGCAATGACGATGTTCCAAAGAAAACCCAAAATTGGGTAAGTCACCATACAAGTGACATACACAATAAAGACTAAAAAGGTTGGCAAGATAAAAGCGACTAAGCAGGCCAGACGAGCGCCTACTGGACTTGCGCCACCCTCTGTTTTATCGCCGAACTCAACAGCAACCCAATCTAACCAGCGAGCAGATACACGCGCAATCCAATGGCTTGAAGTGACTGGGCGATATTGCTCAGCAATGAGAGCGAAGAGAATAGAAAAGAAAGTCATACTTTTAGTAAATGATAAAGGTTACGCAGCATACCTGCAGTAGCACCCCAAATAAAACGGTTCCCATAAGGCATTGAATAAAATCGACGCCCACCCTGCTCACTTTGCCACAATCTAACCTGATGGTTAGCAGGGTCCAGCAAAAAACTGAGGGGCACTTCAAAGACATCAGCCACCTCAAACTCATCTAAGACATATTCTGCCTGAGCTTGAACCAATCCTACTACCGGAGTGACGCTATAGCCAGAAACCGTTAAATATTGAGGAAGGTGGCCAATAATCTCTACCCTCTGAGGATCTAGTCCGATTTCTTCTTGGCTTTCGCGTAAAGCGGTGTCATTAGGACTTTGATCTCCTGGGTCCATGCGTCCCCCTGGAAAACTAATTTGCCCAGCGTGATCCCGTAAATGATTTGTTCTTTGCGTGAGCAATACCGATAAACCATCTTCTTTTAATACGAGTGGAATCAGTACTGCTGCCCTTGTAACTTTTCCAGCAGCCTGGCGCTTAGCAATAATGTCTGATGCAATTACGTGGCGATTTTCATCAGTAATCTCAGGCTGCCATTGGGGTGGCGACTGCAAACGAGCCCTCAAAGCAGCTGGCTCTAAAAACTCTGCGGCAATCTTCTTTTCACCTGAACAAACCTGATGAATCGGAATCGCTTGCGCGTCAAATCCAGGAGGCGCAGCAACATTGATTGCATTGTCTTCAGGACTTGAGTTTTTGGGCATATTCATATTCTAAGGCAACAAAAAAGGCGACCAAGGCCGCCTTTTTTATTTCAAGCCGGAATTTACTCAGCGGCTGGAGCTGCTGCCGCTTTACGCGCAGGAAGCTTCTCTTTAATACGTGCAGACTTACCTGAGCGATCACGCAAGTAATACAACTTGGCACGACGTACATCACCGCGACGCTTCACTTCAATACCAGCGATCAATGGTGAGTAAGTTTGGAATGTACGCTCTACACCTTCGCCAGATGAAATCTTACGAACGATAAAGCTGGAATTAAGTCCACGATTACGCTTAGCAATCACAACGCCTTCAAAGGCCTGGGCACGCTTACGTGTACCTTCAACTACGTTTACGCTAACAACAACTGTGTCGCCAGGAGCAAAGCTTGGCAATACTTTATTAGCACTTAAGCGAGCAATTTCTTCTTGCTCAATTTTTTCGATCAAATTCATTTTTAATCCTTAAACATCGTATTAGCGTTTAATCCCGAGATGTAAATCAGCGGACCTAATAGAGGATGCAGTTAAAACAATTTCACTAAACCAAAAACCAAACCACCCATTCACTACTGACCACTACTAAAAGTATTTACAGTGAGCGAAGAAATTGTTCATCTTCTCGGGTTAGCAACCCATTGGCTCTAGCCGATTCTATTAAGTCCGGCCTTAACCTGAACGTCAGCTCTAAAGACTTCTGCCGACGCCAATCCGCTATTTTAGCGTGATGTCCGCCTAAAAGCACGTCTGGGACAGATAAATTTTCATATATTTCAGGTCTGGTGTAGTGGGGATGGTCCAAAAGACCGTTCATAAAGCTATCCTGAGCGGCAGATTCGCCATCTCCAAGCACTCCAGGAATGAGCCTAATAACCGCATCCATCATTGCCATTGCAGGGATTTCGCCCCCAGAAAGCACAAAATCTCCGATAGATAGCTGTAAATCCACATTTCGGTCGACAAAACGTTGGTCCACAGCCTCATATCGACCGCAAATAAAGCTTAAATTGCCGTAATCTAAGATTTCGGTCGCTATCTTTTGAGAAAAACGCTTGCCCTGAGGCGCCAACAAGCAAATTGGGCCACTTTTGATACCTGCCGCTTGGTGAGCAGCCTTAATTCCAGCGACCGTATCCTCCAAGGGTTTTGCCATCATGACCATGCCAGGACCACCACCATACGCACGATCATCTACCGTTTTACGAAGATCAGAACAAAAATCTCTTGGATTCCAAAGATGAACGCTAGCTAATGATTGCTCGCATGCGCGCCCAGTAACACCCCAATTCGTCAAAGCGGAAAACATTTCTGGAAATAAGGTCACCACATCAAAGCGCATATCGATAATTAGTTTTGAACTTTATTAATGATCTTATTCACTCTTATTGCCAGTCAGACTGCCAATCAAGCGTAATCGTTTTATTGGACAAATCGACGTTTTGTACCACTTCTTTAACAAACGGTACCAAATATTGAATGGTCTTTGTGGAGGCTTCGCCAATCGCGATCACGCCATGGGCACCATTTTCAGTGACATCAATTACTTCACCAAGAGACTGGGCCTGCAAATTAATGGCATTGCATCCAATCAGATCCACCCAATAGTAGGAATCACTTTCCGCTTTGGGAAAAGCATCCCGCGCCACTAAGATGCGTGAGCCTTTTAAAGCAAGTGCTTGATCCCGATCACTAACACCCTCTAGCGTCATCACAACATTACCGCTATGCATCTTGGCGCTCTTGACTTTGTAGTGCGTCAAGGTGGCTTGCTCTGCAGATGCAGATAAGCCAGAATCTCTACGAGGGATAAGAGATAACCAAACCGACTTAGTAGAGAGAAGTGCTACAGGCTCTGATGAATGAGGTCTGACCTTCACTTGGCCCTGCAAACCTTGTGCCTCAGAAATAACGCCAAGTTCAACCAAATCATTTAGGGAAGGTGTACTCATTTGCAAGACACCTTATTTTCCCAAAATAGGACTACTATAAATTCTCTAACTAAATACTTCATCACAGAGACGAAGCATTTAGTGTTTGAAAATTAAACAGCTGGATTGTTTTTGATCAAACGAACTACTGTTGGGGAGATTTGCGCGCCAACACCAGTCCAGTAAGTCAAACGATCTTGAGCAATACGCATTGCTTGCTCAGATGCAGCTGCCTGTGGATTGAAGTAACCAATACGCTCGATAAAGTTCGAGTCACGACGGTTGCGTTTATCAGTAGCAACAATGCTGTAAAAAGGGCGCTTCTTAGAACCGCCGCGTGCCAGTCGAATGACGACCATACTTATTCCTTAAAATCTAAAATGAAAACAGGTTGATTACAACCCAATGAAATTTCTACTAAAAAACTTGGGCTCCACTCACCAAATAAAGATACGGTGGAGCGGAAAACCTCATATTCTAGACGAAAACCCCTACTTCTTCCACCTATTTCAGCATCCAAGACAGTAGAATAGCGTGGATACCTTAGTAAAAATTACTTTAAAAACAATAACTTATATAAATATGTTCCTTAAATTTAGTCATTCAGACCTCCTTAGCAAGCCCTTAAATAGATCCTTTATGGCACTTTCTTGCCTAAGTCTTGGGCTGTTGGTCGGTTGCGCGAATGTCATTCCCCCTTGCGGTGCCAAAATTAGCCCACCGAGCAGCGAGCTCAAAAATACCAAATGGGAGCTTACACGTTGGAACTTAAGCCCCAATAGCAATGGCGAGGTGCGCGCTCGGCAGATTCCTCAAGGTGATGCTAGCAACCCCATTCAAATTATTTTTGATGCAAATGGTCAACGCGTTAGTGGCTCAACAGGATGTAATCGCTTTACCGCCACCCTGGATGAAGACTCTCGTGGCTTTTCCCTAAAACAAATTGCCAGCACGAAGATGGCGTGCAGCCCTCAACGCATGGAATTAGAAAATGATTTTCTTTATGAATTAAATGATTACCGCAGCATAGTACGTAATGGCGATCAACTACTCATGGTCGGCACAGATCGTGAAGTATTGAGCTTTACCCAAAAACCCATTCCTAATAAATAAGCCATGAAAAAATCTAAACTTTTATTTTGCGCACTCGGACTTTTCTTTCCTGGCAGCGGTCTGAATTGCTTTTATTTGCAAGGATTGAAATCTTTTTGGGGCTGGGTACAGTTGTTTGCTCTCATGGGTGGCGCAGCAGGTTGGATTATTTTGCGGGATGCTCATTTTCATTCAGCACCTGGATGGGTTCTACTTACTTTTGGCTTTATCGCTATTGAAGCAAGCTGGTTAACTACGATAGCTTTAGGTTTGCGTCCAGATGAGAGATGGGATGCGCAGTTCAACCCCAATATTGAAGAACATCGCCGTTCTCGTTCTGGCTGGCTTGAAATTCTGACGGTGATTTTTTCTTTAGTGCTTGGAGCTGGTGTGATGATGACATTTTTAGCCATCTCTTTTGAGCAATTTTTTATTTCCCAAATCCATGAAGCAAAAAAACTATCTCAATAATTGCAGATAGCTTTTCTGTTACGACAACCGCTCTATGGAGCGGTTTTTTTATTCTCTTTTTCTTACTTTCTTGGTACTTTAGAACTGCTCGACCTCTAATGCATTGGTAGAATGTCCGCTCTCAAGAATGGCAGTGGTGAGGGCTTGAGCTTGAGGCATGAGATTCTCAGCAAAGAAACGGGCAGTAGCAATCTTGGCATCATAGAACTTAGGATCACCATCACGCAAACGCTCTGCAGCCAAAAGGGCTCTAGCCATTTGCCAGCCGCCCAACACTAGTCCAGACAAACGCAGATAAGCATAGCTACCAGCATAGACAGCCTTAATGTCAGTCTTTGCATTGGTGACAATATAAGTAACAGCCTGCTCAAATGCAGAACGCGCCAAAGCAAGTTGTTTCAGTACTGCTTTAGCGTCATCACTACCACTTGCAGCCAAATCTTTCTCAGTAGCAGCTATACTTTGTGCAAGTTCTTTGGCAACTGCTCCGCCATCACGCACTGTTTTTCTACCCACCAAGTCATTCGCCTGAATAGCCGTAGTGCCTTCATAAATCGTCAAGATACGCGCATCACGGTAATGTTGTGCAGCACCAGTCTCTTCAATAAAGCCCATACCACCATGTACCTGAACACCCAGGCTCGCAACCTCAATCGACATCTCTGTGGAGAAGCCTTTCACGATCGGGACTAAGAATTCATAAATCGCTTGGTTAGCTTTGCGTACCGCTTCATCTGGTGCGGCGTGCTGTGCATCATAAGCAGAGGCCGCGTAGTAAGCTAACGCTCGAGAAGCCTCTGTATAAGCACGCATAGTCATCAACATACGCTTCACATCTGGCTGATGAATAATCGCTACAGGACCTGGAGATCCAGCTAAGTCACGACTCTGCACCCGATCTTTTGCGTATTGAACCGCTTTTTGATAAGCACGCTCCGCCACTGCTACTCCCTGCATACCCACCGCAAAGCGGGCTGCATTCATCATCACAAACATATACTCCAAACCACGGTTTTCCTCACCCACTAAATAGCCGGTTGCGCCACCGTGATCGCCAAACTGTAAAACTGCTGTAGGGCTAGCTTTAATTCCAAGCTTATGCTCAATCGAAACACAATGCACATCATTGCGCTCTCCTAAGGAGCCATCCTTATTCACCATGAACTTCGGCACAACAAATAATGAGATACCTTTCACACCCTCTGGTGCATCAGGCGTCCTTGCCAGCACTAAATGGATAATATTCTTAGCCATGTCGTGTTCACCATAAGTGATATAGATTTTGGTCCCAAAGATCTTATAAGTACCGTCATCTTGAGGAACAGCGCGTGAACGAACCATTGATAAATCAGAACCCGCTTGTGGCTCAGTCAGATTCATCGTGCCTGTCCACTCGCCAGAAATCATCTTTGGCACATATTGCTCTTGAAGTTCTGGGCTAGCAGCAGTTAATAAGGCTTCAATCGCCCCATCGGTTAACAATGGGCAGAGCGCAAAAGAAAGATTTGCTGCATTGACCATCTCTAAACAGGCTGTAGAGATTAGCTTTGGTAAACCTTGACCACCAAATTCTGCTGGATGAATAACGCCCTGCCAACCGGCCGCAGCGTATTGCTCAAAAGCACTCTTAAAGCCGGGAGTGGTAGTGACCACGCCGTCTTTTAAGGTGCTAGGATTTTGATCGCCAGCCCAATTCAGGGGTGCTACTACATCTTGATTAAATTTGGCCGACTCTTCCAAAATGGCCGGCGCTAGATCTACATCGGCACCCGCTGCTGCATAAGCAGGATAAGCCACCACATTCTCTAGCCCAGCTAGTTCATTCATCACAAACAACATATCTTTCACTGGGGCAACGTAAGGCATTACAACTCCTCTTTATTCAGTTTGATACTCAATTCATTGCTAAGTTTTCAACCAAGGGCTTTTGTTAATTCAGGTACAGCAGTATTCAAATCTGCAACCAGACCGTAATCGGCCACACCAAAGATTGGCGCCTCAGGATCTTTATTGATGGCTACAATTACTTTGGAATCCTTCATACCTGCTAAATGCTGAATGGCGCCTGAGATACCAACGGCGATATAGAGCTGTGGAGCAACGATCTTGCCAGTCTGCCCAACCTGATAATCATTTGGTACATAGCCAGCATCAACTGCAGCGCGAGATGCGCCCAAAGCGGCACCCAATGTATCGGCTAATGGTGTAATAAGCTCTTCATATTTCTCACCAGAACCTAAACCACGACCGCCAGAAACAATAATCTTCGCGGCCGTCAATTCTGGGCGATCAGACTTAGTCAACTCACGACCAACAAAAGAGGACTTTCCAGCCGATTCTGCAGCAGATTGCTTTTCTATAAGAGCTGATCCACCAGTGGCGGCAACAGGATCAAAACCAGTAGTACGGACAGTAATTACTTTTACAGGGTCGCTAGTCTGCACCGTAGCAATCGCATTACCTGCATAGATCGGACGTTCAAATGTATCTGCACTAAGCACTTTAGTTATGTCAGATAACTGCGCCACATCCAACTTAGCGGCAACGCGTGGCATTACATTTTTACCATTAGCAGTTGCCGGCGCCAAAATATGGCTGTAGCCCCCTGCAATGGACAAAATTTGTGCCGCCAATGGTTCAGCTAATTGATCTGCAAGATTTGGTGCATCAATCTGAATGACCTTACGTACACCTGCAATTTGTGACGCTGCCTGTGATGCAGCATTAGATTGATTGCCAGCAACCAGAACATCTACCTCTAGTGAGCACTGCAGAGCAGCAGCTACTGCGTTAAGAGTTGCCGCCTTTAATGATTGATTGTCGTGTTCAGCTATAACTAGTGCAGCCATTTAGATCACCTTCGCTTCATTTTTGAGTTTGTCCACAAGGGCTGCTACATCAGCAACCATCACACCTGCAGAGCGCTTAGGCGGCTCTTCTACTTTGATAGTTTTGAGACGAGGTGCAATATCCACACCTAAGTCTTCAGGCTTCACAATATCAATAGTCTTTTTCTTCGCCTTCATGATGTTGGGCAAGGTCACGTAACGTGGCTCATTGAGACGCAAGTCAGTAGTAATCACTGCAGGCAAAGAAAGTGCAATTGTTTCTAAACCACCATCTACCTCACGAGTCACAGTGGCTTTGCCATCTGCCACAACCACTTTGGATGCAAATGTTGCTTGCGGTACATCCATTAAGCTAGCCAACATTTGACCAGTTTGATTGCTATCGTCATCGATCGCTTGCTTACCAAGAATAATGATTTGGGCTTGCTCTTTTTCAGAGAGAGATTTGAGGATTTTCGCCACTGCTAAAGGTTGTAGCTCTACATCTGTCTCAACGAGGATTGCGCGGTCAGCACCAATCGCTAGTGCTGTACGAAGGGTTTCTTGACATTGGGTCGCGCCGGCAGTGACTACCACCACCTCTGTAGCAACACCCGCCTCTTTCAGGCGCACCGCTTCCTCGACTGCGATTTCATCAAAGGGATTCATACTCATTTTGACGTTGGCCAAATCCACGCCGGAATTATCAGATTTCACCCGAATTTTGACGTTGTAATCAACAACACGTTTTACGGCTACTAAGATTTTCATTTGGAATTCTCAATAATGGTTAACGATCTATTTTATCCGCCCTGCAGCCCAAGTTCTAGACATCAATAGCAGTAGCCGATCCAGCCTGCTTACGTAATTCAAACTTCTGAATTTTGCCAGTCGAGGTCTTAGGTAGCTCACAGAACACAATCGCCTTAGGAACCTTAAAGCCAGCTAAATGCTGCTTACAATGGGCAATAATTTCCTCGGGGGTCACCACTGAGCCAGGCTTGATTTCCAAAAAAGCGCAGGGTGTTTCACCCCACTTAGGATCGGGTTTTGCTACCACTGCAGCAGCATTGATCGCTGGATGGCGATAAAGCACATCCTCAACCTCAACAGAAGAAATATTTTCCCCGCCAGAAATAATGATGTCCTTGCTACGATCTTTCATCTTGACATAGCCATCGGGGTTCATGACAGCTAAGTCACCCGAATGAAACCAGCCACCCTCAAAAGCTTCTTGAGTTGCCTTTTCATTCTTCAGATAGCCCTTCATCGCAATATTGCCCTTGAACATAATTTCACCCATGGTTTCACCATCAGCAGGAACTGGCTGCATCGTCTCTGGATCGAGAACAGCAATGGCTTGTTGCATGTGATAACGCACGCCCTGACGAGCATTTAACCTGGCGCGCTCGCCAATATCGACATCATTCCACTCGTCTTGTTTAACGCACACAGCTGCTGGCCCATAGGTTTCGGTTAAACCATAGACATGAGTTAAATCAAAACCTAACTTTTCCATGCCTTCAATAATGGATGCGGGCGGCGCTGCACCCGCGATCAAACCTTTGACACCTGCAGGCACGCCAAGCTTTAACTCATCAGGCGCATTAACCAAAAGGTTATGTACGATAGGGGCAGCACAATAGTGGGTCACTCTATGATCTTTAATTGCTGCAAATATATTTTGTGCATCTACCCGACGCAAGCACACATTTACACCAGCGCGAGCTGCAATGGTCCAAGGGAAACACCAGCCATTACAGTGGAACATTGGTAGAGTCCATAAATAGATTGGGTGCTTATTCATATCCCAATCTAGAACATTGGAAACCGCATTGATTGCAGCACCGCGATGGTGGTACACCACCCCCTTAGGATTACCTGTAGTACCGGAGGTGTAGTTCAGACAAATCGCCTGCCATTCGTCTGTAGGGATTTGCCATGCAAAGTTCGGATTGCCCTCGGAGAGCAGCTTCTCGTAAGTGAGATTACCCAGCTTTTCACCGGGTACATCAAACTCATTCTCTTCCACATCGATGACCAAAAATTCACGGCCTGAAGTTTTCTTAGCAATCTCTAGTGCTTTTTTCATCACAGCTGAAAACTCTGGATCGACAATAACTACTTTGGCTTCACCATGATTGAGCATAAACGCGATTGACTCAGCATCCAAACGGGTATTAAGAGCATTTAGGACCGCGCCCGACATTGGAATACCAAAGTGAGCTTCAACCATTGGCGGCGTATTAGGCAGCATCACTGCTACCGTATCGCCTAAGCCAATACCGTGCTTTTGTAGGGCGCTAGCCAGACGACGACAACGCTCATAGGTCTGCTTCCAGGTCTGGCGCAATTTGCCATGAATAACAGCAGTCTTGTTGGGATAAATTTGTGCTGAGCGCTCTATAAATAATAGTGGAGTAATTGGAGTGTAGTTAGCTGGATTGCGATCCAAGCCTTGTTCATAAATATTCGCCATCTTCAACCTTCGATTTCTGTTTTACTAAATTCCTGATTGCTTATTAAATATCTGCCAAAGCCTTAATGTGAGCTACCACGCTACGACCTAATGCGGAGAGGTTATATCCACCCTCTAAACAACTCACGATGCGGCCCTGCGCATACTCATTAGCAATAACTTTTAGGCGCTTGGTGATCCATACATAGTCATCTTCAATTAAGCCCATTTGTCCTAAGTCATCTTCTCGATGCGCATCAAAGCCCGCAGAAATAATGATGAGCTCAGGTTCAAAGTTGCGTAAAGCAGGCAACCACCTTTCCTCCACAATCGAACGCACTACATCACCACGGGTAGCTGCTGGCAATGGCACGTTCACCATATTGTTGGCATGATCCAGTCCGCTATAGGGATAGAACGGATGCTGAAAGAAACTGCACATCATGACATTGGGGTCATTGAAAAATGCTGCCTCTGTCCCGTTGCCATGATGAACATCAAAGTCTATGATCGCAACCCGCTCAATGCCATAAGTCTCCATGGCATAGCGAGCAGCAATGGCGACGTTATCAAACAAACAAAAACCCATGGAACGAGTGGGTTCTGCATGGTGGCCTGGAGGTCTTACCGCACAGAAGACATTTTCAACCTCACCTTTCATCACTGCATCTACGCCAGCAATAGCTGCACCAGCAGCTCTGAGGGCCACTCGGTAGGTATGAGGATTCATGATGGTGTCACCATCCAGCATGAAATAACCGCTCTCGGGAGCACGATCTCTCACAAAAGAAACATGGTCAGGGCTATGCACTAACTCCAATTGCTCTTCGCTTGCCAGTGGCGCATCTAGATGTTGCAAAAAGCGATCCACTCCACTACGGATCAGTTGATCGTTTATCGCTTGAATTCGTTCTGGGCACTCTGGATGATGGCTTCCCATCTCATGTTTCAGAAAGTCTGGATGAGTTATGTATCCTGTTGTCATTACTCAAAATCCTTAATAGCAAATTTGTAATTTTTATAATCTAATTAGACGTGCTCAAATCTCGAAAATCTAATACCCATATAGAAAACTTAGGTATGAACTTTCGCATCACCTACCTACTTTTTGCTCTTGCGTTAGCAGGGTGCTCCAGTGCTCCCACTCAGCCAACCCAATCGCAACAGTCCATCGTAAACCAGACCGATGATGCGGTCACCGAAGCACGCTTTAGCCAAAATCTCAATGAATTGCTAGGTCAAGTCTCTCAGACCCATGAAATCCCGCTACAAGCCCTGGAAATAAGCTTTTTAGATACTAAAACGGTTCCCGCCATTCGCAAATTGGTATTACCCCCAGCGGGGAATTTTAAGAAGAATTGGCTGGTATACCGCAAGCGCTTTATTGAGCCTGTGCGCTTGAAGGCTGGCAGGGCATTTTGGGATCAAAATCAAGCCTTTTTGAGCCAAGTAGAGCAAGAATCAGGGGTACCGGCTGAGATTATCGTGGCCATTATTGGCATCGAAACCATTTACGGTCGCCAAACCGGCAACTTTAGGGTAAAGGATGTCCTGTCGACCCTAGCCTTTAGCTACCCGGATACCCCCAATAAGACTGCTCGCGAAGAACTCTTTAAAGATCAACTGAAAGAATTAATTTTGATGTGCTGGTCAGAAGCAGGTGGTAAATTGCCAGCCAAAAATACTAGTCAAGATGTCAATGCTGTGCGCTTTAGCGCATGCCTTAACCAGAACAGCTCGTATGCGGGCGCAATGGGTCTCCCCCAGTTTATGCCCAGTAGTATTCGGAGTTTTGCCATCGATGGTGATGGTGATGGGCGCATTGATCTCAAACAAAGCCCTAAAGATGCCATTGCTAGCGTTGCTAATTTCATAAAAAAACATGGCTGGCAAACTGGCATGCCAATTTCTTTTCCAGTCCAATTAAGTGGCATCAGTGCTGCCAAAGAGTTAGCGGATGGCGAGCCACAATTGAAATTTACTGTTCAAGAACTCATTGATAAAGGCATCCTCACCAATCAACAAGGCGATCTACAAAGCGGGGGGGTTGAACCTCAAAGCAAAGCTTTCATCGTAGATCTACCCTACCCCGATAAAGACGGCTCAGACCAAGTGCAATATTTTGTAGGTCTGAATAATTTTCTAACAATAGTGCAATACAACCGTAGCTACTTCTACGCACAAAGTGTGGCCGAATTTGCCGAGGCTCTAGGATATAAAAACCAGAGCGTTGTGCCGATGGAAAACGCAATAAAAAGCAATCCCAACAAAAACACTAATCAAAAAGTCAAACCTAAGAAATCAGGGGCAAAGAAAAAATCTAAGTCTGGTCACTAATACTCACTAGGTTTAGGCTGGAAAGACTCCAGTAGACAAATAGCGGTCGCCACGGTCGCAGACAATAAAGACAATAGTGGCATTTTCAACTTGGCGCGCAATCCGCAAAGCCACGACCAAAGCACCTCCAGCAGAGATACCGCAGAAAATACCCTCTTCTGCAGCCAAGCGCCGAGCCATTTCTTCAGCATCAGCTTGTGAGACATACTCGATCAGATCTACTTTATCGCCTTGATAAATCTTCGGTAAGTATGCTGGCGCCCATTTCCGAATACCCGGAATTTGTGAGCCCTCTTCTGGTTGTGCACCAATAATTTGAATCGCAGGATTCATGGACTTCAGATATGTAGACACTCCGGTAATTGTTCCGGTAGTACCCATCGCAGAAATAAAATGGGTAACCTGTCCGTCAGTATCACGCCAAATTTCTGGTCCAGTAGTTTCAATATGTGCTCTTGGATTATCAGGATTTGCAAACTGATCCAATAATCTACCGCGACCCTCTCTTTGCAATTGCAAAGCGTAATCCCTAGCAAATTCCATACCACCAGAAGCTGCAGTCAAAATGAGTTCAGCTCCGTATGCTGCCATACTTTGTCGTCGTTCGATACTTTGATTTTCAGGCATCACTAGAATCATTTTGTAACCAAGCATCGCTGCAGTCATTGCCAAGGCAATTCCAGTATTACCGCTGGTTGCTTCAATTAAAGTATCGCCGAGTTTAATTTCACCACGCTCTTGGGCGCGCGCGATCATCGACAGCGCAGGTCGGTCCTTCACCGACCCGGCCGGATTGTTTCCCTCTAATTTACCCAGGATCACATTATTGCGATTCTCATTTTCCAGACCAGGAATACGTTGCAAGCGAACTAAGGGCGTATTGCCTACTGTCTGTGAAATGGTTAGGTAAGAAGGTTTGCTCATGAAGCCATTTTAGCCATAAGCAAGACTACGCATGAAAGGGTTTAATTTCTGCGACTTGCTCCCGAACGCTCCTGCTGATTGCGAGGACCAGCTTGATTACGAGAATGACGTCGGCCAGAGGCGCTTCCCTCTTTCGTCGTGCGGCCGTTAGGCTCCCGAAAAGAGCTAGGTGCTTCAATGGTTAAGCCGTTATCTACCATTTTTTCAACTGATTTCATGCCGATTCCACGCACCCGTTTTTGTAAGTCATTAGCGTCCTGAAAATGACCTCCATCCAAGCGCTCAGCAATAATTGTTTTTGCTTTGGCGGGGCCAATACCCTTAATACTCTCGAGCTCCGTTTGAGTGGCGGTATTGACATTGATGGGCGAGGCGTTAGCCACACCAGCACTGGAAATTAAAATAGCAAGTGCTAATGATGTCGCTTGTAGCAAAGCCTTAAATATGCCTAAATTGAAATTTGCTGTCATCTTTTCTCCTCTAGTAAATAAAAAATCCACGGGCACAAAATGCGCGTGGACTAATTACAACGAAGAGAAGCTACTTCCGTTGACTTGACTACAAGGGGTTAGCCAAGAAACCAGAATTGGACTCCAGCCACTCAATATAACGACCTACGCCTTGCTCAACATTGAGGAAAGGCTCTGTATAGCCAGCAGCTCTGAGCTTAGTCAAATCAGCCTGTGTAAAGCACTGGTACTTACCTCTGAGCGCGTCTGGAAATGGGATGTACTCAATGGCTTTTTCTTTAACCAATCCAGCAAGACTGGCAGGTTCGGCTTTGCCTAACTTACGCATGGCGTTCGCTACCGCTTGCGCAACATCATTAAAAGGTTGTGCGCGACCGCTACCTAAATTAAAGATGCCACTAATTTCTGGATGATCGAGGAAGAAAAGGTTTACTTTAACCACGTCCTCAACAGAAACAAAGTCACGACTTTGTTCACCTGGACCATAACCACCATATTCACCAAAGAGCTTTACATGGCCATTGGCTTTGTATTGATGATATTGATGGAAGGCGACTGATGCCATACGACCCTTGTGAGATTCACGAGGACCGTATACGTTGAAATAACGAAAACCCACTACCTGCGCAGTATTTGCCTTCTCAGCAAAACGCTTGCGCATCACTTGGTCAAATAAGAACTTGGAGTAACCATAAATATTGAGTGGCTTCTCATGCTCACGGCTCTCGACAAATACATCTGATCCACCATAAGTTGCAGCAGAAGATGCGTACAGTAACTGCACTTTCTGAGCGGTACAGATATCTAGTAGATCCATGGTGTAGCGATAATTATTTGCCATCATGAAGATGCCATCGGTCTCCATCGTATCGGAGCAAGCACCCTCATGAAATACTGCCTTTACCCTACCAAAACGACCACTTCTAAAAGCTTCTAGAAATTCATCTTTATCAAGGTAATCAATGATGTCTAAATCAGCAAGATTGCGATATTTATCTGCAGGACGAAGATCATCAACTGCGATGATATTTTTCTCGCCACGGGCATTAAGCGCTTGAACAATATTGGCACCTATAAATCCTGCTGCGCCAGTTACGATAATAGTCACTGTAATTCCTCTGAAGTAACAGTTGCAGTTCCTAGCTTAGCAACAACAATGCCCCCTGCACGATTTGCTAGCGCCATGGCTTTTTCTAAGGGCCACTTAGCAGCTAAGGCAACTGCTAATGTTGCAATGACAGTATCACCAGCGCCAGAAACATCAAACACTTCCCGAGCCTGCGCTTTGACGTGACTCACACCCGCGTCGGTATACAAGCTCATACCCTCTTCAGAGCGCGTTAAAAGTAAGGCCTGTAAGTCAAGAGACTTTCTGAGTGCTTGAGCTTTGCTAGTTAAATCCTCTTCACTAGTCCACTTGCCAACTACTTGACGTAGTTCGCTACGATTAGGTGTCAATACAGTAGCCCCGCGATACTTTTCGTAATCTTCGCCCTTTGGGTCAACCAAGATCATTTTGTTTTGCGCTCTAGCCTGCTCAATCATATGGGCTACTTGACCCAAGGCCCCTTTGCCGTAATCAGACAAAATCACCACGTCAGCATCGCCAACTAATTTTTCGAATCGCTCTAATTTATGTGCGAGTGCTTTTGCACTTGGAGTCTCTTCAAAATCCAAACGAATCAGTTGTTGCTGGCGAGCAATTACACGCAGCTTCACGATCGTCGGAACGTCAGGATCAATCTCTAACTGACTATCCACACCACCTGCTTTTAATAACACAACTACCCGCTTACCAGGTTCGTCATTGCCAACAATACCCAAAATAGTCGCCTTAGCATCGAGCGCTGCCACATTACGTGCTACGTTTGCAGCGCCACCAAGACGCTCATCGATCTTACCTACTTGCACAACCGGCACAGGCGCCTCTGGAGAAATACGATGGGTATCACCAAACCAATAGCGATCGAGCATAACATCGCCCACCACCAATAGGCGGGCTTTAGAAAACTGTTCTCGATTGGCTTTTTCCATTTGCATCTATTTTAATTATGTCTACCAATACCATGGTACTCAATACCTAATTCTTGCATAGAAGCAGGCTCATACAGATTACGACCATCAAAAATGATGGCACGTTTGAGTTTTTGCATGAGCACATCAAAGTCAGGAGTATGGAAAACTTTCCACTCAGTCACAATTACTAAGGCATCAGCACCGTCTAATGCACTCATTGGATTATCAGTCATGGACACCTGCGCAAGCCCTTGTGGATTATCTTTAAAGTCTAAATCAAGGCAATGCTTAGCCTCTGGCATTGCCACCGGATCATGAGCCACTATTGTTGCGCCACGCTTTACTAGCTCTTGAATAATGATACGACTAGGCGCTTCACGCATATCATCAGTATTTGGTTTAAAGGCAAGCCCCCACAGCGCAAACTTCATTCCCTTGAGATCACTGCCAAAACGTTTTTCGATCTTCTTGACTAATGTGTACTTTTGCAGTTCATTAACAGCTTCAACAGCATCCAGAATCTTCAGATCCCGCCCATGCTCTTTAGCCGTCTTGGATAAGGCAGATACATCCTTAGGAAAACATGAGCCGCCATAGCCAGTACCGGGATATAAAAACCCAAAGCCAATGCGAGAGTCTGAACCAATACCTTGGCGCACATGCTCAATATCAGCACCAACCAAGTCTGCTAAATTGGCTAGCTCATTCATAAAGGAAATACGGGTTGCTAACATCGCATTGGCTGCGTATTTAGTGAGCTCAGCACTTTTGACATCCATATAGTAGGTACGCTCATGATTGCGATTAAATGGGGCGTATAGTTTTCGCATCTGCTCCTTGGCGCGAAGACCAGCTGGTGTGCTCTCGGTACCAATCACAATGCGGTCAGGACGCATAAAGTCCTCTACGGCAGCGCCTTCTTTTAAGAACTCTGGATTTGAAACTACAGAACACAGCTCTGGTGAGAGGCCTCGTTTTTCAAGCTCTTCAGTAATAGCTGCACTGACTTTGTCAGCGGTGCCCACTGGCACTGTCGATTTATCGACAATGACTTTAGGCGTAGTCATATGGCGACCAATATTGCGCGCTGCGGCAACTACGTATTGAAGGTCTGCTGAGCCATCCTCATCCGGAGGAGTGCCAACAGCAATAAATTGAATATCGCCGTGGGCTACTGAGGCTGCAATATCAGTAGAGAACTGCAGGCGACCAGCAGCTCTGTTGCGCTCAATCATCTCCTTAAGTCCTGGCTCGTAAATAGGTACGCCACCAGAATTGAGGATCTCAATTTTTTTAGGGTCTACGTCGACACAGAAAATATTATTACCCTGCTCTGCAAGACAGGCTCCTGTAACTAAGCCTACGTAACCGCTACCAATGATGGTGACCTTCATTTTTCTTTCTCCTAAATTCTTTACATGGATGGACCACTAGGCGCAGTACCTTCAGTTCGTCTTGGGGAGTATGCTTCCCAATGATTACATCCGGGGCATTGCCAATAGAATCTTCTTGCCCTAAAGCCACAATTGCCACAAGTGTAACGAGCTAAACTAGTTGTTCGTTGGCGCAAAAGATTCAGAATTGACTGCAGTTCCAACAATCTCTCTGGATGAGCGCCACCCTCTTCTAAAGCAAGGCGAGTTTCAGCCATCTTAGATAAAGCAATGAGCGTTGGTGAATGCTGCATCACATCAGACAACATCACATTTGCTGACTGTGGTCCACGGATTTTCATGAGGTGCTTATGCACAATATCAAGCAACTCCCCAGTAGCCTGGGTTTTAAGCAAGTCACAAAGGCGATCTAAGCCATCATTTTCTTTTCCGATTGCTCCATGAGCTGTCATCCAACGATCCGCCAATAAGTGCATATAGGCAGGATGCGTACTAGCAATTAAACTCCAGGCCTCAATTGCCTGAGTAGGTCTATCCATAGCCATTAAATAATCACCCTGCAAAATTAATGCACGCGCATGGTTTGGCACAGCCTGCAATGCACGTTGTATTGAGTGCTCAGCTTCCACCAAGTCTTTACGACGCAAAGCTTCTTGGGCAAGCTCACAGTGAAATTGAGCGATTTCAGTATGATGCGATTTACCTTGCAAATCCTCGAGCTCACTTGCAGCAATAATGGCTTTTTTCCAATCATGCTCAATTTGATACATCTCCAGCAAACTTTCTTTTGCAGGCTCAGCATATTTACCATTACCCACTCGATTTAATGAAGCTTCTGCTCGGTCTAGCAATCCTGCGCGTAAGAAATCGCGGCCTAACTCGTAAGCAGCATGATCACGATCGCGTGGCTTTAAATCATCGCGACTTGCTAAGTGCTGATGCACCCGAATAGCACGCTCGGTCTCGCCACGACGACGAAATAAATTACCCAAGGAAAAATGAAGCTCAACAGTCTCTGGATCTAACTGAGCAATTTTGACTAAAGTTTCAATTGCCTGATCAGGCTGCTCGTTCAGTAAGAGACTTAATCCCTTAAATGTCGAACGTTGCTGACGCATACGCTCGCGCTCATCCATGCGATTTTCAAGGCGCAGATCCCAGCGAGCCGCCAACCAGCCGATGCCAAACATCACTGGTAGTAGCAATAACCAAGCGGTAGCTATCTGAATCATGATGTGCAGAATTTAAATAAAAAAATGGCCCGAATGGACCAGTGAGGATGAGCCTGAATCTTAGGCACCAGAACCCTCTTTGGGGCCCGGCTGCTTCAAAGGCTTGTAATCTACTCGCTCACGCAACTCTTTGCCAGGCTTAAAATGCGGAACGCGTTTTTCTGGAATCAATACCTTTTCACCAGACTTTGGATTGCGACCAGTGCGTGCGGGACGATGGTGAAGCACGAAGCTTCCTACGCCACGTAACTCAATACGCTTACCCTCAGCCAAAGCATGGGTCATTGTGTCCAGCAAAGTTTTAACTGCCAACTCCACATCCCTAGGCAAAAGCTGCGGAAACTGCTCCGCAAGGCTCTCCACAAGTTCGGAGCGGGTAATTGCTTGTTGCTCTTGATCGGTCATGATCTATCAATAAAAAAACGCCACTTCCCAATGGGAAGCGGCGAATTTAATTTAGCCTTGATTGTCCAATTTTGCTTTTAACAAGGCGCCCAAATTGGTTGTGCCAGACTGCGCATCACCTTGGAGCTTGCTCATTGCATCTTGTTGATCAGAGCTGTCTTTTGCTTTAATTGAAAGGTTGATCACACGTGACTTGCGATCGATATTAATAATCATTGCAGTTACGCTATCGCCTTCTTTCAATACATTACGTGCATCCTCAACGCGATCTGTTGAGATCTCGGAAGCACGTAAGTAAGCTTCAACTTCATCAGCCAAGTGAATAGTTGCACCCTTAGCATCAACAGCTTTCACAGTACCAGTAACGAGGCTACCCTTGTCGCTGACAGATGTGTAGTTGTTGAATGGGTCACCAGATAATTGCTTGATACCGAGAGAAATACGCTCTTTCTCTACATCAATTGCCAATACAGTGGCTTCAACTTCATCACCTTTTTTGTATTTCTTAACAGCTTCTTCGCCTGGCTCATTCCATGAGAGGTCTGAGAGGTGAACTAAACCGTCGATACCGCCAGGCAAACCAATGAACACACCAAAGTCAGTAATAGACTTGATTGCGCCAGTGAGCTTGTCGCCTTTTTGTTGGGCACGTGAGAACTCTTCCCATGGATTAGCTTTGCATTGCTTGATGCCCAAGCTAATACGACGCTTGTCTTCATCAATATCTAGAACCATTACTTCAACTTCGGTTCCTAATGCAGTAGCTTTGCTTGGAGCAACGTTCTTATTAGTCCAGTCCATCTCAGAAACGTGTACCAAACCTTCGATACCAGATTCGATTTCAACGAATGCGCCGTAGTCGGTCAAGTTAGTTACTTTACCGAATAAACGGGTGTTTGGTGGGTAACGACGAGCGATACCAACCCATGGATCATCACCTAATTGCTTCACACCGAGTGAAACACGGTTCTTCTCTTGATCGAACTTCAAAATCTTAGCGGTAACTTCTTGACCAACAGTCAACATCTCGCTTGGGTGACGCACACGACGCCATGCTAAATCGGTAATGTGTAAGAGGCCATCGATACCACCGAGGTCAACGAATGCGCCGTAATCAGTGATGTTCTTAACAAGGCCAGTCACTACTGCACCTTCTTTAAGGTTAGACATCAACTTAGCGCGCTCTTCACCTTGGCTAGCTTCAACAACAGCACGACGTGACAACACTACGTTGTTACGTTTACGGTCGAGCTTGATAACCTTGAACTCCATCGTCTTACCTTCGTAAGGGCTGGTGTCTTTGATTGGACGGGTATCAACAAGTGATCCAGGCAAGAATGCGCGGATACCGTTAACCATCACAGTCAAGCCGCCTTTTACCTTACCAGTAACAGTACCGGTAACGATCTCAGCTTGCTCGAGTGCTTTCTCCAAGTTCATCCACGAGGCTAAGCGTTTTGCTTTGTCACGGGAGAGGATGGTGTCGCCATAGCCGTTTTCTAAAGCGTCAATAGCAACAGAAACGAAATCGCCGGGGGCTACTTCAATCTCGCCAGCGTCGTTATGGAATTCTTCAACAGGAATAAACGCTTCAGACTTAAGGCCAGCGTTAACAACGACGAAGTTATGGTCGATGCGAAGAACTTCAGCCGAAATAACTTGGCCGGTCTTCATATTCGATCGGGTTAATGATTCTTCAAATAATTCTGCAAATGATTCAGACATGTATATTCACTTTGTGCCGTCAGAAGGTCCGACGGGTTAGGTTAAAAAAGCCTTAAAGAAACACGCTTATGAAATGTATGCGTTGTGGAGTTTCTTAAGACGCCAAAACTACTGCTTGTAAAACTTACTACTTACAACTCGTTACTCACAAAACTAGGCAATTGCAGATTGATACCAATCCAAAACTGTCGTAACTGCTTGATCTATCGATAATTCCGATGTTTCAAGCACTTTTGCACCATCCGCAACTAACAAGGGTGCGGTACCTCGACTACTATCCCGGGCATCGCGCTCCTGCAAATCTTGCAGTAAGTCAGAAAGTTTAGCAGAAATTCCCTTAGCTATCAATTGCTTATAGCGACGCTCGGCTCTGGCAGCGGCAGTTGCGGTCAAGAAAACCTTCAAAACGGCATCCGGGAATATGACGCTGGCCATATCCCTACCATCAGCCACTAGCCCCGGGGATTGGCAAAAACTGAGCTGCAGACCCACTAAGTTAGCTCTAACTTCGTTATGAACCGCAATTGCAGAGGCTCTTAAACCAATATTTTCAGTGCGAATTGCCTCGGTAACCTCTTCACTATCTAAAAAAACCCGACCATTTTTAAATGAAATCAATAACTTAGGAACCAAGAGGCCTAATTCTGGACCATTTTTAACGTCAATCCCCTGCTTTTCGCTAGCCAAGGCAACTAAACGATAGAGAGCCCCGCTATCTAAGTAGTGAAAGCCAAGCTTTTCTGCAACAAGCGAAGCAACAGCCCCCTTACCTGAGGCGGTGGGTCCATCAATTGCAATAACTGGAAAAGAGCTCATGGGGAATTAAAGAGGATTAGGAAACTACTTTCGCAAATTCAGCGAAGTAGCTTGGGAATGTTTTTGCTACGCAATTGGGATCATTGATCTTCAATATATTGGGGCCGAACGCTGCGAGTGAGAAACACATTGCCATACGATGATCATCATAAGTATCAATACCTTCGCTCGGTGACTTCCAATCATTTTGTGCAGCAGGCGCTTGAACAACAATATAGTCGGCACCCTCTTCAATAATAGCGCCAACTTTTTTTAATTCCTTTGCCATCGCAGCTATACGATCTGTTTCTTTTACACGCCAGCTGGCAATATTGTTTAAGCGTGTTGGGCCTTCTGCGAACAAGGCAGCGACCGCAAGTGTCATTGCGGCATCTGGAATCTCGGTGCAATCAATCGTGATGCCATTGAGTTTGCCATTGGCATTTTTCACACCAGATACTTCAATCCAATCTTCGCCAGCAGAAATCTTGGCGCCCATAAGTGCAAGCGCGTTAGCAAACGCCACATCGCCTTGAATACTGTCTTTACCCACGCCCAATACTTTTACGGGTCCGCCACCAATAGCGCCAAGAGCCAAGAAGTAGGAAGCGGATGAAGCATCGCCCTCTACTGATAACTGGCCAGGGCTCTTATATACAGAGTCCGAAGTTTTTGCTGGAATGATGAATGATTGCGAATCAGGGCAGGTAACCACTACACCAAAGCGTGCCATCAACTTCAAAGTGATATCGATGTAAGGACGAGAAATCAATTGGCCAATCACTTCAATTCGAACAGCTTCTCTTGCAACTAAAGGCAAAGCCATCAGCAATGCCGTTAAGAATTGGCTTGATACATCTCCGCGCACTTTAACAACATCTTGAATCTGAATATCTGCTGCTGAAATTTTGATTGGCGGATAGCCTTCTTGTAATTCGTATTCAATCTTTGCACCCACTTGACGCAAGCCATCCACCAAATCTCGAATCGGCCTCTCATGCATACGAGCAACACCAGATAAACGGTAATTACCGCCTTGCATTGCTAAAGCGGCAGTGAGCGGGCGCATTGCAGTGCCGGCATTACCCATAAAGAGGTCGACATCTTGCACCGGAAACTTACCACCACAACCCTCAACTACACATACTTGATTCGCTTGATCAGTAACGGTCAATCCCAGTTGACGCAAAGCACTGCGCATGACCTGGGTGTCATCTGCATCTAATAAATTCTTTAAGGTTGTTGTACCAGAGGATAGAGCAGCTAATAGAAGCGCCCGATTCGAAATACTCTTAGATCCAGGCAAAACAATGACGCCTTGCGCTTGCTTCAATGGTCCTATATTGATGTCTGGCAAACCACCCATCAAAGCACATCCAAATCTTGACGTGCTTTACTAGCCTTATTAAATAACTTCTCCAATCCAGGGCCATCATTTTCAGCAATCAGTTTGCGCATGTGATTCACGATCAATAGGTATTGATCAAGCTCTTTGAGAATCGCAGTGCGATTGCCTAAGCAAATATCACGCCACATCTCTGGGCTAGAAGCTGCAATGCGCGTGAAATCCTTGAAGCCCGCACCTACATGACTGAGTTTTTGATCTGCGTCTTCAGAGTTCACTACGCTAGCCATCAAGGCGTATGACAAGATGTGGGGCAAGTGTGAAACGGCTGCATAAATGGCATCGTGCTGTACGACCCCAATTTTTTTCACCTCAGAACCAACTGACTCCCAGAAACCGGTAATCAATGCAATATCTTCTGGCGAGTTTTCTTGTAGGGGACAAATAATGGTTTGCTTACCCTGAAATAAATCTACCTTAGCTGCGGCAGCACTGTGTTGAGCACCGCCAGCAATTGGGTGAGCCGGTACAAATTGGCAGGCTTTTTTACCCAAGACCTCTTTGGCGGCTAATATCACATCACCCTTAGTGCTTCCAGCGTCAGTAATCATGGTCCGCGACTCAAGATATGGCTCAATTACTTCAAAGGCAGCGCGCATTTGTGCAACTGGCACACACAATACAATGACATCAGATTGTTTGGCAGCTTCAAGTAAATCTACAACGTCATCAATCGCACCCATCTTCTGGGCACGCTCTAAATTTTCTTTACTACGACCAACACCCAATACCTTAGTAACAACGCCAGCGCGCTTTAGCGCAAGACCTAATGAGGCGCCAATCAAACCAACACCTACAATAGTGACGGTGCCGTAATTACTTGCGGGATTGATAATGGTCATTTCAGAATGTCTTTTAAGGCGGTAATAAATGCTGCATTTTCTTCTGGCAACCCGATTGAGATACGAAGCCACTGTGGCAAACCATAATTTCCTACTGGACGAACAATAATCCCGCGCTTGAGAAGCTCTAAATTAATGCGCACACCAGCTTGATCATCATCGCCCACTTGAACAAGAACAAAGTTACCTGCAGATGGGAGATAGCGTAAGCCCAACTCATCAAAAGCCTTAGTAAGTTGAGCATAGCCTGCGCAATTGACATCAAAACCTTGTTGCAGGAACTCTTTATCTTGGAATGCTGCAATCGCTGCAGCTTGTGCGAGGCTATTGACATTAAATGGCTGACGAATGCGATTCAGCAAATCAGTTAAGTGCTGCTGAGCAACACCATAGCCAATGCGTAAGCCTGCCAAACCATAAGCCTTAGAGAAGCTACGCGACAAAATCATATTTGGGAAGCGCTTGACCCATGAGATCGCATCGTAGCGCTGCTCTGATGTAAGGTATTCGTTATAAGCCTCATCAAGCACAACAACTACATTGGATGGAACTGCCACCAAAAAATCTTCGATCTCTTTGGCCGTTAAATAACTACCAGTAGGATTATTTGGGTTTGCAACGAATACTAACTTCGCCTTATCACCAGAAGCTTTAATCGCTGCCAACATTGCTGGTAAGTCATGACCGTAAAGAGATGTTGCAGCGACTTCAATCGCCCTAGCCCCAACAGCCTGTGTAGCCAATGGATAAACAGCGAAAGCATGTTTAGAGAAAATCACTGCGTCACCTGCTTGCGCAACAGCACGCGCAGCCAACTCCAAAATATCATTACTACCATTGCCCAAAGTGATCCAATCCGTCGGAACATCCAAACGGGCAGCCAATACATTCTTTAACTCAAATCCATTTGAATCTGGATAACGACCTAAGTCACTTGCAGCCTTAAGCATCGCATCTTGCGCAGACTTTGGCATACCCAATGGATTTTCATTAGAGGCCAACTTAACAATCTTGTTTTCGTCTAAGCCATATTCACGAGCAACTTCACTGATAGGCCGCCCACCAACATAAGGAGCGATCGCGTGAATGTGTTTTAGACCAATTTTGGATGTCATTTGAATTAACTGATATGTGTACTAAGATGTTTACTGAGGTATGTACTAAGTTTGAAGTAAAGCTAATTTGATTAAGCAGAGTGAGGATAGGAACCTAAATTCTTATAGAAAGCGGCAACACCCTTCAGCTCTTCAAGCGCTTTCACTACCTTGTCATCATCTGTATGGCCAGCAATGTCAATATAAAAGTGATATTCCCAAGTACCCTTGCGAGCAGGGCGTGATTCAAAGCGATTCATAGATACGCCGTGCTTAGCCAAGGGCGCAAGTAAACGATGTACTGCACCAGGCTGGTTATCCACAGAGAGCACTAAAGAAGTTTGATCTTTGCCGGTGGGTGTACAGGCATAGTTACCAACCACTACAAAACGAGTACGGTTATGTGGATCATCCTGAATCTGCGCAGCTACTGCTTGCAAAGCATAAGCTTCTTGAGCAGGATCCCCAGCGATAGCAGCCAAGGTAGGATCGCTCGCCGCCATACGGGCAGCCTCTGCATTACTACTAACAGCTTGACGCTTGAGTTGTGGGGCATGCAGGCTTAACCACTGTTGGCACTGTGCTAAAGCTTGAGCGTGAGCACAAACTGTAGTTACCCCATCGAGCTTGCCACTCTTAGTCAATAAGTGATGGCGTATTGGCAATACCACTTCACCACTAATGCGCATGGAGGAATCTAGCAACAAATCTAATGTGCGCGAGATAGCACCTTCACTAGAGTTTTCGACCGGAACTACACCAAATTGCGCCGCACCTTTTTCAACAGACTTAAATACCTCATCCAAACTCACACACGGTAAACCTGCAATGGAATGGCCAAAATACGTTTGCGCCGCTTGCTCGGAAAATGTTCCTACTGGGCCTAGATAGGCAATTGTTTGACGCGCCTCTAGAGCTCGGCAAGCAGACATTACTTCACGCCAAATGGCAGCAATACCATCAGGCAATAAAGGGCCGGCGTTCATTTCTTGGAGACGAGCTACAACTTGGCGCTCACGCTCCGGACGAAATACTGGTGATGAGAAACCACCTTTAACATGACCCACTTCCTGCGCAGCTTTTGCGCGCTGGGTGAGTAAATCCAAAATTTGTGCATCCAATGCATCAATTTTTTCCCGTAAGGGAGCTAAGCGCTGTTCTTCAGTACTCATTAAGCCCGCCTTTCAAAATCATGCATAAATTCAACCAAGGCTTTTACGCCTTCAATGGGCATTGCGTTATAAATGCTGGCACGCATACCACCCGCAGCTTTATGGCCACGCAGTGCCACTAGACCAGCGGCATTCGATTGCGCCAAAAACTCAGCATTCAGGTTCTCATCTTTTAAGAAGAAAGTCACGTTCATACGTGAACGATATTCTCTAGTGACGCGATTTTCATACAAACTGCTTTGATCTAAAAAGTTGTAGAGCAAATCAGATTTTTCTTGATTGCGCTTTTCAATAGCTTTGACGCCACCCTGCTTCAACAGCCACTTAAATCCTAAGCCAGCCATATAGATTGAGAATGTCGGCGGTGTATTAATCATCGATTGGGTATTCGCTTGCACAGCCCAGTCCCAAATCGTTGGGGTGATACTCATACTGTGGCCGATCAAATCTTTGCGCACAATCACAATCGTCACGCCAGATGGGCCGATGTTTTTTTGCGCGCCGCCAAACCAGACAGCAGCTTTTGTAATATCCATCTCTTTGGAGAGAATATTGCTAGAGATATCCGCAACTAGTGGAATATTACCTACATCTGGAACATCAGGGAACTCAACGCCACCAATCGTTTCATTGGCGCAGTAATGAACATAAGCAGCATCGCTCGATAACTGCCAAGTCGATCTTGCAGGAATAGTGTTGTATTTTTCTGTCGCTGAAGAAGCAGCTAAATTTGCTGTCCCATATTTCTGGGCTTCTTTGAATGACTTTTCTGACCAAACGCCAGTGACTAAAAAATCTGCCTTAGGGCCATTCTTAGCTAAAGACATCAGATTCATTGGGATCGCAGCGTTTTGACCAAGACCACCACCTTGTAACAACAGAATCTCGTATGAATCTGGGATCCTCATGAGCATCCGAAGGTCTTGAATGACTTCTTCATACACTTCCATGAACTCTTCACTGCGATGGCTAATTTCCATCACGCTTGTACCGAGTCCTCGCCAGTTGAGCATTTCATCGGCAGCGTGCTTCAACACTTCCTCAGGCAAAGTAGCAGGCCCCGCAGCGAAATTAAAAATGCGGCGGTCAAAAGTCATGATGTGATTCAGTCAAAAGGTGACGCTTAAGCGTCACCTGCCATATCGTCATTAGAGTCAGCTGTTGGATCAGCAGATGCATCACCTTCTGCATCATCAACATCACCCTCGTCATCGGAGTCGCTCTCAGCAATGCGCTGTAAGCCAGACAGTCGCGTACCTTCATCCACGTTGATCAAAGTAACACCTTGAGTAGCGCGGCCCATCTCACGGATTTCAGAAACGCGAGTACGAACTAAAACGCCACCAGTAGTAATCAGCATGATTTGATCTTCTGGTGATACCAAAGCTGCAGCCACTACTTTACCGTTACGTTCTGAGGTCTGAATCGCAATCATGCCTTTAGTGCCTCGACCATGACGAGTGTATTCAGTAATTGGCGTGCGCTTACCGTAACCATTTTCAGTTGCAGTCAACACGCTACTTGGAATAGCAATGTCATTCGCATCTACTACCGCAGCCTCATCGGCAATCGCGCCTTCTGCGGCCTCTGCAGGAGCAACCAACATAGCGATAACTTGATGACCTTCGCCCAAGTTCATACCGCGCACGCCACGTGCTGTTCGACCCATTGGACGAACATCATTCTCATCAAAACGAACTGCTTTACCAGCATCAGAGAACAACATAACATCGTGCTGACCATCAGTAATAGCTGCACCAACTAGGAAGTCATTCTCATTCAAGTCGACAGCAATAATGCCAGCCTTACGTGGGTTAGAGAAGTCAGACAAACGAGTCTTCTTCACGGTACCCAAGCTGGTGGCCATGAATACATACTGATCATCCTGGTAACCCTTAATTGGCAGAATTACAGTGATCTTCTCGCCCTCAATTAGCGGGAACATATTGACGATTGGTTTGCCACGAGATGTACGACTACCTTGCGGCACTTCCCACACCTTGAGCCAGTACATACGGCCACGATCAGAGAAGCACAAAATCGTGTCATGGGTATTGGCTACGAATAAAGTATCAATCCAATCTTCATCTTTAGTAGCTGCTGCTTGCTTACCACGGCCACCACGTTTTTGCGCGCGGTATTCGCTCAGCGGCTGGCTCTTCATATACCCGGTATGTGAAAGCGTCACCACCATATCTTGTGGCGTAATCAAATCTTCAGTGAAGAGTTCGGTTGCATTCATTTCAATAAATGAACGACGACCACTATCACCACCAGCAATACCAAATTCAGATTGCACTTCCTTCAATTCAGATTCAATCACTTGAGTGACGCGTTCTGGCTTCGCTAACAAATCAAGCAAGTCAGAAATTTCTGCCATCACTTCTTTGTATTCATTCACGATCTTATCTTGCTCAAGACCAGTCAAGCGTTGCAAACGCATCTGCAAAATTTCTTGCGCTTGACTATCAGAGAGACGATACAAGCCGGTCGGTTGCATGCCGTATTCAGGCAACAATCCTTCTGGACGGTAAGCGTTGCGGCCGCCGGGTGTATCAGTCTCAGCACGCGCCAACATCTCACGCACCATCGATGAATCCCAAGCTTTGCTCATCAGCTCTTGCTTAGCAATTACTGGGTTCGCAGCGGCTTTAATGATTGCAATGAATTCATCAATGTTTGCCAATGCAACAGCTAAACCTTCTAAGACATGACCTCGATCGCGTGCTTTGCGTAATTCAAAAATCGTACGACGTGTAACTACCTCACGACGGTGTTGCAAGAAGTACTCAAGCATTTGCTTCAAGTTCAACAAACGTGGCTGGTTATCTACCAATGCCACCATGTTCATACCGAAGTTATCTTGCAGCTGAGTACTCTTGTACAAATTATTGAGAACAACTTCAGGCACTTCACCACGCTTGAGTTCGATGACAACACGCATACCGGATTTATCCGACTCATCACGCAAATCAGAAATGCCTTCAACTTTTTTCTCATTCACCAACTCGGCAATACGCTCGAGCAAGTTCTTTTTATTAACTTGATATGGCAACTCATCAACGATGATGGCTTGACGTGCGCCCTTATCCAATTCCTCAAAGTGAGTCTTGGCACGCATAACGACACGGCCACGACCAGTGCGATAACCCTCGCGAACGCCCTGAATGCCATAAATGATGCCGGCGGTTGGGAAATCTGGAGCCGGGATGATCTCAATGAGCTCATCGATTGAGCATTCTGGGTTGTGGAGAACGTGTAAACAGGCCGTGACCACCTCATCCAGGTTGTGAGGGGGAATATTGGTCGCCATACCTACAGCAATGCCAGAACTGCCATTTATCAGCAAATTAGGCACTTTGGCAGGCAGAATCAGGGGTTCTTTTTCGCTACCGTCGTAATTTGGCCCAAAATCGACCGTTTCCTTGTCCAAATCGGCCAAAAGCTCATGAGCAATTTTCCGCAGGCGGATCTCGGTATACCGCATCGCAGCAGCGTTATCGCCGTCCACGGAACCAAAGTTACCCTGCCCGTCAACCAGCATATAGCGCAGGGAGAAGTCCTGAGCCATTCGAACGATCGTGTCATACACCGCAGAATCACCGTGCGGGTGGTATTTACCAATTACATCGCCAACTATACGGGCAGATTTTTTGTAAGCTCGGTTCCAATCGTTGTTTAATTCATACATCGCGAATAAGACCCGGCGGTGAACAGGTTTGAGACCGTCACGCACGTCTGGCAGGGCTCTGCCGACTATGACGCTCATTGCGTAGTCCAAATAGGACCGCCGCATTTCGTCTTCGAGGGATATTGGTAGTGTTTCTTTAGCGGCTTGTTCCATCTAGAAATAATATCATTTTGATGACAGGTAGGCCCTATGCTAAGATTCTGTCAGTTTGTACGAAATTGAGATGTGTCGCTTTGCAGTTTTTTGCATCAAGGTAGGGCGAATTACATTTAAGTTTGACTTTAATTAAAAAAGAGATTTTTGAGGACTAAAAATGAACAAAACCCTAAAAGTGTTGCTGGCTTCTTTTATCACTGTTTCTGCTACTGCAGCTATTGCATCTGATAACTGGGAAAACAGCTCTGGCTTGAACTGGAAAAACGGCGACGGCATGTTGTGCTGGCGTGATAACAACTGGACACCTGCAACTGCTGCTAAAGGTTGTGACGGTGCACTAGTTGCTGCCGCTGCTGCTGCTGGCGTTAGCCAAAGCAAAATCACTTTGCAAGCTGACACACTTTATGATTTCAATAAGTCTGACTTGAAACCAGAAGGTAAAGCAACTTTGGACAAGATCGCTGCTGACTTAAGCAAAATCAAGTTAGAAGTAATCATCGCTGTAGGTAACACTGACAGCGTTGGTACAGATGCATACAACATGGCCCTTGGTCAGCGTCGTGCGCAATCTGTTAAGACATACTTGGTAAGCAAGGGTGTTGACGGTAGCCGTATCTACACAGAATCTAAAGGCAAGAGCAATCCAGTTGCATCAAACGCAACTGCTGAAGGCCGCGCTAAGAACCGCCGTACTGACATCGAAGTTGTTGGTACGGCAGCTAAGTAATTCACCTTACTTGTAAAAAAGCCCGCTTCTAGCGGGCTTTTTTATTTCCGCTATATTCGTTCTATCCTGTTATTTTCTTGTTATTTATTTAAGTGATTCAATCACCCTCTTCATATGAACGTAGACCAGTCAGAAATCGCCAAATTCAGCGCCCTAGCTCATCGCTGGTGGGATCCCAATAGCGAATTCAAGCCCTTACACGCCATTAATCCGCTTCGTCTAGGCTGGATCAAATCATTCGTCAATTTGGATGGCAAAAAAGTGGTTGATATTGGTTGTGGTGGTGGCATCTTAGCCGAATCCATTTCTCAATCAGGGGCCGAAACAACAGGTATTGATTTATCCGACAAGGCGCTTAAGGTCGCTCAATTACATGCCTTAGAGGTGGGAGCAAACCTCACCTATCGCTCAATCTCTGCAGAAGCTCTGGCAGATGAGCAACCGGAACACTATGATGTAGTGACTTGTATGGAAATGCTAGAGCACGTTCCTGATCCTGCTTCAGTAGTTCGCGCCTGTGCCAGATTGTGTAAACCAGGTGGCACTTTATTTTTTAGTACGCTAAATCGCAATCCAAAGTCCTACCTATTCGCCATTATTGGCGCTGAATATATTCTGAAGTTGCTTCCCAAGGGAACTCACGAGTACGCTAAATTCATCAAACCATCTGAGCTAGTAGCGTTTACTCGCCAGGCAGACTTAGACATGCTCGGCATGAAAGGTTTAAGTTACAACCCGCTAACTCAGGTTTATAGCCTGAATGATGATGTGGATGTGAATTACATGATTGCTGTACGCAAGCAATCCAAGGTATGAGTAATCTTTCCAGCCCTTATGCCGGAATCTTTTTTGATTTAGATGGCACATTAGCCGATACTGCACCCGATTTAGTGGCTGCAACCAATCAATTACTGATTGCACGCAATCTCACACCAAAGCCTTACGAGCTTCTACGCCCTTATGCATCAGCTGGTGCCCGTGGATTGCTTGAAGGCGCCTTTGGTATTAGCCCAGATCATGCAGATTTCATTCCACTGCGGGATGAATTTTTCAGCAATTACGAAAAGGCGCTACTGGTCGAGAGTAAATTATTTGATGGAATTGATCATTTACTCAATCAAATGGATCAAGCCGGACTCCCCTGGGGAATCATTACCAATAAAAGTGAGCGCTTCACTACCCCGTTAACCGAGCTCATGGGTCTGCGCCAAAGGGCGGTTTCTACAGTGTCTGGTGATACCACCCCTTACTCAAAACCGCATCCGGAGCCTATTCTGCATGCTGCCAGATCTTCTAATATCGACCCTACAAAATCAATTTATGTGGGCGATGACATTAGAGACGTTTTGGCGGGCAAAGCGGCGGGAATGAAGACAGTGGCAGCCGCTTATGGTTACTGCGGCTGTAAGGAGCCTCCGGAGGCCTGGGGGGCTGATTACATCATCGATAACCCTGCTGATCTACTAGAAATCATTTTTCCCAAGAGGGATTAAAAAGATATTGAGCAATTTAAGGTTGGCAGCCTTAAAATGGAGACTTCCTATGCATGAACTCTGGGGTCGACATGGTTTCGACGTGGATTACAAAGCATCAAGGGCATACCGAGGACCCGTTATCTCGTAAATCAATGGGAATGTTTTAACTGCAAACGACGAACGTTTCGCACTAGCCGCTTAATTGCGGTTGCCCCTGAACTGATTCTCTCTTGGGTCAGCTAGCGAAAGCTAGATCAGGGTCA
>Ga0214202_1000008_pt1 | contig 139127 bp, 129 predicted proteins | sample TroBogEpilimnion_9_FD_153040 | JGI IMG/M metagenome (GOLD analysis project Ga0214202, IMG submission 153040) | Freshwater microbial communities from Trout Bog Lake, WI - 03JUN2009 epilimnion | ecosystem: Environmental > Aquatic > Freshwater > Lake > Epilimnion/Euphotic zone | place: Trout Bog...
GCGCCAATGGCGTAATACCAGGACTTTGAGAGTAGCAAGCGCTCCTATGAAGAACAAGGCTAAATACAGCAATGGCGTAGTGATGCCAATCCAGACGGGAAGATAGTGCCAAGGGAGCTGGGTGGAGGGGATCAGATTTCCCAAATAGCGTAATTGGCCAACCCAGCGGAAATGTGCCATATTGCTAAATGCTAGGAGCAAGTGCTCAAAGGGATTTTCCCAAAGCCATGGCCAGCTTATGTATAAAAAGATCGCTGTGAGTGCGAGGTATAGGAAACAAGCTCTGAGGAGCTGAGAAATAGTTAATTCTTGCTTGATCCACTTAATTCCTAAGATTGAAACAGTGAGCATGGGGATGATGATGGCCATGATGCGTATATCCATAGCTAAAGTAGTAGCAACTGCGTGCAGAGCGATATTTCGGCTGCTAGGATTGAGCAGAGCTTTAGCCAAGGTGTTAGTCGCTATTAAAAACAGAGATAGAAATACTAAATCTTTATTGTTATAAAAAGCATCCGCAAAGATTCGAGGACTCAACATTAAAAATAGACAGGCCAATAAACCATATTTCCAACTTGCGTAGCGCCTCTGAATAATTGAGTACAGGGAAGCTGTGCCGGCTAGAAAAATTAAAAAAGTCAGCAGATTTCTTAGGGAATATATTTGTGCCGAATCATTTAATTTAAATATAATTTCAATTGCTACTAAAGGTAAGTTGAACCCTACGGGATAATCTCGATCAATATAAGTTGGTAAATTTGGAAAGTGGCTGATTGCATTTAATGCAGCGGTATTTTTGAGTCGATCTAGGTGAAATATATCGGCTAAGTAGCGAATGCTTATCAGACCATTCAGGCGTTCAATATGAGCATCTTGATGGATATTAAAATCTTTGTAGATAAATAGACCTAAAACCAAGGCACATAAAAAAAATATAGATACAGTTAGCCTGGATCGTCGGATAAAAAAGAGATTCATGTGTTGCTTATTTGTTGTCTTAAATAGGGTGCCAAATGTATATCATTCGAAAATTAATTTAATCTAGGTTCAAGAAATTCAAGGTTAAAATACAACTTAATCTATTAATTAATATTGCTGTAAGCGCATTATCCAATGAAAAAAAGACTACTAGTATTTATCGTGGCATTTAATGCGGAAAAAACGATTAAAAGCGTTCTTTCACGACTTCCTTTAGATTTAGCCAATACTTTTGAGGTAGAGATCCTCATTATTGATGACGCTTCACAAGATAGTACCTTTCACAAAGGCGTTACTTCAAAGCAAGAACTCGATTTACCTTTCCCAATTACTGTCCTAAAAAATCCAATTAATCAAGGTTATGGGGGCAATCAAAAAATTGGTTATCACTACGCCATTGATTTTAAATTTGATTATGTAGCCCTGATTCATGGTGACGGGCAGTATGCTCCGGAGTGCTTGCCACAGCTAATGACTGCATTTGATGATGGTAAAGCAAGCGCAGTATTTGGTTCGCGCATGCTATCGCGTGGCCAGGCCCTAAAGGGTGGAATGCCGCTTTATAAGTATGTGGGTAATAAGATTTTGACTGCGATTGAAAATTGTCTATTGAAATCAAGCCTGAGTGAATTTCATTCTGGGTATCGAATTTATGCAGTCTCAGCTCTTAAAAATATTCCCTTTGAATGCAACACCAATGATTTTCATTTTGATACCGAAATTATTGTGCAGTTAATTGCGCATGGTGATGAAATTCGTGAATTACCTATCCCCACTTACTATGGTGATGAAATTTGTCATGTCAATGGTATGAAATACGCTTGGGATGTGGTGATGACGGTATTACGTTACCGCGCCCAAGATCTTGGGATCTTTTATGACAGACGCTTTGATATTTTGACAAGTCAAAATCAATTGACCAATTATCAGTTAAAGACTGAAGGTGTTAGCCCGCATACTATCACTTTGGATTTCGTTCGCCAAGTAAGTAAGGTGGTGGATTTAGGTTGCGCTAGTGGGTACGTTGGAACCCTTTTAAAAAGTATTAAAGCCTGCTCTGTTACGGGAGTTGATCAATTTTCCCATCCAAATCAAAGTAACTTAGATCAATTTATTAAGCACAATCTTTTTGATGGGCCGCCAGAAATTAATTATGAGCAGTGTGATTATTTATTGCTATTAGATGTGATTGAGCATGTCCCTAATCCAGAGCAATTTTTAGAGGACTTACATGCCAAAATGAGTCTTGCTAAAGATACGACTCTTCTGGTGAGCACGGGTAATATTGCTTTTATTATTACCAGAATAATGCTGCTTTTTGGTCAATTTAACTATGGCAAGCGCGGCATATTGGATATGACACATACGCGTTTGTTTACCTTTGCATCTCTCAAGCGAATTTTAGAGCAATCTGGGTTTGAAGTTTTGACTATTCAAGGGGTTCCTGCACCATTTGGATTGGCAACTGGCTCAGGTTTCTTGAGCAAAACGCTGCTAAAAATAAACTTATTGCTGATTAAGTTATCCAAAAATTTATTTTCTTACCAAATGTATATGTCTGCTAGAGCAAGGCCAACAGTGGCATTGTTGCTAGAAAATGCAGTGCAACATAGCGAGAAGATTAGCAGGCAAGAAATTAACTAGGGGCAAGTATCGTATGGGTAACTATTTGAATACAGACACTTTAATACCGAGACAGTTAAGTGGCGATTCTCTTTTATCGATTGTCGTTCCCGTATTTAATGAGCAAGAGACCATCCCTCTTTTTTTGGAAAGATGTAACGCAGTCTTTGCGGGTAATGATTTGCCAGCTATTGAATATGTGTTTGTGAATGACGGCTCCACAGATGCCACCTTGGCAGTTCTATTGGCTTGCCAACAAAAGGATTCTCGTATTCGTATTGTTGATTTTTCAAGAAACTTCGGAAAAGAGGCAGCTTTAACTGCGGGCTTGCATGAGGCAAAAGGGGTGATGGTTGTGCCTATTGATGTAGATTTGCAAGATCCCCCAGAATTAATTCCAGAGATGATAAAGCGCTGGCTTCAAGGTTATGACGTGGCACTTGGCTGTCGTGTGAACCGGGACTCTGACCATTGGGTAAAGCGAATCACTGCCTTAGGTTTTTATCGCATTCATAACTGGATCTCCACTCCTCATCTACCTGAAAATGTAGGTGACTTTAGATTGATGGATCGATCGGTAGTTGATGCGATTAATTCTTTACCAGAGTCCAGACGTTTTATGAAGGGCCTTTTTGCCTGGGCTGGATTTAAATCTGTCTCAGTTGAATACACGAGACCTATTCGAGAGGCAGGCACTTCTAAATTCAATGGATGGCGCCTCTGGAAATTTGCCCTTGAGGGTATTACTAGTTTTAGTACTGCTCCCCTAACTTTTTGGGTATATCTTGGATTAACGATTGCTTTCTTATCTTTCGTATATGGAATGGTGATTGCGATCAAGGTTATTGTTTACGGCATTGACATGCCTGGCTACGCTTCATTATTAGTCACCATCACCTTCTTGGGAGGTATTCAGCTTATTGGGATTGGCGTCTTAGGTGAATATATCGGCCGAGTCTACCTTGAGTCCAAAAGGCGCCCCAATTACCTCGTGCGCAAGGTATACGATAAAAACGACATAATTGATAAGTAAGGCTCAATAAGTCTGTCGGGCTGCTTCTTATTCGGGCTAAAATCAACCCTAGTATTTGGAACGTATTTTCCTATTAGTGTGTTGCACCCCCAATTGAGCCAATGACCAAAAATCATCAAGCATGCCCAGACTTTGTTGTGGTTACTCCCGTGTACGAAGATGCGGAGGCCGCCAAAAAACTTTTCGCTAATCTGCAATCGCAGTTTGGCTCAAGTTTTAGCTTGGTTGCCGTTGATGATGGCTCTATTGCTCATCCCCTAACAAAAGAAATTTTGCAGGCAACCAAAGTGCTGGGTGTGGTGCTCGAGCTCAAACGTAATTTAGGGCATCAGCGGGCCATCGCGATTGGTTTAAATTACGCTTCCACGCATTTCCCGAATTCCAATATTGTCGTGATGGACTCTGATGGTGAAGACTCCCCTAGCTCAATTCCTCAGCTATTAAATGCCTTAACCGAAAATGTAGATATTGCTGTAGCAGAGCGTCGTAGTCGTGTGGAATCTTTGAAGTTCCAAGCTTTTTATGCTTTGTATAAAAAGTTTTTTAAATTGTTTACTGGTAAGGTTATTAACTTTGGTAACTTCATGGCTATCAAGCCATCAGCAGCTAAAAGGCTTGCAGTGATGCAAGAACTCTGGCTACATTTAGCGGCTTGCGTCTTGGTTTCAAAGCTGCGAATTATGCGCTGCCCAATAGATCGTGCTTCGCGTTATGCCGGTAAGAGTAAGATGAACTTTGTTGGCCTAGTTTTACATGGTGTTAAGGGTTTGATGGTTTTTGCGGAAGAAGTTTTTGTGCGCGTTGGAATCTTTTGCGCCGCAGTTGCCTTTATCTCCATTCTGCTGATGCCTATTCCCTTGGTTTTGAAGATGGTCGGATTGGCTACCCCAGGTTGGTCTTCAATGTTAATTGGTTTATTCCTATTGATATTTATTCAAACCGGCACTTTGACGTTGTTAACTTTACTGCTAACGGGTCTTGCAAAAGGTCGGGGGATAATCTCTATCGATTATCAGAGTTGTATTTTAAAAACTTCAGAAAATTTGAATGAAGTCAAAGATTAGTCAATTTTTTGATTTCATTTCTCAAGGCAGTCTGTCATGTTAGTCAGTCTTCGCAGTAAATACTGTAATACTTTCACCATAGCGCTTTTAGTACTACTCATTGGTATTGCTGCCAGGGTTCTGATTCCTTTGCGGGGGTTTAATTACGATATTGAATCTTGGAAAATTACCGCTGATATTTTGGCAAATGGTGGCAATGTATATGGTCAGACTGGTCGCTATAACTATGGACCAATTTGGTTCTACATCTTACATTTCCTGGATCAATTTCCCGGAACGGGTGCTGGACATTTTTTAGCCTTTCGCTGGAAAGTGGCCTTGTTTTTAAGCGTAGTTGATATTGGAATATTTATAGTTTTGCTCAGGCTTTATGGTGTTTTAGTGGCAGGCCTATTCTTTTTGAATCCGATTTCAATCATCATCACTGGCTACCATAGCCAAATGGATAATTTAGCCTTATTGATTGGGCTAATAGCTGTTTTGCTGATCGAGCGAAAACGGCAGGCTTGGGGTTTAATGCCTGGGCTAGTTGTTTTAGGCCTATCCCTGATGACCAAGCATTTTTTAATTTTCTTTCCATTGTGGCTGGCTTTTAAAGAAGAGCGTTGGTCCAAAAAATTACTGGTAGTCCTAGTGCCTTATAGCCTATTTTTGGCATCCTTTATTCCGTTTTGGAAGTTGGGTCATGGTGGAATTATCAGCAATGTATTTTTATATCGCTCGGTAAGCAATGCCCCATTTTGGGCAACCTTCGCCCCTAATTTTATCTATCTGGTAATGCCTAAAATTATTCTTTTTGTGGGTACTTTGATGGTCCTCGGTTTGATTTGGCGCAACAAGAAACCGCTTGAGAGCTTTAATTACTACCTCATTTGTGTGGTCATTTTCTCGTCTGCAGTCGTCAATCAATATTTCAGCATCAGCCTACCTGCCATTGCAACTCAATGGAATTGGGCGTACAGCACCTTTACATTGTTTACGACCGTATTTTTAACGGTTGATTGGGCAGGCCTTCATATTGGTTTTATGCAAAAAAGCCTGCATTGGCAAGGCGCTTATGGATACCATGTCGCGATTGCATTTTTGTTCTTTGGTTTTATGATTCATCTTGCCGGTCCAGTACGCTGCCAGAAAATAGTAACCATCTTCAAATCGAAGTTCAATGAGTGCAAAAAAGTGCTTCTTGAGCAGATTCGTGCCCCGTTTTAGGGGCAATTTTCCCATAAGATGAGCTTGAAGCACCTAGCACACAGAGGCTATCGCCCAGATATTGATGGATTGCGGGCCATAGCAGTATTGGGTGTTCTGGGATTCCATTTATTTCCGGAATATGTGCCGAGTGGTTTTATTAGGGTTGATATTTTTTCATTATCTGCGGCTACCTCATAACTTCAGTCATTTTTACGAACACAGAATCATTCGTTTTTTTTCTGCGCTGTGATGTGTCATCTTTCCGAACCATTATATTCATGAGGCTACTGTCCATTTAGGGGTAAATCTTGCAAAATAAGCCACATCTATGAAGTCTTACCAGTTGTTCAAGCCCTCTTTTATGATTCCCATTTGCTTGGGGCTAATTGCATTTTTTGCTGTATGTGGCTTAAGCATTCTAAATCCTCAAAATATAGCCTGGTTGTCGAATCTGGATCCAGCGCAGCATTACTTGGGCTGGGCTTTTTTCAAAAGCTCGCCTTGGTCTTGGCCTCCTGGGCTAAATCCCTCTTACGGTCTTGAGATTAGCTCCTCTATTGTTTTCTCGGATTCCATACCGTTATTCGCTTTTTTATTTAAGCCTTTTGCATTGCCCCCCGTCTTTCAATATTTTGGACTGTGGACGTTAATGTGCTTTATCTTGCAGGCATATTTTGCATGGTTAATTGGCGGCTTATATATTCACAATCTTTTTTTGCGGGCCTTACTCTGTCCTTTGCTGGTATTTTTCCCGCCTATGCTTTGGCGTGTTGGAGAGCATGCCGCATTAGCAGGGCATTTCTTAATTCTCGCCGGTATCTATTTAAACCTGAGCTCTTCCCATAGGAATCGCAATATCTATTGGCTCGTTCTTATTTTGACTTCTAGCCTGGTACATTTTTATTTACTCAGTATGGTCTTATGTCTTTGGTTGGCAGATATGCTGGATTCCCACGGTAACTATGCCAAAATAAATGCCTCTCCTCGAAAGTACCTGGCTATTGAAATTCTCTCGGTGGTACTTTTGCTTCCTTTAACTTTGTGGTTAGCCGGTTACTTTGCGATTGGTAAAGCAGGCTCGATTGCTGATAGCGCCGCTACAGGTCTTTATGGGGTGGGGCGAATGAACCTACTTGCCATTATTAATTCTCAAGGCTGGTCTTATTGGCTTCCCTCCATTGCTACTGGATTGCCCGAGTCAAGTGAGCAAGATTTGATTTTGTCGACTCAAGAGGGTTTTAGCTATTTAGGCTTAGGAAATTTATTACTATGTGTATTGGCTACAGTTACTTTTTTTACCAAGGGATTGAGGTTATCTAGTCTATCTGCCCATCACTTTTTAGTGATTCTTACCATCTTAATGGTGATATTTGCCGTATCGAATAATGTAGGGTTAGGGCCATACAATTTTCATGTTTCATTGCCAGAGGGAGTTAATGCAGTTGCCAGTATCTATCGAGCTTCTGGCCGTTTTGCGTGGATTGCACTTTATCTTTTGGTTTTGATGACCGCATTAATTATTGCAAAATCGTATACACCAAAAGTGGCAATAGGCATCTTGCTGCTTTGCGCAGTATTGCAAATGATTGATACCAGTGCTGGATGGTTAGGTGTTCGTAATCGTTTATCTGTTGCGCAGTCAGAAAATACAAATGCGCTATCTAGTTCGATCTGGCAATCTATTGGCAATCAATATACCCAAGTGCGCGAATTTCCCCTCAATTTAGGTGCTGGCCAAGCATACTGGGAAAAATTAGGGTTTTATGCTGCCAATCACAATATGGCAACCAATGCTACGTATGCCGCACGTTTTGATATGGAAAAAATTATTGCAGAAAATGACCGACTGACCAGTCAAATTTCTGCAAGAAATTATGTAAGAGATGCTATTTATATTATTGCTGACAGTGCGGTTTTGCCAGTAAGTCAGAGTTTGCGATCGGACGATGTCTTTGTTCGTCTAAACCAAATGAATGTATTGTTACCTCAAGGCGCTAGTAAGCTTGATTCCAAGCTGTTTACAGATGTTCAATTAATTAAGCAATCTTCGGTACGACGTCCATTGACTGGGGAAGTAATTTCATTTGCTAAAAATCAATCGGGTGTGAATTTTTTAAATGGGATTGATGGTGCAAAAACCATTGGGTACGGTTGGGCATATCCCGAGGTCTGGGGTGTCTGGAGTGAAGGTGCAAAAGCATCATTGACTTTGCTGCTTCCCAATCAACGCACGGCCGAAGAAGTTAAATCGCTAGTATTGGACTTGAAGGCATTTACTCCTGGGCAGGTAATTCAGATTATGCTAAATGATCGTCTGGTGAGAGTTTTTAAGCCTCTTGCGCCAGGAATAAGCCAGCTTGAGGTCCCAATTAACTCAGAAGATCAGGCAGCAAGCTTTGTTCGCCTTGATTTTGTAATCAGGCAGCCAGTTAGCCCTCAGAGCCTCGGTCTTGGGGATGACTCCCGCAAACTGGGGGTGGGCTTAATCAGTGCCCAGTTCCGATAGTTTTGGTGGACTCTGAAGGTGTTGGGGTTCGGGGGTGTTTGATCCGTACTTTACCTAGTAAAATCAGTGCGTTAAGAGTTTTGGTAAACGGTGCGTATGCGTTGGCAAATCAATTTAGGTAAGCGCAATTTTAGATGGTTAGATTACCTATTGGTGATTTTGCTGGGCCTGGGTATTTTTTTCTTGGTGTGCTCCTCCAAGGTTTTGCACCCGACTAATTTAGCCTTTATCTCACCTTATGATCCCACCATGCATTATTTGGGTTGGGCTGTTTTTCGCAACGGACCGTGGACCTGGCCCTTGGGATTAAATCCAGATTACGGCCTTGATATAGCTTCATCGATTGTGTACTCCGATGCGATTCCGTTATTAGCCATCTTTTTCAAGTCTATCCGGCATGTACTGCCAGAGCCATTTCAATATTTTGGATGGTGGTATTTGCTCTGTTGTTTGTTGCAGACTTCATTTGCCTATTTGCTAGTTGGACGTGTCACTCAAGATCGCCTTGCGCGCATTCTAGGGGCGGCATTGCTGACTTTTTCCCCCATCTTTTTTTGGCGTATTGGAGAGCATGCAGCCTTAGCGGGTCAATTTGTAATATTGGCCGCTCTGTATTTGGCGTTGTTGCCCAATATACGTTTACATACACTCGCCTGGACAGCATTACTTGTTTTATGTGCTGGCATTAATTCCTACTTAATGCTCATGGTTCTGGCCATTTGGGCTGGACACATAATTGATCTTTATTTGGCGGGGAAAAATTCTCAATCACATAATCTAATACCTAAATCTTGGCAGATTGTTTTACATGTTTTGTTACTTGGTCTATCGCTTGCACTAGCATTATGGTTGTTTGGGTATTTTGCTCTTGCTGGTGGCGCTTCTACAGGTAGCTATGGCGCTGGCAAAATGAATGTATTAGCCATATTTGATCCATCTGGTTGGTCAAAGTGGTTACCTGAGATGCCGCAAAAAGCGAGAACATCCAATGGGGCAGATTCAATTTTAGCCCGTATGGAAGGCTTTAATTATCTAGGGCTGGGTAATATTGTTTTATTATTTTTTGCATTAATGGGAGCATATTGGCGACCTGAGGCTCTTAGAGGCTTACTTGCCCAACTATCAAAATACAGTGGACTTGCGATCACTTTCTTAGGCTTGCTCATACTGGCAATTTCAAACAATATTAGTATCGGGCCATGGAATATGCATATTCCTCTGCCTGAGAAAGCCTACAGCTTGCTTGGTGTCGTACGTGCCTCAGGACGGCTTTTTTGGCCCATGTGGTATGCATTAGTTTTAAGCTTCATTTATTTGGTTTGTCGTACTTACTCGCGCAAATCAGCATGGGCAATTTTATTTTTAGCTATCGGGCTTCAGGTCTACGACACTCATCCTGGCTGGAAGTTATTGCACCAACATCTATCAGTGCAAGACCGGTTGCAATTGTTTGATAAAAAACCCCATCCCTTTTGGAATGCCGTACCTGCTTGTTATCAAAAAATTGAAGTGATCCCATTGCGCTATGGACAAGGTCAGGCACACTGGGATTGGATTGGTACTTACGCTAGCGAGCATCATTTAAAAACAAACGCTGTCTTTTTAGCTAGGGTGGATGGAAAGTCTGTTGATCGTAGTAACACTCGAAATTCTGCATTGTTGGCAAGCCAAGAATTTCCGCCAAATACGCTCTATGTCTTGGATCATTCCATGCTGGTTCCTGCCTTGGTCAATAAGCGGCCAGAGCATTTGCTTGCTTACGTGGATGATCTAATTATTTTGGCACCAAATTGGCAAGCCTGTGCCGTAAAAACAGCATATGATGGCAGTGTCTTACCCATCCCCCAAAAGATTGAAACTAAAGCCCATCAGTTATTTCCATTTTCTAAAGGTGGAATGGGTGCACCTTTTTTAATTGATGTCGGAATTTCAGATCATACGGATTTAGGTTGGGCTTATCCGGAGGTTTGGGGGGTATGGGCGGCAGGTGAGCGAGCAAACATAGTTGTTCCCCTCCCAAAAGGGCAACCAGTCAATCGCTTGACTATGGAGATGCGTGCCCTAATTGCGCCAGGAGTCCCCGTGCAAAGCTATTTACTGACAGTTAATGGAGTGCCATTAACTAAGCAAACGCTCAACACGGCAGAGGGTAATGTAGTGACAATCCCCATTACAGATGTAATTGCTAAGAGTGGATTTATCGCTTTGGAATTTACCTTTTTTAATCGTGTCAGGCCCAAAGATATCGGCATGGGTACGGATGATCGTAATCTATCTATTGGCTTGGTGTCCGCGCGCTTTGATTAGAAAAATAAAACAGACCTTGATAATGAATGCGTATTGCATAATAAAAAATATGAGTTTTTCACCTGATAGTCATTAATGTCCAAACATTTTTCTAGCCCCTCCTTTCTCTATCAACGCAAACTCATTTTGGGTATTTTCTTTGCCATTTTGATAGCTTTGGGGGCTGTCCTGCATCGTGATTATGGGATGGGGGTAGACGAGCCGATTGAACGTGCTAGTGGTATGGTTAGCCTTAATTATATTGCCGATCAGTTTGGTATTTCAAAGCTACAAAATAGCGAGCTTCTAAAAACATATCGTTTTGCAACTCTAGATACCTATAAGGATCGCGACTACCCAGTCCTTTTTAATCTGCCGGCTGCTTTTCTAGAATGGGCATTCAATATAGATGATGAGCAAACCGTTTATTGGTATCGCCATCTATTGAATTACTTAGTCTGTTTATCTGGAATTTATGCCATTTTTAGTTTGGCGGAGCGTCGCTTTGCGAGTTGGAGATTGGGTATTCTTGCCGCCACCTTATTTGTACTCTCACCACGGTTTTTTGCCGAGATGTTTTACAACAACAAAGACCTCATTTTTTTAACTTTCTTTGCAATTGCTACTAATACACTGATTGCCTTTGTACTCAAGCCTACGCACCGGCTTGCTGTTTGGCATGCTTTAGCCTGCGCCCTAGCTATAAATGTACGCATTATGGGTATTATTTTGGTATTAGTCACCATATCCATTTTTTGCGTGCAAGCCATCAAGGGCTCTTTAGCCAAGAAAAATTTGCTTGGATTTCTGGCAGCCTTTCTAATCAGCACTTTTATTTTTACTTATCTTTTTTGGCCGTGGCTATGGAGTAATCCAATCGCACATTTCCAACAAGGCTTTGCCAATATGGCCCACTTTCGCCTAACGATGGCTATACCGTATCTGGGTCAAGCTATATTGTCCACTCAGGTGCCCTGGCACTTCATTCCTGTCTATATTGCCGTATCAACTCCAATTATCTATTTGTTTTTATTTGTTATTGGTGTTGCGGTAATTTTACAAAAGTTGTGGAAGTCAAAATGGCAGATTTGGGCTAATGATTCGCAATTACAAGATGTAATTTTTTTAGGACTTTTTTTTGCGCCGATCTTGGCAGTGATTGTCATGCACTCTGTGTTATACAACGGCTGGCGCCAAATGTATTTTATTTACCCTGCATTTTTATTGATCGTGATGCGTGGGCTCGTATTCTTATGGGGCGCATACAGTAATAAGCTATTGGTACAAAAATTAACACGCGTTCTGATTGCTTTTGCAGTCGGTGTGTCGCTATTATGGACGGCAGGATGGATGATTCAGGTTCATCCCTTTCAAAATCTATATTTCAATACCTTGGCAGGAAAAAATCGGGCGCCTAACTTTGAAGTGGATTATTGGGCATTGACCCAACAAGCGCTACTTAAAGAAATTGTAAAAACTGATCCTCGCCCAATCATTCGAGTTGCTGGGATTTGGCAGGATGTATTGCCGAAAGCTGAACGAGCCCGCATCGCTAAAGTTGATTTTGATAGTGATGCTGATTATGTAGTGGAGGGCGCCAGCTCTAATTTTGTAATTGATGGAGAAATTAAGGTTGATGGAGAGGTAGTTGGATCCTTCTCCAAAAGGAAGGGCGAACTGAGCCCGCTTCTGCCAACAGAGTTAAACGAGATCATTAGATTTTCCCCGCAGGATAAAGGGGTAGCCTATTTATTGGCCCTTGGCAACCAAGCCCAAATTGGTTGGGGATGGAGTAATCCTGAAGGCTGGGGCGTATGGTCGGATGGTTACCAGGCTAAGTTATTGTTGCCTTTACCCCAACAGACACCTAATCAATTGATTTTGAATGTACGACCATTTATTAGTGCGGCGCAGCCTAGTCAAGATGTGAAGATTTGGATAAACCAACAATTGGCTGGCACCTATCGGCTTAGTACGCCAAACAGTCAAATAACCATACCCCTAACTGAAAAAATGCGTGAGCGCAATTACATGGAGGTATTGTTTCAATTTACTACCTCCAATAGCCCTAAGCAGTTGGGGTTGGGCGATGATGAAAGAAGGCTAGCAATTGGCTTGGTTTGGGCTCAGTTTCAGTAGTCATGAAAAATTCATTTTTTTTAACAACGTTTTTTATAATCCTAATTCTAAGTCTAGTTTATTTACTCAATTTAGATAGTCTAGGTGCTGCCCTAGATAACCACTGGCAGTTTCTTGATCTTCCCTTGTTATTTAAGGATCCGTATGGCTCGCTGGTATCTCTTCATGCTCAACCACCGCTATTAAATTTCCTCGCATACCTTCTACATTTAATTCCTGGTAATTTATATACACATTTTGTGGTGCTAAATTCAATTTTAGGAGGTTTAGTTGCTTTAATTATTTACAAGGTTATATATACATATACAGGTTCTAATAAGTATTCATTTTTTTCGGCATTAGTTTTTTTGCTGTATCCATCAACGCTTATTTATGCGGCATATCCTTTTTATCCAATGCCAACGGCTTTAGGATATACAATTTTGGCGTACTCATTTTCAATTGCTAAAAGTAGTCATAAGCAATCACTCGCCCTGCTAATTTTTTCAACAATCTATCTAAGCTTGTTACGTAGCAGCTTTTCTCAACTCCACATCATAGTATTCATAGTTGCTTACTTCGTATATGTCAAAGGGGGTGAAGTGGTTAGCGCTAAAAAAATGTTCTTAGTTGGATTAATTGCAATTTTGCCCATAGCTATTATTTCGATAAAAAATTACAAGCTGTATCATTTTTATGGTGTTAGTAGTTGGCAGCCCATCAATGTGGCCAATGGAGTTGGTATTCAGTTTCCAGATGGGGCTTTCCCACCACCAGAGATTATTGTTAAAAAATATCCAGAAATTGAATGTATTTCATGGCACGATCAGAATTTATTGCTGAATAAAAGTAATGGCTATCCAAATATGAATTCATGTTACGTTTTGGGGTGGGCAAAAAAACAAAAATCTGAGTTGATGGACAAATACAGCCTTAATGGCCATATTTCAGAGGTGATTAAAAATTCTCAAATTTATTTTTTGGCCTCTGATAGCTATTCATTTAACACGAACCGAGTAAAAATCTATGTTTATGCTGACGTGGTAAATAAAATCATGGCTATTCTCCCGGCAAATTTTGGCGAAAACACGCGCACCATATATGTGCTGGCCATCATGATGAGTTTAGTCATTGGGGTATTTAATAGAAAGTATTTGTTGAGTATATTTGTATTAATAGTTGTCATACATTTTTTTACTCATGTATTGGTTGATGGTAAAGAGAGTCAAAGATTTGTTTTTGATATTGAACCGATCTTATTAATGATATTGACTATGCTCATTTATGAATTTTCCCAATCTCTTCGTGGCAAATTAGCTAAAACTAATAACTAAAAAGATCTTTACTTAATTTCCTGAGATAGTTTTGGTATTGTGATGGGGGTGACCATCCTGTAGTATTGTGAAAGATATTATTGAAAGATTTTGATTTGACCTCTAAATTTATTCTTAACTGGAAACATAAAAAGCCTTTACATATTTCCCTGATATTGGGATTAGTTTTCATAACTCTTTTTTTTCGTAATAGCGCAGCAGTTTATCCAGGCCTATTAGATGAGTTTTATTACAACCAATACACCCGCTTATTGCCATTTTCTGAAGCGCGCTACGGCAATTTTTTGTACTATTTTATCTATCGCATTACTAATAGCTGTGGCAATGGTTTTCTATCCTGCGTCTATTTTTTAAATGTTGGATTTTATGTCTTTGCCTTTATCCCAATTTATGCAATAGCAAAGCGGTATTGCAACTCATTTCAAGCCCTTTGGATAGCGCTACTAGCAATATTGAGTCCATTTAACTATTGGACCGTGCACTTCATGCCCGAGTCTTTATATTTTCTATTATTTTGGGTATTGATCTGGGCCTTGCTTTGCATGGGCGGCGGATCAACCAAAGCAAATAGTTTATTCATAGGCGTGTTGCTGGGTCTGTGCATGCTGATTAAGATTCATGCATTTTTTTTAGCGCCAGCTATCGTGATCTTTATTACTTATCGAGCATTTCAATCCGGTAGCGGTTGGTTAAGGATGGCCCTTGCCAATAGCAGTTTATTTGTCATTGCTGTGATTGGAACAAAGTATCTGATTGGCTTTGTATTGGCTGGTCAAAATGGCCTAACGCTTTTTGGGGCTTATGGTGGTATGACTAGTCATGCAAGTGATGCTGTCAGTCAAATACAGTATCAGGCATTAGCTACTTCAGATGAAAGGTATACCCCATTAGCTATTTTGCTGCGAGATGGACCTAATGCGTTTTGGGTCAATATTTTGCCTTTATGCTTGCTATATGCCCCGGCAATTGCGATGATGGTTTTTGGCATTATTCAACTCTTTACTCAACCCTTCAAGAAATCGCTTCCTGTGGCGGGTGACCTGTGGGTCTTAAGTGGTTTAGTTTTGAGTAGCTTGATTATGATTGTGGGATTGTTTCAGCTTACTTTAATCGTCAAAGGCATGGGGCAGGTAGAGTTGTTTTGGCGCTATTACGAATTTTCATTCCCACTGTTGTTATTATGCGCCGTGAGCACTGTCAAAGATATTGAAAGCAAAAACTTTCAATTTACTCCTATGAAACTCAGTCTCGCTTTACTTCTAGCGGGGCTTGTAGTGTGGGATTTGTCTCGTGATTTTGGCACTCATTGGATCGCGCCGCAAATTGATGCACTTTTCTTTTATAGTATTGGTGTGGGTAGCATTGCGATCACTCTAATATGGGTTTGGAAATCCCACTTGGCATATAAAGGATTTATTTGGCTAATGATGCCAGCAATCATCATCGGATCAAATATTGCGCTTTACCACCATCTTCAGGCATCGAGAATTAAGCCTAATGACAGTAATGTAGGGATGTTTATTAACTCACGACTGAGTAAAGGGCAGCTTGAAAAGCTGGTCGTGGTGCAAGATAACAATCTCACCCAAACAGTGCCCATGATGTATTTTAATCAGGCGCCAATTGAGTTTATTTCCATACCGGAGTCTCAGAAGCAGTATGACTTAGCGAATCTGCCTTTAGGTAAAGACTGGGTGCTCCTGATGGGTAACCATGAACTGGTGGGAGAGGCGCTTCATAAAACCCATGAGGACCTGCTTTATTTTGGTGGCATGACCCTGTTTGGCGGTCACGGTAATATCACCATTGATTTTAAGAATGCGCAGTGGAAAGGTGTAATTAACAAGCATAGCGGTTTATTTAATCCTCCGGAGCCATGGGGCGCATGGTCGATTGACGAAAAAATTAAGCTAGATTTTGTAAAACCTTTACCTAGAAAATTTAACCTTATTTTGAATGCTCGGGCATTTGGATCAAATCTAAATAATGATTTTATTTTAAGGATTGGCTCTCAGACCATTGCGTTTCGGGTGAATTCATATCCGGAATTTGAGCAAATTATTATTCCGGTTGAAAACCTCTCACGTGTTAATAGTCTAGAGATTGATATTCCTAAACCCATATCGCCCAAGGAAATAGGATTAGGAGAGGATAGTCGCAATCTTGGTATTGGCCTAACTCAATTACAGATTCAATGGTGAGCTCTGAATTGCAAGGTTTATTTGAAAAAATACCCTTTTTTGATCTGATCTTTAGAAAATCTATTTTGGTCCAGAGAGGTTTGTATTTCCATGGATACCAATCCTATTGAGATTTTTCTGTTGTCTTGGCCCAAGCCAATTATTTTTGGAGTGGTGAGATTTAAGAATTCAAACTGAATATCTGCAAAGCTTGGCTCAACATATGTTCGAGTTACTCGTTCTAAAATGCTTGATTTAGATGAGCGTAGTTGCAAAATGGAAATAACTATTGTGTTGGTCCAGTTGGTTAGTTTAAATTTTCCAATAAATTGTTTATTAGCGTAAACATTAAATTCTTGAGCAGGGTGGTTTTTATTTACTAGAGCTAGTAAATCTAATTTGATAGTTATATCGTTTGCAAAATATGGCGTAGGAATACGTATAAGGGCGTTTTCAGAATCGCTCCAAATTACATTTGATTCAGGTTCAGACCATCCAGATTGTAAAAAATTATTTCCAATGGTAATTCCTGGTTGGGGTATTTGAGTGGAATTAAATAAATATTTCTTGTTAAATTCTATTGGTTCAGTTGGGTAATATATTTCATTTTTCCCCCAGTAGTAATCCTGTTTAAGGGTGGAGAGAGCTCCTAAAAAAAGCGTCAATGTCGAACAGAAGCAGGCAGTCATAAGATAAATACAATAATGACTATTTCGTATGGGGTATTTAACGAGGGTTAAATTGACAATCTTTTTCAAAATAAAAATAATGCCTATGATTGAAAAAAGAGCAATTGCAGGAATAAACTCGCCCACATAACGAATTGCTCGAGCATGAAGGCATAAAATAATAAGAGGGGGAATAAGAGCGCAAGATACTGCAGCGAAAATCGGACTTATAGATAAATATTTTAACGCATGATAAATCGACTTGACTGCACACACAAACCCTAGTACTGCAAGAGTGAAATAAACTGGAACAATCAGTGGAATGGGATAGGAGGGTTCTCGATAATTGATTAGATTGCCCATGCCCTCCAAAATTCCAGAGGATGATATGTTTAAGAAGGGCCATTGGGGTATAAAGTTATTATAGTTTGGCAAAAAGTAGTAAGAAAATCCAGCCATTATTCGGGACCAATGAATAGCGCCATTCTTTTTGAATTCAGCTAATTCAGTTGGACTGTAACCATAGTAATCAAGGGCATAAAATTCAAGCGGGCTACCCCACTTCATAAAGTTATATGCCCCCAATAGTCCGAGAAAAAAAATAAATATACCAACACTTATATAGATTATTATTTTTAGGCTCGATAAATTTTTGACGCTCTTCCAGACATAAGAGACAGTCAGTAAGAATAAGATACAGATTGTTAGCGAATAAGGTGCTCGTATAAATAATCCCAAGCCGCATATAAAAGCAAATAGAATTAATTTTCTTTTGGAGGGATTAATTAATATCGAAATCGATAAAACTAAAGTAAGGGTGCAAACAGAATATCCCCAAATAATGGCTTCAATAAACATATTGGGATAGGACATCATTGGGATAATTGGCGGGGCAAGCGTTATGCAGGCAAGTGCAACAGAAGTATAAAAGACATACTTTTTATCAATTAGCTTTTGATTTTTTAGTAATTCAATAAATAAGAATCCTTGACTGATGAGATACACAGTGCTGGCTAGTAATATTGACAGGATTGCGCTTTTTCCAACACAGACAATTGATAGAATGCCCCTGATTAATGCTGGGAATGGTAAAAAGTAGGTTGTAGTAATTCCATTGACTCTAAATGCTTCATAGTCAATAAGTTCGGGTGATATAGAAAAATCAAATTTAGATAGTCGTTTAAACATGTCAAAAAAGACAGTTGAATAATGAAATTCACGCATCACATTCATATCGCCAATGGTGATGAGATAAGTCAAAAAGAGAAGACTAATAGGCGTGCAAACAAGTAATACGATATAATGACAATTTTTATTGATGTATGACATTTTAGAAAAGGCTTATATCTTACTGAGCACTAAGATAATAGATTCGCCCAATTAGTTCTCTAATAGCAAATTCTGAGCCAGCGAGACCGATGGCGCTCGGTAAAAAATCTAAAATGTTAAGTTCTTTTGCATGAGATCGAAAATCGGTAGGATAGGGCGTGACAGAAAGCCCCGCCTTTTCAAATAAGAATTTTGCCCTTTGCATATGAAATGCGGAGGTAACCAAAATAACCTTGTTGAACCCCCTTTCAGCCCCTAGCTTGGCAACTGCTATAGCTTCATCTTGGGTATTCTGAACAGGGGTAGTAATAAGGATTCTGTTCTCTTGAACCCCTAGCATCTCAGACTGGTTGATTAGAAACCGGCCAATATCGGGAGGATTTGTATTCCAAGGAAGCTGCTCATTGGTGAAAATTAAAAAACTAGAACTATTCCGCGAGGCTAATTCAATGCCTTTAAAGAAGCGATCAGCCGACTCCCATTGAAATTTCTTTCCTTGGGGCGTACTGATAATTGATAGATAGCCACTAAGGACTACTATAGCTTGTTTTTCGTCCGATTTTTCAGGTGCAACTTGTTGATTGCCGCTTTCAATAAACTTTACCAATTGATTGGCCGTGATCGGCAGGCTAAATATGAAAAGAATTATGGTGGCTAAAAATACAATAGACCATTTTCTTTTCATTGCACCAAGAAATAGTAAAAATAAAACAGCTGAAATAGGTGATATCAGAGCTAAAAGTATTTTTTGATTATAAAACATGTGGCTTTGAGGGGTGATATCAAGAAGGTTCAAGTCAAGATTGCGTTATTATGCTCGCATATTTCAATTAAATACAGCACTCATAATGTCAGAAACCAGCGCCAAATCAGCTTGGCAAAACAAAGATCAGAGTCATTATGCTGGTATTGAGGAGTTATGGGCAATTGAGAGTCAGTTAAAAAACTACAATCAAGATATTGCGCTAAAGATCTCTCTTGATTTTAAGTCTGGGGATAATGTGCTTGAATTTGGCGGTGGTATTGGCTCTATAGCCACCATTATTCAAGCCAAAAAAAAGATAACACCCGACTGTGTAGAGCTTGACCCCGATTTAAGGTCGATATTAAAAGAGCGGGGCTTTAATTCATGCGCTTCAGTTGAGCAATTAAATAAGCGCTATGACCATGTATATCTTTCCAATGTATTGGAGCATATCGAAGATGATGTCTCCGTATTAAAGCAAATACATTCGGCATTAAAAGAGGATGGAAAGGTTGTTATCTATTCTCCCGCCTTTCAAATTCTTTATACGAGTTTTGATGCGCAGGTGGGCCATTACAGGCGATATTCATTGAGCGATCTTCAAAGAAAATTAATTCAAGCAAACTTCTCTATATTGCGTTACGAGTATGTGGATTCTTTAGGATTCTTAGCTTGGATGCTCTTAAAGTTAAATAATGTTTTTAAAGTAAGCAAAACCGATTCTAGTGGGGCTAAAGGACATAATAGTTTTGCTATTTACGATAAATTTGTCTACCCAATAAGTCGCATTATGGACAAACTTGGATTTCGATATTTTCTTGGTAAGAATATATTAGTAGTTGCGCAAAAAAATACAGTTGATTAGGTAGTCGCTATTTAGGTAGCTTGAAGCAATCGGGAAGTTTAGAGCTATCGAAAGCATAGAGCCAAACCTGATATGGTGCTCCAGCATTTAATGGATTGCGAGAATTGTGCTGAGACTGGGTTATATCAATTGGAGCTTGTTTAATGCAATCTTTCCAAGGGCTACTAGCGATATCATGCCTCGTTTGAAAGTGGGTTATACCTGCTTTTTTGGTTAAATCTAAATATTGAATGTATTCCTGCGACTTAAGATCTATGTAGTTGGGCCAATAAAATGTACTCACTGACACCCTAGGGGATAGGGCAATAGATCTAGCATCTGTTAAAAGAACAGCATTTTCTGGAATCGTATTATCAATAGCTGCCATTTCAGGGTATTGAAACGCCTTTTTAAGCATGACCGATTGATACCAGCCTTGGTTTAGAGAGCCAGGTAAAAGTGCCCAAATGCAAATAGATAATCCTAGGAGAGTGAATGCACCTTGGATATAAATTAATGCCGACCCTAGGCGAGACATAAAGATTGGGGGGGTATTACCGCTTATGGCAATTGCCATTAGACCCCACGCTAAAGGCTCAAGATAAAATCTACCACCATGTTGACCCAAGCTAGACCCCAGAATTACTAGTACGATGCTTGCACATGCAATAGTTTTTGTACCATTAGATAACTTAGAGCGATTAAAAAATAGCCAAGTGATTGCAATAAGCCAGGCGACCACTCCAAAGCCGATAATATTCGTTATTTGACTAGGAGTGCTAATGAGTAGTGATAGTGGGAAAACAAAGGTTGATTCATCATATTGTCTCAAATAGGACTCAAAAGTACTATATCCTGCCCAATCCCCCGGGAATAGCGTGTACAGGTTACTCAGCCAATTTCCACCATAATGAATTTTTTTCCAAATAGAAAATGGCAGCAAATTTACTGCACTTATCAGTGTTGCAATAGGGATTGCCATGCGTAAAAGGTTAAGTTGATACATGACGTGGATTGAAGCAACGCCAACTAGAAATCCACTAAGCAAAAAATTAAATTTCATTTGGCTGGCTAAAGTTATCAAAAGAATAGCAATTGAAAAATTGATTAATGCATTACTCTTTTTAATAGTTGGCTCATCTAGTAGTCTTGTCACCAAGTAAAGACCAAGCGAAGTCATTGCAATTGGTAGAAGTAATGGTTTAGAAGTGCTTGTGAGCCAAAGTAACACTGGGGATGAGAGAAAGATAAGCCCTAAAATATAATTAGATGAAGCTGAATGCCTTTTGCATTGCATTGTTAAGAGCGAGAAGATGCAAACAAGTCCACTAAATTGTAAAAGCGAGCCAAATTGAATTGCTCCAATAGAGTAACCAATGGCGATTAAAGCTTCCCCAAGTCCAGCAAGGCGACTGGTAAACCATTCGGGACTGAAGGGCCAGGTCCCTTGATTTAATAGTGCAAGGGCTACTCCAGAATGGTAATCTAGATCATCTGCATCCGTAGGTGGGCTTGAGGCTAAAAGAGCGTAAGACAGAAGTAGTATCAAGCAGAAACATTGTGGCGCTGAGATAACTTTTGCTGTATTGCGGAGGCTAAAAGATTGTATTTTTTGAAAGTCACATAATCGAATGCTGGTGTAAGTAAAATAAATTCCAGACATACAAAGCAGCAGAGAAATGCTAAAGATTAGCAGTCTTGAATGAGAGCTAAATAGTGACAAAGGGAAAAGAAGCGTCCCCACAAGGCAAATTCCATAAATTGGAGCTATTGCAACTTTATGAATACAAAATCTATCGGTATTTGAGTTATCGAATTGCGCAGGAGAAGTAATTTTTTCAAGCACCAAGCCAAGTTGCGTCAATCCAAGTATGAGCAATACGGATGCCAAAAGAGAATATGGTGCTCCTAAGGAGTTGGCATCAATTCCATAAAGATTGCTTAAGAGCATAAAAATGAATTAATACTTTTTCCAAACTACCCGGTTCACATAATCGGTATAACTATAGATAATTCTGACAATTTTTTCTGATACATTGTGGGCGTTATAGTCTTGAACCAATTTTGTGACTCGCTCAATCGGTCGGTTTTGCGAAGCTAAAATTTCAATGGCCTGAAGCACTCTCTCTGTTTCAAGGCCCACCATCATGACAGATGCCTCTTCCATTGCCTCTGGGCGCTCGTGGGCTTCACGGATATTGAGGGCTGGAAAATTTAAAATAGATGATTCTTCACTAATGCTACCGCTATCAGAAATTACAGCTTTCGCAGAAAGCTGTAATTTATTGTAATCAAAAAATCCTAAGGGTTTTAAAAGTTTGATCAGTGGATCAAATGAAGCGCCGGCTTCATCAATTTTAATTTGCGTACGAGGATGCGTCGAAACAATGATGGGCAATTGATATGTCTTAGCAAGAGTATCAAGAACAGCGATAAATTTATTAAAGTTTAATGTGGAATCAATATTTTCTTCGCGATGAGCGCTGATAAGAAAAAAGTTATTTTTACTGAGGTTAAGCTGATCTAGGATTGTGGAGCTGTTTATTTTCTCTAAATTGAAATTAAGCACTTCAAATAAAGGACTCCCAGTCTTAATGATTCGATCGGGCGCAATACCTTCTGCCAATAGATATTCTCTAGCTATATCACTATAGGGAAGATTAATGTCTGCAGTGTGATCCACGATCTTTCGATTAATTTCTTCTGGTACGCGCATATCAAAACAGCGATTACCTGCTTCCATATGAAATATAGGAATTTTTTGACGTTTTGCTGCGATGGTTGCCATGCAACTATTCGTATCGCCTAAAACTAATAGGGCATCAGGCTGTAATTCCGCAAGAAGTTTATCGGCAGCAATAATGACATTACCAATTGTTTGGGATCCCGATGCTCCTGCGGCATTTAAAAAATAATCTGGTTTACGGATTTGGAGTTCCTCGAAAAAAATATCATTTAATTCATAGTCATAATTTTGGCCTGTATGAACTAGTATGTGCTCAAAGTGAATATCAAGCTTGGCAAGAACTCTAGATAAACGAATAATCTCTGGGCGAGTTCCCAGCACTGTAACCACCTTTAATTTTTTCATGGCATATTCACTTTAATGGTGTCAGGTCTAGTTGGGTCAAATTCCTCGTTAGACCATACAAGGACTATCAATTCCTCATTCCCTGTGTTGGTAAAATCGTGTGACCAGCCAGGCAATGTTTGTACAATATGTAGGGTAGATTCACTTGTAGTAATTTCATGTTTTTCATTTGTTAGTACGTTCAAAAAACGAAATTTTGCTGAACCTTTGACAACGAGAAATTTTTCAACCTTACTGTGATGAAAATGTCCACCTCTTGTCATTCCTGGGTTAGTTTTTATACAAGAAATCTGCCCTGAATTAGGAAGTCGCATCACTTCTAAGAATAAGCCGCGCTCATCCGAGTGTCCTGATATTTGATAGGAAGATTCTTCAATTGGTAAATAACTCAAATATGTAGAGTGGAGAGGTCTGATAATTGGATTGTTGAAGGAGGGGGTAGTTGTAGAATTCTGAATTTTTTTGAAGTAGGTGATATATTTGGCTAAATCATCGAGAGATATTTCAAATTCAGGGGCTACGTTACTAAAAGTTAAGCCAGGCACAAGCCTATCAATCGACCCTAAGATGCTTTTAATAACATCATCAATGTACACAAAGGTAATTATCCTATCAGGATCATGGATTTCTATAGGATTATTGTGAATAATATTATGGCAAAAGGTAGCAACAACATTGTTGTAGTTTGGCTTGCACCACTTACCAAAAACACCAGGCAGTCTATAGATGGTTGCTGAAATATCCTTTCTTTTGCAAAGATTTTTGATGGCCGATTCAGCGAAATGTTTGCTTTTACCATACGGAGTTTCGTGGGTCGACTGCAGTGAGGAGGTAAATATTAAGCCAATTGTATTGGGCGAAACTTCAATTTCTTCACAAATAATTTCGGTGAGTCCTTTGTTTACCCTGATAAAATCTGACGAATCATTAGTGCGGTTAACTGCTGCTAGGTGCACGATGATGTCGGACCTATGTATTTTATCTTTAAGGTCCGATATTTTATCTCCTCTGCAAAATTTTAGAACTTGATGATTTGTATTGTGGGCTAGATGGTGCACAAGATTTTTCCCGATAAATCCATCGGCTCCGGTAATTAATATTCTCATATTTCTCAAGTAATAAGTCTGATTTAAATTTTAGTTAAAAAAATGTTAGATAAATTGAGCTCACAAAATATCTGATCTAATAGTATTTATTGGTTGTGGATAAAAGTGATTTCAAAGAATATTAATGTAATTAAAACAATATTTATCTTGAGTTGCTAAGTATCGTATCCCAAAATTCATCTCCGGCAAGGGGTTTAATGATTAACTCATTAATCTTTAAAAATCTTTTGACTGCTCTTGAAATTGAAAGTGATGAATTGGGATTGAAGGTTTCAACAGGAGCGCATACGTCACGAACATAATCTAGCTCTGGAGCCAAGATTGGCAGGTTAAAGTGCTTTGCCTCAATGAGGGTTGTTGGCAACGACTCAATTAGCGATGGGTGAATAAAGGCCTGCGTAGTTTGGTATGCATCCATTACCTCCTCGTGGCTTAGAGTTCCTAGGTTAATAATATTCAAGTCAGAATAATGTATGTTCAATGTTTCTATGAGCTTACGATTTTTTTTGTCGATAGTGATTGCTAAGGAGGGTTTTATTCCTTGATTTCCTAGTAGCCTCCATGCCTCTAAAAGGACGTATATGTTCTTGTGGGGTTCTGAACTAGAAATGTAAAGAAAATCCCATTTTTTTTGGGTGCATTCATTTTGTCTTATATCTTTAAATGGTGGGCGAAATGGGATTGATTTTGGCTCGGCCCTAACATTGGCATTTTTTAGTAACCATTCTTGTAGCTTAATTCTAATAGAGTCAGTTTGAGTGATGTATCGCATGTGTGGCCTATAAAAATTTTTTATGATCCATCTTTCTAGATTAATCACAAAAAAAGTTTTTAAGCTGACGATTTTTTTCAATGACTCCTCAATTATTAATCTATTTTGAAAGTAAATAGTTATATGGGATGATTGGCAGAGAATGGGAGGAATATTATGAAAACAAAAGACATGTTTATTGCTGTGGGCGATCTTGGCGAGCTTAATTTCCGATAATATTCTAGAGATAAGATTTGTTTTTACCCAATACAAAACCGTTACGTTTGCAAGCTTTAATTGTTGAATATCATTTTTACAGCGTTCATCTAAGATGGCCAGTAGTTCTAGATCATCACGCCATTCAGTTAATAGGGACTTGAGTAAAGTTAAGCCTCCACCGTTATGAACATTTGGTGCGTATAGGATAGAAGAATTTTTATACAATTTTTTGGACAGCCTAGATTTATGGGGTTGGATTTAGTGCGCTAGAAAATTGAATCAGGGGTGCAACCATGCTAATTTTAAAGTATTTAAGAATATAGGGCTGTGGATATCGCGCTATTATTAATTTTGATATTTAATGGTCTCGCGCGTTTGATTTAATTTGTGCGGGCTTAGATGATTATTATAATATTGCCCACTATTTTTTAACCACAAATGAGCCAAGAATAAAGAGGCTTGGCTATTTGCATTATTATTAGGATTCCTTAATATTTTTTGCAAAATATAACCAAACTTAGTTTAAATATTGTGATGTTTAGAGAATAATTATGAAAAGGAATGAGCTGGACATGCTATTTGACAGACTTTGGCCAATTTGTAGGTCAATTACTGGGCCTGGCATTGAAACCTCTCTTGAAATATTAAAAGAATATCTTCCGCTCAATATAAAAAAAATTAGGACAGGAGAGGATATTTTCGACTGGACCGTTCCTCAGGAATGGGAGTTGCTTTCGGCATCCCTATATAGTGAGGATGGAGCTTTAATTCTATCTACCGAAAATTCAAACTTGCATGTATTGAATTTTTCAGATGCGTTTACCGGGGTTGTAAGCTATGAGGAGCTTAATCGACATCTACATTCGTACCAAGAAATGCCGGATGCCATCCCATATGTCACTAGTTATTACAAGAATCGATGGGGGCTTTGTTTAAGTGATGCCCAAAGGAAGACGCTTGATCGCAGCATAAACTATCGGGTAGAGATCAAAGCAAGAAAATATGACGGATTTCTTCGGTATGGCGAATATTTTCTTCAAGGTAACAGCGAGGATTTGATCTTAATTACAACTTATCTTTGTCATCCAAGTATGGCCAATAATGAGTTATCGGGACCGCTTGCGATGCTTGAGCTATTTGAAAAAATTTCAACTTTAGAAAATAGACATTATTCATATTTGTTCTTAATATGGCCTGAAACAATAGGGGCTATTGCGTTTTTGGCTACGACAGAACATAAAATTATTGACAGAGTGGTTGCAGGAGTGGTTTTAACCTGCCTTGGCGGGCCTTCTTCGACAATAACATTCAAGCACACTCGAAGAGATTGGATTGGGCGCCCATCAAAATTAGATGAATTAATTAATTCATTTGTTAATCGCGATGCTAATAATTTTGATCAAAGAGCATTCTCCCCTACAGAAGGCTCAGATGAGCGTCAACTCTGTTCTCCAGGGATTAATCTCCCGGTAGTACAGGCTGCAAGAACAGTTTACGGACAGTATAGGGAGTACCATACCAATCTTGATACAAAAGATTTTATGCAAATTGACTCAGTTATTGACTCTGCCAATAAAATTTTTCTGGTGTTAAGGGCTCATGAGTTAAATCGAGGTTTCTTGGTATCAAATATTTCTGGTGGTGAGCCAATGTTAAGTAAACGTGGACTTTACCCCACATTGAATAGCCCCTTAGCTAGGAAAATGTCTTCAGATGAGCGTTTGGATGAGGGGGCTCAGTTAGACCTATTGCTTGGGTCTTTGTCCTTAATGGATGGAGAGCATAGATTAATAGATATCGCCAATAAATTAAATGTTAGCTATGCAGCTATAGTGCCCTTGGTAGAGCATCTCATAAATGTCAAATTGGTGGCAATAAAGACTTGAATCTAGTGGCTTAATTGATTGAATTATGATGCCAACTTCTAGATAAATTGGTCGATTATCATTCCTTATGGCGGAAGTGAATCGCAGCTTCGATCGGTTGCTAAATTGGTTTTACTGCAACAATGTTCATTGATGAACCCCAAAATGCGTGATTATAGAATTTACTTGAGAGTATATTCATAATGAAATAAAAATGGTCTTTAATTAAATTTCTATATGGAGTATTCCAATATGGGAGCTGAACATCTATAACCTGAAAGCCAAAATTTTCTAACGCATTAAGTAAGGTCTTTTTTCCGGGTATGTAAAAGTTTCTGCTCCAGTCTAGGAAGGGTAAATTTTGCTTAAGGCGATATAGAATTGAGCAAGAGTTAGGTGTTGCAAGGAAGAAAATATATCCTCCAGGTTTTAGTGAATCAAAGGCAGATTTAATCATTTGAAATGGAATATCAACATGCTGAATTGTCCCCCTAAAAATAACAGCGTCGAAAAAATCACTTTCCGTAAAAATATTTTTGTCAAACGAAATAAACTCTGATGTAATTTCCTTGGCGCTATGATTGATCTCAATTCCATAAAAATTTCCATCAAATTCTAGATGCCGTAAGAATTCGCCTGTACTGCATCCAATATCGCAGAGGTTCCCATTGTTTATATATTGATTAATTAGTCTAGCATCTTGCTTAAATTGTAGTAAGCGTTTTGGGTCATTTAATGAGCGATCAACGTAGTAGCTATCGGGCCAGCGATCTGTAATTGATGGTGCATAGTCTTGAATTTTGTCCATGATTTGAATATTGATGGTCGGATTTGAATTATATTTATATTAAAAGGAGCGCCACTTTTCCGTCATTTTTGGATGAGAGATCAATTCAATTAGCAAAATTTATCTCTAAAGTGGCAACTAAAAGGCAGTTGCCTTGTTTGTGCGATTTGTGGGTCGGAAGGTGAAATAACATGAATATCGTAGCATCTATCCAGGCCAGAATGGGGTCTAAACGGTTGCCGGGGAAAGTATTAGAGAACGTTTGCGGGAAGCCTATGTTGCTTTGGCAGGTAGAAAGAATGCGAAGAAGTCGTGTAATTGATAATGTTGTTGTTGCAACTTCTTTATCATCCATTGATGATGAGCTTGAAAGTTTTTGCAGGAAGCATCAAATTGATTGTTATCGTGGTTCAGAGGAAGATGTCTTATCGCGTATTACAGCATTAACTACTGATTTACAGGTTGATATACATGTTGAAAGTTTTGGCGACTCACCCCTCATAGATCCGCAAATCATTGATGAATTTATAGCATACTACCTTAAATACAAGGATATTGGCGACTATTTTTCAAGCGCACTAAAAACAACTTATCCCCCAGGCATGGAAGTTTCAATCTACCGTTCCAAAACTTTGCTTGACGTGAATAGGTTAGTGCTTCCGGATGACCCACTGAGGGAGCATGCTGGGTTTAACATCACAAGATTTCCGGAGAGATTTAAGCTTCATTCAATTGTGGCGCCTGCATGGCATTTTGCTCCAGATGTATTTTTAGAGGTCGACGTTTCAGAAGACTTAGAGGTATTGCGAGAAATCGTAAACTACTTTGTTTCGAGAGGGGAGGAGTATTTTAGCTTGAGAGAAATATTATCAATGCTCGAGTCTAGGCCTGAATTAGCAAAAAAGAATCGCAATATAGAGCGTCGTTGGAAAATTCTGCGTGATGAGGTCATATCTAAACGGAGTCTTTAATTCATTCTCCATAAACAAACAACCCCGGTGAATTTTTATTCAAATTAAGTCAAGGTAACCTAAAGAGAGTGGATAAAGGAATATGAAATTAAGCGAGAATCATTTGTTGGTTCTAACCGGCCCAGAGTTGAAAGTGTGGGAGGGTAGGCAAATGATTTGTTTGGGAAGATGGGTTGGTATACATGTTAGCGACGATTTTTGGAGCGATAAAAGCTTGGTTTTTATCCCCGAGCCTTGGGATGACAGGAATAAGCTAAGCGTTGATTACGCATATTTAGAAAGTATTCATGATAGGCTTCTGAAATCTATTGTGAAAAGCCTTAATCGTTTTCATAAAACCAATTACTCTGAGCGCTATTGGACTGCAATACTCGATCCTTGGCTGGTAAGTTATGTAGCGGTATTATTTGACAGGTGGGAGCGTTTAAGTCGCGCATTCGAAAAGAGGGATTCTTATATTGTGCTCACATCAAAAGAGTCTCTGTTTCATAAGCGGCCATTTTTTTCCGGGAACGAATATTTAAACTTAATTCAGGACGACTCTTGGAATCACGAGTTGTTAGTAGATATGCTCAATTATGCATATCATGATAGGGTTGTATTTAAAAATGTTGCGCACTTAGATTTTTTTGATAAGGGTAGTAAACAGCCCCCTTTGGATTTAAAGAGCAAGTGTTTGCAAATTGCTAAGAGAAAAATACAAACTTATCTCAAATTAATTCAGAAATTTCACTCACATCTATGTGAGAAATTTCGGCTTATCCCAAAAGTCTATTTGCATTTAGTTGGGTTAAATTTTTTTGGGAATTTAAGATTCAATTTTGCGTTAAGGCAATATCCATTTTATAGACCCTACTTTCCAGATTCGATTAGCGGGGTTGGTAATCAAGATCACCAAAAAAATCTGGATTCAATTAATTTGCAACCCCAGTCAGACTTCGAGCGATATTTGGAGCGGCGAATTGTTTTGGATATGCCAGATGAATTTTTGGGGTGTTTTAAAAAAATTAACGATCGGGTAAAAAAAATTCCCAGTCCAAAAATAATAACCTCAGATATGGATCATTGGTATAGCTCTTACTTCAAGCATTGGTTGGCCAAATCAATAGAAAATGGATCTAAGGTAATTATATGTCAGCACGGGGGTTCGCTGACACAGGGGGCTTTATTCGCAATGAATTATGAGGAACGAATCTCCGATTCATTTGCCATATGGTCATCCCCATTACATAGAAGTCATATTCAGCTTCCACCAGTTAAATATTTTGGCTTAAGTTTTGCATACAATAGTGGCACAAAAATTTATCTTTCAGTCATTGGATATGACGCCCCTAGATACATAATGAGATGCCAGATAAACGCCAATTCTGGACAAGTGTATTCTCACTACCAGCAGATAATTAATTTTTATGATGGCTTAAGTGATAAATTAAAATGTAACTTTAGAATTCGACCCTATCAGGATCAGGGATGGAGGTTTCCCGAAAAATATAAAAAATTTTTTGGTTCCAACAAAGTTGATTCGCTATCTTCATATCAAAGCTTTCTTGCGCGCTCACGGGTTGTAGTTTGCACTTACCCTGAAACAACATTCTCAGATTGCATCGCAAGAGATATTCCTGTGATACTGCTGTATCCTCCTGTGTTTTGGGAGCTTCATCCAGAAATGGATTCATTGCTGCAATTATTAATTAAGGCAAAAATCGTCTTTCGTAACCACAAGGAAGCTTGCAATCATATAGCTATGGTTTGGGATGATCCATATAATTGGTGGAAAAGCAAAGAAGTGGTGGCTGTAATAAGGGAATACAGGGAGCGCGCACTTAAGTCAGATGAGGCGTTTATTCCAAGCTGGTTAGATTTATTTGGTAAAACCTAGACGAGGTAAAAATATGGCTAGTACGCTGGATTCGGGAGTTAAGCTGGTGAGAAATGTTGGTAGATTTAATATTGGACCAGGTTCTCTGAAGGAGCTAACTACTTTACTATCAAAAATTAGACAGGATGCCTGCAGTAACGGCAAATCTTCTAACATAATTTTTCTTATTGACTCATATTTTGAAAATTTGAGGAGTGTAATTAATAGTTTAAATTGTGAATCAAGTGATTTGGTGGAGTTTGTTTCGACCGCATCTGAGCCAACTACAGAGGATATTGATGCCCTTGTATCAAAAGTAATTCAGCTTGGTTTCACTGCTCCTGCTGCAATTGTTGGCATGGGGGGGGGCGTTACCATGGACACTGCAAAAGCACTTGCAAATTTACTTACTAACCCCGGTAAAGCCTCTGATTATCAAGGTTGGGATTTAGTAAAAAATCCAGGTATTTTTAAGGTTGGAATTCCAACAATATCTGGAACGGGTTCTGAGGCTACGCGAACCTGCGTGATGACAAATGCATCATCAGGATTAAAACTTGGTATGAACAGTGATTTCACTGTGTTCGACCATATCATTATGGACTCTAACCTCACGGCCACCGTTCCCAGAGATCAGTACTTTTTTACTGGAATGGATTCTTATATACATTGTATTGAGTCACTGGCTGGAAATTATAGGAATCCGATTGGCGATGCTTATTCTCGAGAATGCATATCTCTTTGTAGGCAAGTTTTTCTTGAGGGGGACATGCAATCTCCGGAAAATCGTGAACGACTTATGGTTGCCTCCTACTTTGGTGGTTGTGCAATTGCAACGAGTTACGTCGGGCTAATTCATCCGCTCTCTGCGGCTTTAAGTGTAGTTTTTGGAATTCACCATTGCATTGGTAATTGCATTGTTATGAATGCAGTTTCTGATCACTATCCTTACGAGTGTGAGGAATTTAAAAAAATGGCCCAAACTCAAAAAGTTACGGTGCCTACAGGGATCTGTCAAAATGCAAGTAAGGAGGTATTTAGTGCCTTGTATGCTGCAACTGTAATGCATGAAAAGCCTCTCACAAATGCATTAGGCGAGGACTATAAAAAAATCCTTACTCTCGAGTATGTAGCAGATCTCTTTAAAAAGATGTGATTGGATGATTAATGCCTGGATATGAAGTTATTGGTACAGAAGAATTAGCAGAAATTCAAGATGTTTTTGCTAATGGTGGCGTATTATTTCGTCATGGCTTTGAGGGCCAGCGGAATAATTGTTACAAGGTTCAAACATTTGAGTCCGAGTTTGCTAAGTATGTTGGCTCGCAGTATGCGCTTGCAGTAACTTCAGGTACAGCTGCAATTAGAGTCGCCCTTGCCTCATTAGGAATAGGCCTTGGCGATCAAGTTATTGCACCGTGCTTTACTTTTGTTGCGACCGTGGAGGGAATTATCGAGGCCGGCGCAACGCCTGTTTGTGCTGAGATTGACGAAACTTTGAATCTTGACCCAATAGATCTTCTAAATAAAATAACCCCAAATACTAAAGCGGTCATAGTCGTTCACATGCTTGGAACTCCGGCCCGGATGGATGAAATTAGCCAAATATGTCGGGATAAAAAATTAATTTTGATAGAGGATACTGCCTGGGGGTGTGGAGGAAAATTAAATCATAGGCCCTTAGGAACTTGGGGTCATGTAGGAACTTATAGTTTTGATTTTGCAAAGACAATGACAACGGGTGAGGGTGGGATGCTTGTTTTCCAGGATGAGCGGGTGTGGAAAAAAGCGGCAGCATGGCATGACCATGGGCATGAAAATAATCCTATGTTCCCACGCTGGGAAGATACTCGCTCTGGAAGTGGTTTTAACTACCGAATGATGGAGTTGCAGGGGGCAATTGGTATAGCGCAGCTTAAAAAACTTTCGAGGATAGTAAAGGCACAAAGGGAAAATAGAGATCGTATTTGGAATGCAATTTCAAGATTGAAGGACATTCAACTTAGGTCATCACCAAATGGCTCGTATGATACAGCGGATGCACTTGTATTTTTTGTTCCGGATAATTTAACGTCATTAACATGTCGCCGTAATCTCTTGCAGGAAGGGGTCTCGACTAAAATTTTACCCGAAGCATTTTCATGGCATTTTGCGGGCACATGGGACCATATGCCTGAATTGTTAAAATCCCACGACTATGATTTAGTCAACGCTTTTCCAAAATCACGGGCTCTATTATCCAGGTCTGTATCAATACCCATAGGGGTTAAGATGGCTGATGATTTTCCTGAGAGGATTTACCGTGCATTAAATAAGGCGCTATAGATGTTAAATAATTCTGAACCAACGGTATCAGTTATTGTTGCTGCTTATAATCAGGAAAAATATATTGGCCGATGTCTTCGTTCGTTGCTACATCAGTCCTTTCCTTTTGAGGATTACGAGGTCATCGTAGTAAATGATGGCAGTACAGATAGGACTTCCTATGCGTTAGAGCTATTTCATGATTCAATAGAGACAATTACTCATAGCAATAATAGAGGGTTACCCGCTTCTGTAAATTCAGGTATTAGAGCTGCCAAAGGCAAGTTCATAGTACGAGTTGATGCAGATGATTACGTAAATGCAAATTTTTTAAATTTTTTACACTATTTCTTGGATCAAAATCAGGATATACAGGCTGTAGCGTGTGATTATTGGCTGGTTGATGATGCTGAGAACTGGTTGGAGAGAGTGAACTGCATGGTGAGACCAATAGCTTGTGGAATAATGTTTCGCAAGCAATCTCTTTATGAAATTGGTTTGTATGACGAAGATTTTCTATGTCATGAGGACCAGGATTTAAGAATACGGTATGAAAAGAAATATTCAATTGAGAGGGTCCCGTTACCTATGTATCGTTACCGCAAGCATGACAATAATTTGACTAAAAATTCAGATGCAATGGAGTTCTATAGACAAAATTTAGAGCGCAAGCATGGAATAGAATGGGGAAAGAGTGACTAAATCAATAACACTTGGTAATTTTGAAATTTCAAGCAATAGCAAACCTTATCTTATTGCTGAAATTGGGGTAAATCATGAGGGATCTCTTGATAAGGCATTTCACTTAATTGACTTAGCTAAAGAGGGAGGGGCTAATGCGGCGAAATTTCAAAGCTATAAAGCTGACACTCTTGCGTCCAAAAAGTCGCCAGCATATTGGGACCTCAAGAAAGAGCCGACTTTAAGTCAACATTTATTATTTGCAAAATATGATAGCTTTACTCCTGATGATTACGTAGCTTTGTATGAGCATTGCTCAAGAATGGAAATTGATTTTCTTTCAACACCATTTGACGATGCAGCCATTGATTTCTTGTTCCCGCTTATCCCTTTTTATAAGATTGCCTCTGCTGATATAACCAATATACCTTTCCTGAGAAAAATTTCTCAAAAGGGAAAGCCTATAGTTTTATCAACAGGCGCATCAACAATCTCTGAAATTGACTTGGCATTAAATGTTATTTATCAGGAGGGTTGTCAAGATGTCGCTCTATTGCATTGTATTCTTAACTATCCTACCGAAAATCATAACGCACATTTACGAATGATAGAGGGATTGAGGCATAGCTACCCAACTAATATAATAGGATATTCGGATCATACCTTACCGGATGAGTCAATGAGCTCATTGGTTACGGCGTACCTTTTGGGTGCAAGAATTATAGAGAAGCATTTTACCTTCGACAAAGGATTGCCGGGAAATGATCATTATCATGCAATGGATAAGAATGATTTGACCAGGTTTGTTGCTGCATTAAAAGATATAGATATTTTATTGGGGCAAGAAATACAAAAAAGACCAATTTCAACTGAGTCACTCTCAAGAAAAAATGCGCGAAGGAGTATTGTTTTATCTCGAAATATGACTTCTGGAAGTATTATTACTGAGGCGGACTTAACTTATAAACGACCTGGTTCAGGGATTAGCCCTTTGCATTGGGATGAAGTAATAGGTAGCAAGGTTGCCCACGCATTAAGTGCTGATCATATATTGCAGTGGGAAGATTTGGTAAAAAGTAGATTTTGAGCACATCTTTATTCCGGTAGTGTGAGCTTAACTTCCGAGGAATGTCTGCATTGGCATTTACCTGATTATGAAAAAAATAAAGGTTAAATTATTTGGCTCGGAAAGTTGGTCTACTGACGCAGTTCGTCTATTGTCAAAAGATATTCTTGCTGCTAAAAATGAGCGTGGAAAATGTAATTTGATTTTAACGGGCGGTCGAAGTGCCAAGATTTTATATGAAAATTGGAGCTCTATGAAAGAGCTCTCGTGTCTTAAGAATGCGAATATTTTTTTTAGTGATGAGCGATGCATCCCAAAGGACCATCCCGAGAGCAATTATGGAATGTTAGTTAAATCCCTTTTTCCTTCTGGCATCATTGACGGTTGCAATGTAGTTCCCATGGAGTTTGAGGACAATCAATCATCAATGCGAAGTTATGAAAAAAAGCTGCCTGAAAGTTTTGATATTGCATTATTTTCTATCGGAAACGATGGTCATTTTGCATCAATCTTTCCGGGTGGAGATGCATTGTGCTGCGCTAAGAATGCTATTGCAAAGACATTAAGCCCTAATTTTCCTCATCAACGAATGACTATTACACCATTGTTATTAGGTAGGATAAAAAAGATTTACATTATGGCTATTGGGGAGAGCAAAATAAACATTTTGAGGCGAGCTTTAGAGCAACCGAGTCTGGTGGGGGAGCTTCCTGCAAGGATGTTGTTGAGACATAACTGGTTGATAGCCTCTTCTAATGATGATAATGGAGCTCTTTCGGGGTAGAAATTTAAATTGGCAAAAGTACTAATAACAACTGTGCCTTTTGGGGTTAATAATTCCTATCCTATAGATAGGCTTAGGGCTTCGGGGATAGATTTTTTAATTAACCCCTTAGGTAGGAAATTAAGCGAAGGTGAGCTTGGTGACATGATTTCTGATTATGACATCTTGATTGCAGGCACGGAATCAATTACAGAGCAAGTCATGAAGCGGGCGAAGCATCTAAAATTCATCTCTCGAGTTGGGGTTGGTCTTGATGGAGTGGATTTAATGGCTGCTTATCGACTTGGAATAAAGGTTAGTTATACGCCCGAGGCTCCTGCACCGGCAGTTTCGGAGTTGACAATCGCTTCGATTATGGCTTTATTACGGTCCACTTACATTGCTAATACACAACTTCATAGGGGTGAATGGTGTCGTCATTTTGGGAGGCGTATTACACAAGTTAGAATTGGATTAATTGGGGTTGGCCGTATCGGCATGCGTGTATTAAAGCTTTTGTCTGGGCTTGGAGTCACCGAAGTTTTGGTTAATGATTTAGACGCTAAGCAAATTGATATTCCAGGTCTAAAATTGGAGTGGGTTGATAAGGAGACCATATTTCGCAATGCTGACGTTATAAGCTTGCACGTTCCTTTAACGCCGAAAACAAAAAATATAATCAAGCGAGAGCAATTGCTTTCCATGAAGCGGGATGCATTGATCATCAATACTGCCCGAGGCGGTATCATCAATGAAAATGATCTTGCTGATGTGCTAATTTCTGGCCATCTCGGCGGTGCTGCTATTGATGTTTTTTACAACGAGCCCTACAGTGGCCCATTATCAAAAATTGAGCGTTGCCTTCTTACGGCTCATATGGGGTCGATGTCATTTGATTGTCGCTCCTCTATGGAGATTGAAGCAACTGAAGAGGCGATTAGGTTCATCAACAATCAATCCCTACTTGGCCTTGTACCTCAAGAAGAGTATTTTATGCAAAACCAGGATGAGTGATTATGAAAATATGCGTTGTTGGTGGGGCTGGATTCCTTGGTAGTCATGTGGCTGATCAGTTAAGTGACGCAGGGCATCAGGTTTGTATCTGCGATTTACTCCCTTCGCCATGGCTTAGACATGATCAAAAAATGATTATTGGCAGCATACTTAATGAAGAGGTATTGAATAATGCCATTGATGGATGTGATGTGGTTTATAACTTTGCAGCCTTAGCGGATCTCAATGACACATTGAATAAGCCACTTGAAACTGCTAGGGTTAACATCCTTGGAAACGTCCAGCTTCTTGAGGCTTGCAGACGTCTTGATGTGCAAAGGTTTATTTATGCAAGCACTGTTTATGTATACAGCAGAGAGGGCGGATTTTATAGGTGTAGCAAGCAGGCGGCAGAGCATTATGTTGAGGAGTATCAAAATGCTTACGGCCTCGATTACACAATTTTACGTTATGGCTCCCTTTACGGTCCTCGTGCTGATGATTCTAATGGACTTTTTCGAATCATAAAAAGAGCGTTGGAATTAGGCGTGTTGCAATACGAGGGAAGCTCTGATGCGGTAAGACAATATATTCATGTGGAAGATGCAGCAAAAGCTAGTGTAGCCGCTCTTGGTGGGGACTTTCGAAATCAGAGCGTGGTCTTGACTGGCCAGGATCCTATGAAGGTTAGCGATTTGCTAGAAATGCTTTCCGAAATTATGGGCTTGAAAAATCCTGTAGAATTTATCGAGGGAGTCCAACCCGGGCACTATATACGTACTCCTTATGCTTATCAGCCTAAGCTTGGGCGAAAGTACGCTCCAACTATGCACGTGGATCTTGGTCAGGGCTTAATTCAGTTAATAGAAATTGTTCGGCAATCTCTTCAAAAGTGATTTGCGAACGTGCATGCGCATTAGGTTTTTCTCGACATTGATGAATGTGACATTCAAAATTTGCGCTAATGTGTTGAGTGGTTAAAGCTGCTATTGATGCAATAAGTGAGTGCGGCATCGGTCATTACAAATTTAAAACAAACCAAAATGAAAAATGTGCCACTTTATAGGCTTGAGATAGATGGATTAAGGGCGTTGGCAGTGGCATCCATCATCTTTTTTCATGCAAAGATATTTCCATTTACGGGCGGGTTTGTTGGGGTCGATGTCTTTTTTGTGATTAGTGGATATCTAATGACAAGAAATATTATGTCCTTAATTGTTGAAAATGAATTTTCATTCATTCAGTTTTATGAGACAAGAGCAAGAAGGCTTTTGCCGGCATTAAACGCGATGCTTTTAATGACATTTCCTTTTGGGTTTTTATTTCTATCGCACGTTGAGTTTAATGATTACAGCAAAGCAGTTGTTTCATCGTTAACTTTTTCGTCAAATTTATATTATTCCTTGACGGCTGGATATTTTGATATCTCCTCTGAATATAAGCCCTTGCTGCATACGTGGAGCCTTTCATTAGAGGAGCAGTTTTATTTAATTTACCCTTTCATATTAATCTTATTTATCTTTAATCGACCAAGATTATTTGGGACGCTAATTCTAATCACATTAGTAAGCATAATGTTGGCCAACAGTTTAAATATAAAACATCCCGCTTTTTCCTTTTATATGCTCCCGACAAGAATATGGGAATTTTTTTTTGGTACCGCAGCATTTTTTGTGGAGGGGCTATTTATTGGGGTTATTGGATGGCGCAGAGAATTGCTTGCAATCTTTGGAGTGATTTTAATGCTGTTTTCAATTTTTTATTTCAGCGAAGCAACACCATACCCGGGGTTTTGGACTTTGGTACCAGTAACTGGAGCATTAATATTCATAATATTTGCAACCAACACTACGAGTACAGGAAAAATATTTAGCTTACCTATTGCAACGGCAGTTGGTCATATCAGTTACTCTTCATATTTATGGCATTTACCAATAATAATATTTGCATCTCTATACATAGGAGACAGCATCAATTTGATGGATAAGATTTTTTTCGTATTGTTTGCATTTATATGTGGAGGGCTATCTACATATTTAATTGAAAATCCTTTTAGAAATAAAAAAATAATCCCACTAAGATTATTTCTCCTACTTATATTAAGCAGCACTACACTGCTGACTGCTATTTCCGCTTACTCAATATCTGAAAATGGAATGCTTAGGTCTTATGGCGCCACTGAAGAAAAAATATACAAAGTACAATCTGAGGAAAGTTTAACCAAGGTCTGCCATTCCGGGCCTGGATACGGGGGCTATATTCCACCATCACAATCTTGCGTTGGTGGTAATAAGTTGCTACAAAGTGCAGCCTTAATTGGCGATTCTCATGCCGATTCATTATTTTTTGATCTTACAGAAAAATTGAAGGATCAAGAATTTGGTGTGCGTTATATGTCATATACTGCGTGTCCACCCATTTTAGGTTTATCTGGCGATTGCGGAAGGTATAACGATGATGTTTACAACTACATAATTCATAATTCTGATATTAAGTATGTAATTCTTTTTGCAAGGTGGCCATTGTATTTTAAGGATGATGTTTTAGATCTAGGCCACTCTAATAAATTGAGTATGCATGTGAATTCTCCGAATCTTAATTCGTTAGAACAAAATCTCTATCTCAGTACGTTGCTGGAAAAAACTATTTTGCAATACACAGGTGCTGGTAAGTCAATAATACTTGTTTATCCAGTGCCTGCACCTAATTTCGATGTGCCCAATACGCTGGGTAGAATATTGAGAAAAAACCGGGGAAAATTAAATGCTACAGATGGTTCATTTTTGGAGGCAAATTACATAAGGGAGCATGCAAATACAATCAGCTTTCTCGATAATGTTGTGAAAAAAAATAAATCGGTAATAAAAATTGACCCTGTAAATGTAATATGTAATTTAGCAGCGAATGGCGTCTGCTTAACTCAGGTTGATGGGTATCCCATCTATAGAGATGATAATCACCTATCAAATGCTGGCGCTAACATATTGAATAGTTTGATTCTAAACGCATTAAAAGAAAGGATGGATTTCAAATAAATGTGTGGAATTTTTGGTTGGGTAAAAAATAATGAACCTCATGCTGGGTCTAGTATTGCGGCATTTAAAAATTCGCTGGAGATGCTTACGCATCGCGGTCCTGATGATGAGGGTAGCTGGCTGTCCCCCTCCCAAAAAATATTGCTTGGTCACAGAAGGCTAAAAATTTTGGATTTAAGTGATGATGCTAGTCAGCCAATGGTCGATGCGCAAAATAAGTATGTAGTTATTTTTAATGGTGAAATATACAACTTTAAGGCTCTGAGAGTTAGGCTTGAAGGTATGGGGTATTCCTTCAAAAGCACCTCAGATACCGAAGTGCTTCTCTATCTGCTTATTCATTTTGGAGTGGAAGAGGGTGTGAAGTTATTGGATGGCATGTTTGGGGGTGCATTTCATAACATTGAATCTGGTGAAATCTGGATTTTTAGGGATCATCTTGGTCAAAAACCTATTTACTACTACCTGGGATGTGATGAATTTATCTTCAGCTCAGAATTGGGACCCTTATTAAGTGTTTCAGGTATTAATTGGGTGTTAGATAGGGATAATTTTTTTAAATATTTATTAATGGGATATTACGCACTTAACCAAACCCCTATAGTTGGTATTAAAAAATTGCTTCCTGGAACACTGCTTAAATATAGCTCAAAACAGGCTGCTGTATCAAGGTGGTGGGGTCCTAGCATTCCCTTGACTCCTAAAGTGACCGATGAGTTAAGCATTGAATCGTTTGAAAATGTATTTGACGAGTCTTGTGCTCTCGCTTCGACTTGTGATGTATCTGCAGGAATATTTTTAAGCGGGGGGATTGACAGCACAATAGTTGCTAGTAGTTTGAAAAGAGTCGGGGTTGATTTTCCTATATTTCACGTATCAATGGCGGACCGAGAATTTGACGAGAGTGAAAAGGTTAAGTTTGTAGCGAAGCATCTTGATATAAAAAATGTTATATCCATTGAAATGAATGAGGATTTAACATTAAATGGTTTTGAAGAATTAATAAATAAAATTGATGAGCCGCATGGCGATCCTGGTTTTATTAATGCATTTTGTCTTTCGAGGGAGGCAAAAAAAAACATCTCAGTTGCTATTGGGGGGGATGGAGCAGATGAGTTGTTAGCTGGGTATTTGCCCTTTAAGGCTCTCTCAATTGTGGGTTTGGCGTCATTATGTCCAAAGGCCATCGGTGTAACAGTCTCTACATTATTGAATTTAGCTCCGAATAATCAAGGTTATATTAATACTGTATTTAAAATAAAATCAGTTCTAGCTGGATGCGGTGTTAAAAATAATGAAGTTTTGCACAGGTGGCTATCAGCAATTGCTGAAATGGATGCGAAAAGGTTAATGCCTCAAAACTACAAAAATGCATTGGAGTTGCCCATTACAAAGGAATTAAATCTATCAAGCATTATGGGTAGCGATAATTTGAATAATTTTCTGATCTATTATCAAAACGTATTTTTACCTGAATTTGTTTGTCACCATACCGATCGGGCGGGCATGATGAATGGTTTAGAAATTAGATCTCCCTTTCTTACGAAATCAATGATTGAATACTGCAACAGTCTTCCTGCCAATATGAAAATTCGCAATGGAAAATTGAAGTGGATATTAAAAGAGGTTTTGAGAAAACGAGGTTTTCCTGAGTATTTTATTAATCAGAAAAAACAAGGCTTTACGCTTCCTTTGGCTAGATATTTAAAATCCTCATTGAGACGGCATGTTGATATATTGATGCAGAACTTAGACCTTTTTGAAGGCCTAATAAATGAAGAGGAGGTTAGAAGATTGGTATTAGCTCATTTTAGCGAAAGTGAAAACAATTACCGCATAATTTATAATTTGCTTATGTTTTCCTGTTGGAAAAAAAGATATCCAAACCTTAGGTTTAATAATGACGTCAATCATGAATGATTTTGATTTTCAGTTTAAATATGTGTTCGAAAATTCATGGAGGCTACTGGCCTTGCAGGATCGAGATCCCACAAGCCCCACTTATGGATGTTTTGATTACAAGTATTGGAGAGATAAAACATCTGAATTCCCTGATGCAAGATTTCAGGAGGCGGGGGCCACACTATATTTATTGGCGGCTAATGCCAATTTTAAGCATGAAGTATCAGATAATTTGGGTTCTCCTAGGTCTGATGATTGGCTTCAAGCTTTTGAGGCAAGCATATCTTTTTTAAGAAAGATTCAGTATAAAAACGGATCATTTGATGAGTGGTACAAGGGTGAACGTGGTTTTGCGGCAACGGAATTTATTGCAATCGCCTATTCTGCCTGCCTACTTCATCCGGAAGGTATAAGTGATACGGTTTTGCCCACGGTTAAAAATATAGTGAATAAAGCTTGCGAATGGCTATCTTCGCGGCATGATCTTGTTAAAGGAAATCATGAAGCTGCTGCTGCTGCTGCTTTAGCAATGGCAGGAAGAGCTTTGGATGAGAAATATTTTTTAGCATCCGCAAAAGACAAGATCGAAAATCTGTCCGCTAGACAGGTAGATGAGGGATGGTTTCCCGAAGTTGGTGGAATGGATCTGGGTTATTGTTCTGTAACCTTGGATTATGTGATGCTGTATGTTGAGTATTCTAGAGATCAAAAGCCAATTAATATGATGCGCAAACTATTTCACTTTATGCATCCATTTATACAGCCTGATTTAACTATTGCATCAGATGCGGGATTATGTATGAATCCTTATTTATCAAGATTGGGTATGGGCCTTCTTTCCCAATTTGATCAAGCGGCTGCAAATATAGTCTTCAAGCTGCAAAATCAATCCCCGGCATTAAGGGGTCTTGAGCCAACAATGGCTGATGATTTGAGAATGTGTCGTTGGTCTTATTTGCCAGTTTTGGTAAATTTAGTTAAGTCAAAATTTGTAAGTAATTCTCGTGATGTTATTGTTGCGAATGCGGGTCAATGGTCTTATTTTAAAGAATCATCTGTTGCCTTGTATTCTGATGTGGTGGGAAAGGTGTATTTTTACATTGCAGGCGGTGGAAATATAAAAATATATAGCGGCAAGAAATGCATCTGTGACTTTAGAGGTCTTGTTTTTGGTAGTAAAAATTCTTATTATTCATCAAGAGGTTATAGCAGAGCTAGAAAAGTGGGGATTAATAGGGATTCAGTCGATGTAAATTTTTCATTGGTTGAATCCAAATCATTCAACCCAAGATGGGTATCTAGGTTGTTGCTAAGACTGGCTTGTACAACTGAGATCGGCTCTAATTGGTCTAGAAAAGCTATTGATTTTTATAGGGTTAATAATGGAACTGCCCTCAATCAGTCCTCCACCCCTTCTGCTAGAGGTAGGAATTTGGGAGTTTTAAAAAGAGAGATTACAATCACAGGGCAAAAAGTACTAATTAAAGAGATTGCGGATATTGAAAATACAGATTCAATAGATGAGATCTACTTGCAAGTTTTCAACAAGCTAATTCCTTTAGCTTCCTTTTCGCTTAAAAAAGCTAAATTAAAAATTGAGACTTCAATTGATCGAATAAGCGGTGAGATAGCGATCCTAAAAAATGAATAGCGATAAATTAATTTTAAGCATAGTAATACCTGCTTTTAACGAGGTTGAGAGTCTTGATGAGCTTGTTTTAAGGTTAACTAAGGTAATATGCAACTTAGGCAACATTGTTGGCTATGAAATTATCATCATTGACGACGGATCAACTGATGGTACTTGGCAAAAAATAGTGGATTTAAAATCACAAGGGCGAAACATCATAGGCATAAAAATGAGAGGGAGGTTTGGAAAATCTCTTGCCTTAATGAGCGGTTTTACACAGTCTGTTGGAGACTATGTCATCACACTTGATGCTGATCTTCAGGATAATCCAGAGGATATCCCGCTACTTTTGAGCAAAATTCTCGAGGGTTATGATTTAGTTTGCGGCGCCAGAATGAGGAGATCAGACTCTTTGATGCGTAAAATTGGATCGAAAATATATAATAAAGTTACTAGCATGATATCCGGAATTGAGCTGACAGACATAAATTGTGGCTTTAAAATTTACAGCAAATCTCTTGTAAATAATTTACATATCTACGGACAATTACATAGATACATTCCGATACAAGCCTATCTCATGGGTTTTAAAATCGATGAAGTCGCTATCTCAAACAGCGAAAGAAGGTATGGAAATTCTAAGTATCCCGCTATGAGGTATGAAGGGTTTTTTGACTTAATGTCGATTATGTTTACTTATAAGCATGCACATACCCCGCTATATTTTTTTGGCAGTATTGCCATGATTTTTATGATCCCATCAAGCATTGTTTTGACATATCTTTGCGGTGCTCACTTGATTTACTTGATGGGATATGGAGAAAGTTTTAATTTATTCAATAGACCTCTATTGGCAATAGTTTTGTCATCCATTAGTTTTGGTGGAGTTTTTCTAATGACTGGATTCGTTTGTGATTTTATCCTTCATCATTCTACAAGAGGTAAGGCTAATAATTTGACTAATTTGTATGTCAGTGACAAGTTGATTTAAATAATAAGAGCTGAATGAAATCGATGACATTGAAAAGTAGTTTATATAAATAACATGCCGAACCATGAAAGTGCTTAATGTCTAATCTAGAAAATACCAGACAATTTTGGAATCATAACCCCTGCGGCGCATCCGGTGGTTTTATTTGGAAAAAGAGGCAAAGGTACGAGACGGAGCCATGGCTACAAGAAAAGTTGGAAAAAATTTGTATTCACCCAAATATTTTGGAGGTGGGTTGTGGTCAGGGTGTCGACTTGGTGGAGATAGTTTCAAACGGCTTGTTTTCGGGGAAATATACAGCGATTGATTATTCTGAGAATAGTCTTCTAGAGGCATATAAAAACATAGCTGAGAATGTTCCGAAAACAAGGCAAGACTGCATTGTTTTAAGGCAAGGTAACGCTGAAATGTTAGATTTTCCCGACGATACCTTTGATGCTGTTTACTCAATGGGCGTAATTCATCATACTCCTTCAATCGAGAATGCCATACATGAAATTCATAGAGTTTTAAAACCAGGAGGAACAGCCTATTTGGCTCTGTATAGAAGCGGCTCTATTAAGATTGAAGCTGCAAAGTTTTTGCGAAAATTTCAGGGTATATTGGATGGCATATTGGGCACTGATAGAGTGATATATAAAATATTTCTATCAAAAATATCAAGCTCAAATAGGTTTGGGACTATGTTTCATGAGTGTTTTGGCGTGCCCATATTGAACTCATACACCGCCGAGGAAATCAAAGAGTTATTCTTGCCTTTTAAGTCTGTCTCAATAGAGATCAATGGTCATAATTTTGGAAAGTATTCATCCAAGGGTAGCGGAAAGAAAAATGGCAGCTTTAATTGGATAGAGGTTAAAAAGTAATGGTTTTTAAAAAAAATAGCCTAATTCCGGCTATCTTTTTATTGCCATTACTTCATATATATATTAAGGGGATTGATTATGTCTGTTACTCGGAGTATATATTAAGACCAATTGGTCTCATACAGAATCAAGGGGCGTTAGCGAATGACTTAATTGCAAGTTTTTTTTTAAAAAATACAGGCTTATTGCAATTAATTATACTGTGTATATATAAATATATTATTGCAATCCCGGCAGTATTTTTGATTGAGACTTATATATTGCAAGTCCTTTTTCTATATGTAAACTATCTTCTCGCAGCTGAATATAAGATACAAAAAAAGTATTGCTTGTTATTTCTTGCGGTTCTAGCGATCACAAGTGGGGATATGTTTGGCCTTGCTGTAAATGGTGTATTCAATAAGTCTGGAATACTCTTTTCATACTTATCTGCAATATCTGCAACAATTGGATATTTAAGTTTTACAAAGAAAAATTATCTGTTTGGCGGCCTGGCTTATGCAGCATCGATTCAGTTTCATCCAATGTACGGTTTAACTGCTATTATTTTTACCATCACCCCTACAATATATTTTCTGTGGAGTAATAAAGGATTAAAAAATATTTTTTATATCGTTTTTTGCATTTTTATTTCTATTCTCCCTTATTTGATAAACAGCAATATCGGCGGCAATGAAGATTCAAACTTTTCACTAAGGGATTGGCACGACTATCTTGTTCAGACTGATCCAGATGACACTCAAATGTTGTGGACATTTAAGCAGTATGGAGGATTGGTATTAATTCCTGCTATTTTATATCTTTATTTTCCTTGGGGGCGCCACGAGGCGGATGACAGTAAAAGAAATTTTTTTTGTTATGCTGTAATTGCCTTAGTCATTTTTTCGATTGGGGTGGAGTATTTGCATGAAATGGGGGTTTTTATTCCGCTATTCTCGGAAAAATTTATTAGCCTTCAAATGAGAAGGGGTTTATGGTTGCCCAATATCATTATTCTTATATTCATGATTTCCAGATTTCAATCATGTGATAATTGTTCAAAAAAAGAATGGGTTAATTATCTTTTAATTTTAATTTTATATGTAAAATTTTCTATCGTATTATTATTATACTTTTATTTATATTTTTTAAAAATTAGATCAATAAAATGTATTGCTGTATTATCTATATTATTTATTTCGATAATAAATTCAAATTTATATAGCAATTTCCTTGATAATTATTTTTTACAAACATATGAATTTGGGTGCTTGGCTCTAGTAATACTGATTATTCTCATTAGAGGTGGAAAATTAGTTGATGAGTTACCGGGTAGTTACCTCGCTAATGGAATAATAGCCTCTTTGTGTGTTGGTATGATAATTTTCAGCGCTAAAAACGAGATTTTTACGAATTCACTTAAGCCGTTAACTAGGCAGAATTTATTTGAATTTATTACATACCAAAAATCAACCGAATTTAATCTAATTGCATTGGGTAAAAATGACGAAAATTATTATAATTTAATAGCTGCTCTTAGCTATATTAAAAATGCTAATAAAAAAAATGAAACTATATTTGTAGTGCCTGATTTGAATATGCCATATATCGATTTTTCTATACTATCCAACTCCCCAAACTTATTGATGGAAATGTATAATTTCTGGTATTCTGGGGCGAGTATCGACTTGACCAAAAAAATATCAAAAATATATCATGAAGTTTATGGATTAAATCTAAACCAAATATATTTAGAGAAAAGAATGTTGCCTAATTACGCGGACCGTATAAATTATGATTATCTTAAAAGCAATAAAGATCGTTTCAGACTGGGATTTATTTTGTCGGCCGAACGCATTCCAGTTGGCGAATTAATTTATCAGAATAAAAATTATTTTCTATATAAAATTTAACAATTTTCATATTCGGTTTATGAGGCGCTACTATTGAAATCATTAATGAAAATTATTGAAGAATATAAAGTAATATTCTTTGATTTTGATGGCGTCATTAAAGATTCAGTTGATGTTAAATGTAAGGCATATGTAAGCCTGTTTGGTGAAATTTCACCCGAGCTGAAATATAAAATTTCGACTCATCACTTAAGCAATGGTGGTATGCCAAGAGAAATTAAGATACCCTTATATATGTCTTGGGTTGGTATGGGTGTCGATCGGGTTTCGGTTGAGGGGTGCACAAAGATTTTTAGTGCAAAAGTAGTCGATGATGTTATAAATTCTCCGTGGGTTTTGGGTGTTCAGGAATTTATAAAGTCTGCGCACATGAATACTCTCTTAGTAATCGTAACAGCAACCCCATTAGAGGAAATCATCTTAATCTTGCAAAAATTAGAAATCATAAATTTCTTTAGGGCTGTTTATGGCTGGCCGTGCGAAAAGTCTGCTGCTATTACTGAATTTCTGGATGTCAATAGTATCGATCCTGATGACGCCGTATTTATTGGTGATGCGGCTACCGATTTCCATTCCGCATGTATTTCAGGTGTTAATTTTATATTGAGAAGAAGCGTGTCGAGTTCGGGGGTAAATCTGCGTGACTATGACAGGGAAATTATAAATTTTTTAGAATGATGAATAAATATTCGGAGATTAGAAGAATCAGAGAGCTATTGACTGCCGGAAAAGCGACTATTGGTGGTTGGATGCAGCTTGGAAGTCCAGCGGTTGCTGAAATTATGGGTGGGGGCGGTTTTGATTGGGTGGCTGTTGACTTGGAGCATGGCAGCATAGGGGCCCATCAGTTGCCAAATATATTTCGAGCCTTAGAATTGGGCGGGACATTGCCCCTTGTAAGGCTTGCGCAACAAAATGCAAATGATTGCAAGCAAGCCTTGGATGCTGGTGCCGGAGGTGTAATTGTTCCTATGGTGGAATCGGCTGGGCAAATTGTTTTAATGAGAGAAGCATCTTCTTGGCCGCCCTCAGGGACAAGGGGAGTTGCATATTCTAGAGCAAATTTGTATGGCAAGAATTTTGAGGAATACAAATTAATCGCCCAGAATCCATTGATCGTGGCAATGGTCGAGACTGAGATGGGGGTCAACAATTTGAAGGAAATCCTGGAGGTTGGTCGCCCTGATGCTATTTTAGTTGGGCCATACGATCTTTCAGCCTCTCTAGGTGTGATTGGGAATTTTGATAATATTATTTTTAAATCTGCCATTAAGAAAATTGAGAGTTTTTGTGTGACCGCTCGAGTGCCTCTTGGATTTCATATCGTTAATCCAGATAAATCTGTTTTGGAGGAAAAGCTTAACGAAGGTTATCAATTCATTGCATTTTCAATGGATTCCGTGTTTTTAGAGCTTCATGCAAAAAATCCACATGGTAAATAATAATTTAATTGACGATGGCGTCGAAATTCATCAGTCATTTTTGAGTGCTAGTCAGCTTATTAAGCTTAATGGCGAATTGGATTTAATTTTTAAAAAAATAGTATTTAATCGAGAGCTAAAATCCGCAATATATGTAAACAAGTATTTAAACGAAGTTTCATTACCAGTTTATACAATAGATTCTGTAAATTTATTGGAGCTTTGTATTGATGTTTTCAAAAAATTTAAGCGGCCTGATGGCGACTATATTTTGACTAACCTTGCAATCTTTTCTGAAAGCAATAATCCGCACTCTCTTTTTTGGCATACTGATGGAAGAAGGGGGATGTATAGGGCGCAGATTTATCTTAAAGGTGGTACATCTAGATCGGGTGGGTTCAAATATTTACGGGGAACCCACAATTTAGAACATGGTGTTGTGCATAAATTGGCAAATATTGATGCATACAGAGATGAAATTATTGACTGCAGTGGAGCGGCAGGAGACTTGATATTGTTTGATCCCTATGGGTTTCATGCAAAAAATATATGTTTGGATGAAAGAAGGACAATTATGTTTGAATTTCAACGAAGAGCAGATGATTTTATAAAGTCCTCAATTTTATTGGATAGTAAAAAACTAACCAGCATGGTTGTGAAAGATATCTCATTATTTACAGCAGCCCCTTCTTCTCATTATTATGGCCATGGGCTAGATCAAGCTGATTATTTTTCAAAAAACTTAGCTCAAATTTCGACAAAAATAATTCCTGCAATAGCAAAATTAAGCAATCTTATGCACCTTATTCGCAACAAATTTGGTTCATAAAACTATACAATTCATTGTTTCAATAATATGGAATATGCCCGCCTTAACTGTGCGGTAAAAGTTATAAATTATGGCCATACCAAGATTTTGTCTCATGTGTAACGCCAGTGCAGAGTATCAACTGGTCATGTCTAATCATGTTTATGGGGATGATCTTGGTCAGCGCTGTTTTTTTCAGTGCTCAAAGTGTGAATCCATATATTTATTTCCCGGCTTAAGCGCCTCTGAGGAGAAAAATTTTTATGCGACAGAGTTTGAAAAATTCATGTCTAGTCGTTCAGGTGTAGAGGGTGGTTGGCAAAATATTCAAGCCCATCGGGATGCAAATAGATCGACTTTGCTGAGAAGGATGAAGTATTTGGAGCCAATTTTGGAGGGGAAAGATAGCATTCTCGAGGTTGGCTGTTCATCTGGTTTCATGATAAAGCCTTTGATCGATAAAGGATTGATCTGTGAGGGAGTCGAGCCGTCAGGCGTTTTTTCTGAGGGTCTCTCAAGCGAGGGGCTTAAGATTTACGAGTCGATTGATGATATTCCGCTTGATAAAAAGTACGATCTTATAGTCCATTTCTTTGTATTGGAGCATATTCAAGATCCAGTTAACTTCTTAAAAAAACAAATTAGTTTGCTGAACAAAGGCGGTGCGATTGTATTTGAAATTCCAAATGCAAATGATCCCCTACTCACGCTTTACAAGATCCCTGAATTTGAAAAGTTTTATTGGTCGATTGCGCACCCCTGGTACTTTAATTTCAATTCTCTTGAGTTTTTGCTAAGAAAATTGGGCGTTGATTTTGAAATCAAATTGGACCAGCGGTATGATCTTTCGAATCATATCATTTGGGCAAAGGATGGTATTCCTGGGGGGGGTAATAGGTTCGATGCTGTTTACGGAGAGAGCTTGGGTAATGCTTATAAGGAGGTCCTGATAAAGGCTGGGTGTTGTGATACGTTGATAAGTTATCTGAAGCCTTGATATGACTAAAGTGCTAATAACTGGCGTTGCTGGTTTTATAGGTTCTAAAGTTGCGAATCGATTCCTTAGTGAAGGGATTGAGGTGGTAGGTGTTGATGATCTATCCAGCGGCTTTATTGATAATGTGCCATCTGGTGTTAGCTTCATTCAACTAGATCTTTCAAGTAAATCTGAGATTAGTAAGCTTCCGAGTGATTGTGCTGCAATCCTGCATCTAGCTGGCCAATCATCGGGAGAAATTAGTTTTGATAATCCTGTTTTGGATTTAAATAAGAATGCAGTTTCAACCTTAAACTTAATTCACCATGCTCAAAAAACTTCAATTAAGCAATTTTTATATGCTAGTTCAATGTCTGTATATGGGCCAGTCGACGATTCGCCAATTCAGGAAAGCACGCTCTGTGGACCAATATCATGTTATGGAGTAAGTAAATACACGTCTGAGCAATATTTAAAAATCTATTCTGTTCAAGTTCCGTTTACTATAATGAGGATGTTTAATGTCTATGGGCCTGGCCAAGATATGAATAATATGCGTCAAGGAATGGTTAGCATATTCTTATCTCAAGCAATAAGAGATGGCAATATTTTGGCAAAGGGGGCGCTGAACAGATTCAGAGACTTTATTTATATTGATGATGTTGTAGAGGCCTGGTATAGGGCAACCTTTAATCATCAATGTATTAATAAAACCATTAATATCGGAACCGGGGTTCGAACAACAGTTTTAGACTTAATCAATGAAATTAAAAAACTAGCATCAGTAGGTGCAGTAGAAGAGGTTGGTTCAACCCCGGGAGATCAAACAGGAATATACGCCGATTCCAGCCTAATGATTGAAATTCTGGGTATGTCTGAACTTACGCCCTTAGAAAGGGGGCTCGATGCGTTCTATCAGTGGGCGCTCATAGCTGACAAAAAACGGAGGAGCATGTGAATATTTTGGCATTAATTCCAGCGCGGATGGGCAGCAGTCGCTTTCCTGGAAAACCGATGGCATCAATATTGGGCAAGCCTATGATAGGCCACGTTTATGAAAGAGTTTCAAGATCACCAATTCTAACAACTACTGCAGTGGCAACTTGTGATCAAGAGATATATGAGTATATAGAATCAATTGGCGGGGTTGCCGTAATGACCGCCAATAGCCATGAGAGAGCATCTGACCGTTGCGCTGAGGCATTACTAAAATTAGAGAAATTAAATAATTTATATTACGATATTGTGGTCATGGTGCAAGGTGATGAGCCGATGACACACCCTAATATGATTAATGAGGCTGTCCAGCCTATGCTTTCAGATTCAACTATCCAAGTTGTAAATTTATTAGGAAAGATTGAAGGAGTCGATGAATTTATTGATAGAAATTGCATTAAGGTTGTTTGTGATCTTAATCAAGATGCTCTTTATTTTTCTCGCGAGCCAATTCCAACTACATCCAAGTCGAGAAATGTTCCCATGTTCAAGCAGGTTTGCGTAATTCCGTTTCGCCGAGACTTTCTGATTGAATATAACAATCTTAAGCCAACTACTTTAGAGATAGCAGAATCAATTGATATGATGAGGGTTCTTGAGCATGGTCAAAAGGTTAGGATGGTGCCTACTAAATATAGCAGCCGTTCTGTAGACACCCCAAATGATTTGAGAATGGTAGAGCTCTTAATGCAAAGTCTATGTGATTAATTTGGCCTTAAAAGATCATTCCCTTGGTTTTGATAAAGCGATTATTTGGGATTCGGTGCAGCCTGCTCCCAAAGGTTATAACAAGACCATACTGTGGCGCACATTTCTTCTAACTGACGATCCAAATTTAGTTTCAATTCCAAGCTTAGTTGAAGAAAATGCCTCAGAGCTTAAGGCCCGCTATCTATCTTGGGTGTACGAATTAGGTCAAACTCGTATCGGCGATAAATCTTTGGTCGACAAATTTGAGATTTTTCCCGAATTTAGTTATTGGTGGATGACTCTATTTGTAGAGAAGAGTAATTTTAGTAAGTCTCCAAAGATAATCGATGCGATACGTTTTATTGCGCTAACTGACTGGATTAGTGTTAATGCGATTAAGAGCATTACTTTTGCCAGTGACAACATCAAATTAGTAGAAATTTTGTGTGATTGGTGTAAGGCCAGAAATATTTTATTTGAATGGCAGGATATTCAAGTTACCCATCAAAAAATTAGCTGGCATTACCAAATCTATAATGCTTTCCCATTTGCCTTTCGTGCAATTTTGTGGCTGATTCACTATTTGTTTCAGTATTGGTGCTTTAGAGGTATAGGAACGCAGCAGTGGAGAGTGTCAAAAGGTCGCATAGCGTTTGTTTCATATCTGCTTAAGACGGATGCAAAGACTGCTGTGGTCGATGAGATTCTAAATCAATATTGGGGTTCACTTCCAGGCCATTTAAATCAAGATGGCCACGAAACAAATTGGTTGCACATATACGTAAAGGATTCTTTATCAACATCGGCGATTGAGGGGGTTGAAGCTCTAAAGCGGCTAAATATAGCCGCAGAAGGAAGGCAGAGTCATGTTGCTCTCCAATCTTTTTTGAGTATCTCTGTTGTCTTACGGGCGTTGTTTATTTGGGTTCAGGTTATCTGGATTGGTTTTAGAAGCAGAAGCGTTTTTTTGGCAGAAAAAAATCTAAAGCTGAGTGTAAATCTATTTCCACTGTTTATAGATGACTGGAATGAATCTGTCTTTGGGCCTATTGCGCTAGAAAATGCTCTTAATTTATCTTTATTTCAAAGAGCTTTTGAATGCTTGCCTAAGCAGAATGTTGGTGTTTTCCTCCAAGAAAATCAGGGGTGGGAATTTGGGTGTATCCATGCTTGGAAGTCCTTGAATCATGGGAGGTTGATTGGTTGCCCTCACTCTACAGTTAGATTTTGGGACTTGCGATATTTTTTTGATCCTCGTACTTATACGTTTGGAGCATCCAATCCCATGCCTAGGCCAGATTTTGTCGCTCTAAATTCAGGATATGCAACCACGTCGTATCTCAATGGGGGGTATCCGTCCAAAGAGTTGGTTCAAGTGGAGGCATTGAGATATTTATATTTGGAAAATCTAGAAAAAATTTCCCTCGATAACTCAGCGTTTAAAAAAGAGGAATTGAATTTATTGGTTCTTGGGGATTACAAGTTAAGTAACACAAGGAACCAGTTGGAGCTTTTGGAAAAGGTTATGCATGATTTACCTTTTAAGGTTTTGGTTACTGCTAAATCACATCCCGCATGCCCAATAAATTTGAAAGATTTTCCACAGTTGAAAATGTCTGTAACAACTGAACCATTAGATAAAGTGCTAAGGAGGGTCGATGCTGCGTATGTTAGTGCCACAACATCAGCTGCAATTGACGCATATTGCTATGGTTTGCCGATAATATCAGTTTTAGACCCAAATTCGCTTAACATGAGTCCATTGCGCCGCTTTTCGGGGGTATCTTTTGTATGGACACAAGAGCAATTTACACAGTCATTGCTTGAAATTAAAGCTAATGGCTCGATAAAAGCAAAGAGGCAATACTTTATACTTGATGCTGTATTAACGCGTTGGCGTAAGTTGCTTCGAAATAACTCTTATATGGGCTTGATTTCGAGCTAAAATTACTGAATGCCTATCAAATCAACCTATTTCAATGGTTTTTGCTCCAACGATCCCAGTTCATTCATTGAATAGGTTTTAGGCTTTGCAATAATCCTTGCCCTGTAGCCTTAAAAATTTCTTTTGATAAGAAGATGATTTATACGGGAATAACTATCTTCCAAAAATGTAGAAATAAGAAAAAATCAAAAATTGATACTAAAGGCATTGATTAGATAATGATGCAAAAATAGATGAAAATTGATTCTCCAAAAATTTCAGTCATAGTCCCAACTTTTAACAGGGCGGATAAGCTTAGAGCTTGTTTAAACTCTCTTGCCAATCAAGTTTTTAAAGATTTCGAAGTTTTGGTGTGCGACGATGGTTCCATTGACGATACTGCGGATGTTGTTTGCTCGTTTTCTGGAAGGTTAGACATATTGTATTTATATTCAAAAAATACTGGCGGGCCTGCTTCTCCAAGAAATCGAGGCATACTTAGCGCAAGGGCCCCCTATATTGCATTTCTCGACTCAGATGATTGGTGGAATATTGATAAGCTAAAAATTTCTTATGAAACCTTAATTTTGGGTTTTGATTTTGTGTACCATGATCTATATAGAGTTTCAAAAAAAAATCAAAAGATTTGTACTTCCAGGGTTAGGTCGCGTAGTCTTGAAAAAGAGGTATTCCATGATTTATTGTCGTCTGGAAATGCAATAATAAATTCAAGCGTTGTTGTCAGGAGGGATTTACTGCTCTCAGTGGGTGGATTTTCTGAGGATCCTCGCTTGGTGGGGGCGGAAGATTTTGACTGTTGGTTAAAAATATCAAAATTAACTAATCGGTTTAAAAGAATTCCGTATGCGCTTGGATATTATTGGGCTGGTGGGGGTAATCTGACCAGCCCTCTGAGAACCATCACAAATCTTGAGTTCATAGAGTCTTTTTACGGGCTCGATCTTGATAGCATTTTCGGGCACAAGGGTGCATGGTGGATACTGCATGCCAAAGGAGTTGCTTTTTACAAATTGGGCAATGCCAACATGGCAATAAGTAATCTGAAGTCTATACAGTATGCTGCTACACCTTTATCATATTATTTACATGCTAAGTATCTTATATTGCTCAATAAGTATTTAAATTGGGAGCCGATGTTTTGAATTTTTCAGCGATCTTATAGCTAATATAAAAATAAATGTTTAAAAATAAAAAATTATTAATCACAGGCGGAACGGGTTCGTTTGGTAATGCTGTTCTTAATCGATTCTTATCTAGCGATGTTAGTGAAATACGCATATTTAGTCGCGATGAAAAAAAGCAAGATGATATGCGACTTCAGTATAAAAATGAAAAACTAAAGTTTTATATTGGCGATACAAGGGATTATGAGAGCCTTCAGGACGCAATGCGCGGGGTAGATTTTGTTTTTCATGCGGCAGCGTTAAAGCAGGTTCCATCCTGTGAGTTTTACCCTTTGGAGGCAATTAAAACTAATATGCTTGGAACAGAGAATGTTCTTAATAGTGCAATTTCAAATGGGGTTAAGAGGGTTATTGTTCTTAGTACTGATAAGGCGGTTTATCCGATTAATGCAATGGGCATTTCAAAGGCAATGGCAGAAAAGCTAGTTGTTGCCAAGTCTCGTAACCTATCCGATGCCGATACAGTTTTGTGCTGTACCCGTTATGGAAACGTGATGGCTTCCCGAGGCTCAGTTATCCCCTTATTTGTTGATCAAATTTTGTCTGGCAAGTCATTAACCATTACTGACCCTAAGATGACTCGTTTTTTAATGTCTCTTGAGGAGTCTGTAGATCTTGTACTTTATGCTTTTGCAAATGCAAAACAGGGTGACATTTTTGTACAAAAGGCTCCCGCATCTACTGTTGAGGATTTGGCTAAAGCACTATTGAGTATCTATTCTTCAGATAGTGAGATCAAAATTATTGGAACTCGGCATGGCGAAAAGTTGTATGAGACCTTGGTGTCCAGGGAGGAAATGGCTCATGCACAAGACATGGGGAGATATTATCGAATACCTGCCGATACTCGTGATTTAAACTACGATAAATACTATAGTTCTGGTGAGGATTCCATCTCTATCGCGCAAGACTTTACATCGCATAATGCCCAGAGGCTAGATGTTGAAGGAGTTAAGAATCTTTTACTTGGCTTAGACTACATAAAGCAACGACTCAACGGATAACCCTGCGGGCATATATGAATAAAACTTCTTTGCTCGACTACAAAATTGCTGTGGTCATTCCCTGTTATCGCGTTAAGAATGCAATAGTTGATTTAGTTAGCGAAATTAATCAGGATGTAACAAGAATTTATTTGGTGGACGATAACTGCCCTGATAAAAGTCTCGATCAATTTGATAGCATTCACTTGCCAAAAGTGGTGATATTGCGTAACTCTGAAAATTTGGGTGTTGGCGGAGCTGTGATGCGCGGTTACGGGGCTGCACTTTTAGATGGCATGGAGGTGGTGGTTAAGATTGATGGGGATGGACAGATGGATCCTTCTCTTATACCAATATTTGTAGCCCCTATTTTGCGCGGAGAGGCTGACTATACTAAGGGTAATCGTTTCTATGAGTTAGAGCAAATTCATCGCATGCCCGTATTAAGGGTAATTGGAAATGCAGCCCTTTCATTTTTTACGAAAGTTTCTTCCGGTTATTGGGATGTGTTTGATCCTACAAATGGATATACCGCTATTCATGCTTCCGTGCTGAGAAAATTGCCTTTTCATAAAATAAGTAAACGATATTTTTTTGAATCGGATATGTTATTTCGCTTAAATGTAATTCGCGCAGTAGTTGAAGACATCCCTATGGATGCAAAATATGGAGACGAGATCTCCAATCTCAAAATACATAAAGTCTTTTTTGAATTCTTATATAAGCACTCCGTCAATTTCCTGCGTAGAATTTTTTATAATTACTATTTGCGAGATATGTCAGTAGCCTCGTTTGAACTCCCTTTTGGGGTGCTTTTATTTTCCTTTGGTACCATTTTTGGTCTTCATAATTGGTACCTCGCTTCGATTGGTGGGCCCGCCACAACTGCTGGTACGGTCATGCTTTCTGCATTGCCAATTATTGGAGGGTTTCAATTGATATTAGCATTTTTAGCATACGATATTGCATCCATCCCAAAGTTAGTTTTGCATACGCGTTTGGCTGATCGCCTGTCAATGAAGTAACCCCTATTTTTTGGTCACCCCAATTCATTGGCGATTAGAATATTGCTATGAATATAGTCGTGATCCATGAAGTTGGGTACCTCTCCAAGCCAGTTTATGAGTATCAAGACTTTGCTGAGCGCCTTGCCCATCTTGGGCATTCTGTAACAGTTATTGATTTTGACGAATCTTGTTCATCCCCATTTACTGTCAAAAAAGTAAGCAAGACTGGTCTTGCAATGGTCGCCTTGGTAACACTGCCGAACATTGGTATTCCGGGATTGAATGTTGTGTATGCTCGCTATCGTTTTGGTATTGAATTTAAGAAGATTTTAAAAGATAGTGATATTAACGCCGTATTTTTGTATTCCATTTTTGTTAATGGCATTAATGCAGTAAAAATCTGCAAGCAATTAGGAATTCGCATAGTGTTTCGCGCTATTGATGCATATCATCGTCTTCGAAAAAATCCTTGGCAATCTTGGTTGCTTAAGCAGGGCGAATCATTTGTTTATCAGAATACAAATTTGCTCGCAGTAACAAACCAACAGATGGATCAGTATGTAAAGCAAATCGCGGGACCCGCTTGTGCAAAAACGGTTTTACTTGATCATGGTGTGGATACTACGCACTTTCGACCAACGTCCATGAATGCCGATTTAGCGCGAGAGCTCGGAATCAGGCCATCGGATTTTGTTGTTGTATTTCTGGGCACCACTTATGAATTTAGTCGGCTCGATGAAATAATTTCAAAAATTCCAGATATTCACCAGAAGATTTCTAATATCAAATTACTAATTATTGGTGCCGGTGAGTTGGATTTGAAGATTGCGGATCAAATTCATGCGCTTGGGTTGGAAGAGCAAGTCATTTGCTGCGGAATGATTGATTATCCATTCCTTCCTAGATATCTGTCATTGGCAAGATTGGCTATATTGCCCTTTGAAATCAATGAGATTACCAAAGACATTATTCCCATTAAGATGTTGCAGTATTTATCTTCTGGCCTGCCGGTGGTCTCAACACCGCTGCCTGATGTTGTAAATCACTTCCCTGCTGCGATTAGCGGTGTGGTTTACTCTCGCGATGATGGCATATTTTCCTTGATAGATACGCTGCAATTGACTATGCAAAACGAGAGTCTAGAAGAGCTATCAACTAATGCTCGACAGTTTGTATCAACTAATTATTCAATCGATGCAGCCACCAGTCGGCTTGTGAAGATTTTATCTGACTGATAAATCGATTTATGTCTTTCTCGTATATCGTTGGGGACGTTTTACCGACACCACAATAGCCAGGGTTGTACTTTAGACCCTAGGCCAGCATCCAAATGGCATGAGAGATGATCGCTCGCCGATACGGGCTTTATTTCAAGTGGGTTAAAGCGTATTTGAATATGTATCAGTGTCGCCACCAATGTACACAGACCCAATAGCCAATACGCTAACATTTTTAGCGTAGACTTTTGATGTTGATGGTGGGTTATATTGGGGAGTGATTTCATGGGGTGGCATAAATTGGTATGAAGATATGATAAATCGTTTTGTGCATCATTTGGCCCTGAGGCTTTTTGATCATCCACTCAGAAGTTTGTCTGTGGCTTGGGTGTTTTGCTTTAGCGTATTTTGTGGCCTGCAGGTCATTTTCCTATCGACTGGCAATCTGATAAATCACTACCCATTTATGGGCCCAGATAGCTACGATTGGTATGTTGAAGGTATTTACCTAGTTCAATTACTCCAAGGTGAATCGCTACCCAATTTATTTGTATTACGCCCCCCTGTTTTTGTATTGGTTTGTGCACTCGATTACTTCTTGGGGGCATCGGGGTATGTAGTGGGCATCGTTCTTGGCCTTTGTATTTTCGGCACCTTCACTCTTTGCCTTGCGCTAGTAGAAACAGTACAAAAGTTCACAGCCATCAATGCAGCGACTCCAGAACCCTTGCCGAGAACAATGCTCCAAGTTAAGCAGTGTAACGAAGACTGGGCCGCCCCCATTCTGGCAATTGTGCTGACGATTGTGCCAATTAATTTTTTTACCCCATTCGTATATGCTGATCGTTTGGCTTCCTTCCTTTCATTGCTCAGCGTTTATCTGCTCATTTGCTGGCATGAGAAAAAAGTCGGCAGTATTCCTCTATGGGCAATCTTTGCTGCTGTCATGGCTGGCCTTACACAAGTGTATGCTGTCATTCCTTTTGGGGTAGCACTTGCATTCATTGCGGGAATGCGTTTTTATAATGTAAATGGTCGACGTTTTCAAGCATTGCTACAACCCGTTATTTCTGTATTGATATTGATTTGTCTTATTGCAGGGCTGAGCTATGTTTGGCGCAGTACCATTGCACATGGTTTTACTCCCCCGTACTTGAGTTTGATTGCGTTTGATGGACAAATGCTGCGTTTTTATAAGCACACCTGGGGCTTTTATGTATTGCCGATTGCATTGATGGTGATGCTGTTGGGCAGACCCGCTTTAGTTTTACTCAGGTCATCATCTGTCTTGCAGATTGCCTTGGGTATTAGCATCACTTTAATGGGATTGTTGCTGCTTTACCATTGGGAGGAGGCGCGTTTTACTTATTACTTCTTTCCGTGGTGGATGATCTTTTTATGCACTTTCTTCTCCGCCCGAAATAGCTTGTCAATAGGAATCATTGTTACCTTTCTGTTGGTATATAGTGCGCTCGTGCCTCAAAACTATTGGATCCCGCAACCCCGTACATTAGAGCTCAATTTGCGCCAATCTTGGATTGGAGATTTTGCATTGGCTGGGCCGGTTGATCGGGGTTTAGATAAATGCGAGGCTAACTCTAACTGCCTAGCGAATAATTTATTTATTGCCGGCTCAGAAGGTTATACGCAAACGATGATGGGGATTTATTTACAACTGATGGAAATTCAGCGCAAGCAAGAAAAATAGCTATGACTAAACACTCTGCCAAAGTCTTACTTTGCGGTCACATCTTCATAGCGTTTACTTTGTAAAGTTCCGCCTTTTTGTAACTCCAAAATACGATCACATTTTCTTAGGGTAGTTAGGCGGTGCGCGATCATGAGAATCGTGATGTTGCCTTGCAAAGATTCAATGGTTTGCATGAGCGACTCTTCAGTCTCGTTATCGAGCGCCGAGGTGGCCTCATCAAAAATAATGACATCAGCTTCTTTGTATAGTGCTCTAGCAATACCAATGCGCTGACGTTGACCCCCTGATAAGCGCACGCCACGCTCACCTACTAAGGTGCCATAGCCTAGGGGGAGCTTTTCAATGGTATTGTGGATTTGTGCTTTGAGGGCGGCTGCCTTGACGCGCTCTAGATTAATCACTTCTTTGGGCTCGCCAAAAGCGATATTCTCCGTAATAGAGGTATCAGCTAGGTATATAGCCTGCGGTACGTGGGCAATGTGTTTTTGCCAGGCGCGACGATTAAGATCATCTATGACGCAGTCATCAATGATTAGCTCGCCAGAGGTTGGGTGCAATAGCCCCATGATTAAATCGAGCATGGTACTTTTGCCGCAACCGGTCTCGCCAATAATCCCAATGCTCTCACCCTTACTAATGGCAAAAGACAGATTCTTAAATATCGGTTGACTTTCTGTTGCGTAAGCAAACGAGAGATTTTGAAAGGCAATCTGATGATTAAAGGCGATCGTTTTCTCAGGATTATGAAGATGCTTTGGTAGCGGTTGATCTAAAAGCTCTAATGCGCCGTTTAAGCTAGCGTGGCTGCCACGAATGCTCGCCCAAGAACCATACATCTGTTCCATAATCGGCACTAAGCGCTGCGCACCTAAAGCCAGTACTCCTAGGATGGGGACAGTTTGCGCCATGCCCCCTGATTGTCGGCTCATAAAGTACGCAAGCGCGGCAATAAAGAGCATGCCCAGCGCTTCCACCATAAAGCGAGGAGTAATAGTCAGAAAAGTATTACTACCTTGAGAGCGTCGCAAAATCAAATCAGCCCTTTGGTATGTTTGGCAATAGACCTCTTGGGTGCCATCAATCAATACATCCCGAATGCCACCAAGCCCTTCTTGCAAGCTCTTGATGACTTGCGCTTGCTCGGTAAAAATGAGTTGACCATTTCTTCTTAGGCGATTTTTGGTGAGCATGAGCACACAAGCATAAATAATGCCAAAACCCGTAAAGGCGGTAATCGCAGTCTTGGGATCAGCCCAAATGAGGGCAGTCAAAATAAAGGTGAGCATGACCGCGGAGCTGATCAAAGTCAAAAAGGGAAGAATGTTGCCCCAAATGACCGAGTTGCTTTTATTCAAAATACCGTCAATGACCACGCTGCTATTGCGATTGAGGTGGACCGCGTAATCTTGGTAAAGAGTGCGCTGATAAATGGCATAGCTAATCTCAGCCCCAGTAACAAAGCTCAGTCGGGTGTTGGCCCAAATCAAACTCATGCGCATGGCAGCGGCTAGTAATGTGGCTATACCAAAGAGAATGGTGAGTGGCAATAAAAGCTCTTGCCCAGATTGAATGTGAAAATACTCTACAAAGGGCGCCAGAATCGGAGAGCTCATGATCTTTTCGGGCTGAGTGAGGACCGCTAAAAATGGTAGGACTGAGCCAATGCTAATAATTTCTGCAAATGAGGCTAAGACCATGAGCGCTAGCAAGATTGCAAACTGACGACGACGTCTCGGGGAGATATGGTGCCAAAGCCCTTTGAGTGATTGCAGGTGGGTTTGATAGGGAGATTGCGGGCTGGTTTGTGTGCTCATTGGATATCGGGGTAATTTTGTCCCATTTTACTGGTTTATCCCACACCTATCCTCAGGGGGATTGACGCTATCTTTTGTGACAAAATGAGGGTTCTTGGGCTTTTATTCACTATGACTCAACTTACCCTACCATCGATCTTGCATTGGATATTGAGCCATCGGCGCCTTTTGATGCTTTGGCTTGTGCTGGGTCTCATCATCGGGGTTCTGGCGGTTGAATTGACCCCGGTACGCTATGAAGCCAGTTTTGTGGTCAAAATGCCGGTATCGAATGCCGTGAATCAGAACAACCAGATTCTTGATAAAGAAATCCAGTTTGTTCCAAACCCGCTAGAGGTCAAGAAATTATTCTTAAGGCCAGAGGCTTTTTCAGCGCAAACGGTTCAATCGTGTGGCTTTGAAGATAGCAATGAGAATCGCAAAAGACTGGTGAATTCAATCACCTCCGAAGTATCTGAGTATGGCTCAGGTGTTTTGGTGGTCATACGATTACCAGGTAAGGACAGAGTTTCTCTTTGTGCCAATGCCTTGATGGCTGATGCAATTACTTTTGCCAATACTGAAAAAAATCGTACCATTGCCTTTATTCGTCGGTTTAACGGGGCTAATGCCTGGATGGTAGATCACGATGCTTACGCTCCTTATGCTGTTCGAATTAGCAGCACTTCGGTTTCTCCAAACCCCTGGAAAATTATCATCGGAAGCGTGTGCTTGAGCCTGGTTTTGGGTATTTGGTTATCGATCACAGTGGGTCAACTTAAAAGACGTTTTTCTTCTAATGTATCGTCAGAGAATGCCTAAAGCATAGCAAGTGTGATCGCCTATTTTTCACCCGCCTATCTCCTGGCAAAGTTTCTCAATAACGTCAATCTCTCACTGTTCTTATTAGTCAGTGTTGCTGTAACGACGATATGTGCCTACAGCGTGTTCCGTAGGGTATTTAATACCCCGCAATCGCGCATTCAGGCGCCAGTCTATTTTTGCCTCATGATTCTCTTTTCTACCCTTGTGTACCGAGGGGGAATCCCGGTTGGTGTCTTACCTGATTTAGGTATTGCTTTGTTTGTAGTCTGGGGTGTGATTCACATGCGGCAAGAGGTGTCCTCCTGGATCTGGATTTCAATCTTGCTACTCATTTACTTCTTATTTTTCTCTCCAGATAAGCTCGACATTCAGTTTGATAATCGCTATATCACTGTACTCAAGCCATTTGCTTATCTGATCATCTTGTATTTGCTCTCTGCTAGCAAGGTGTCGACCCAATTGCGACCTGTGGTGTATGGGTTGCTGATTTTTTATCCTTTCCTGCTTTTGTGGTACATGGCAATGTGGTGGTACGGTCACGGGGTCTTTATGCCAAGACCTAATTTCATGATTGAAAATAATTTTGAGATCCCCCCTTTGCTTTATTGTTTTATTGCAATCGCTTTTATTTATCGAGATAAGGATTTGCGAGTGTTTCTGCTGCTTGCGATCGGTATTCTATTAACCGGCAGTCGTTCTGGCCTGGTTGGATTGCTGGCTATTTCTGTCTTCTACCTATTTTCCTTAAGCAGAAAAAAAATGATTTTGGTGTTATTGGCGGCGGCCAGTGCTTTTGTATATGTTGCGTATTTAAGGGCCAGCGTCTCGGTACCTGACGCTCAAAACACTAATCCGATTGATCGGATTCAGACATTTTTGAGAATCTACTCTTTTTATAACAATAGTTTTATCGAGATCTTGAAATACCCTCTTGGTGTAGGAATTTATCAAAAGATACCGGTGAATATATGCAATCAATTTGAGGGGTATGCCGACTGGTTTACTGGAAATTTCTTTAATTGTGATCCGTTGATGCTCCAATCATTTGTAGCGAGAGCGCTTTATCAATTCGGAATTTATGTTTTAGTTTTTATCCCGATAGCGTTTTATCTCGAACTAAGAAAGCGTATGGGTTGGTACTTGGGGTTGATTACACTCATTCCCATTTTGGGGGCATCTTTTTCTGTAGGGGGCTTCTCTAATGGGTTGGCTTTTGGTAGCCTCTTAGTTTGCCTATTGATTTACCAACAAGTGAGTCCTGGTCTGATATCTCAAGCATGTAATAATGGAAAATCACACGAGACCAATCAATATGCTTAGTATTGTGACTATTAATCGCAATAACGTAGAGGGCCTTAGGAAAACCATAGAGTCCTTACGCTCACAAACATCTCAACAATTCCAATGGGTATTTGTTGATGGAGCCTCAACTGATGCTTCAGATGCATTAGGGGCTGAATTTGCAAGAGCGCAAGACGTTTGTATTTCTGAGGCAGATCTCGGTATCTACAATGCTATGAATAAAGGAATCTTGCACACCACAAGTGATTTCATTCTCTTTTTAAACAGTGGCGATATTTTTGCTGATTCTAAGGCGATTACTTTAATAGAGGACTCTACGGTCCAAAAGGCGGATTTAATTTTGTTCGGCTTTTCTGTGCGCAATCGCATACGCATGCCAAAACCTATTTGGTCTCGATTTTGGTCATTGCCGACATCGCATCAAGCAATTATTTACAAGCGATCATTGCTGGTAGACAATCCATTTTTTGAAACTTACCAATATGCAGCCGACTTTGAGCATTTTCTGCGGATTACGGCTAAACCGCTCAAAATCGATAGCGTAAATCAGCTTTTAATTTGCAATGAGCCCTATGGTAGCGATGCCAATTTAGGTAAAGTGCTTGGCGAGTATCGTGCTGCATTGTTACTTAATGGCTACCCCAACTGGCTAGCTTCTTTAATTTATCACTTTAAGCGGTTTTATCTAGGACTGGTTTTGTGAGGAGCTTTTTTTGAATTCCATTACAGCAGTCATTTTGACTTTTAATGAGTCTTTACATTTGCAAAGATGCATTGACAGCATTCTTCCCCTGACTCGTGACATCGTCGTAGTAGATTCCCTGTCAACGGATGATACGGTTGAAATTGCCAAAAGAAATGGCGTGACTGTTTTAGAAAAGGCTTGGGAAAATAACCATTCAACTCAATTTAACTGGGCGCTTGAGCGGTTGCAAAAAGACAAGCAGTGGATTTTTAGAATTGATGCAGACGAGGTGCTAACTCCAGTATTGGTTGAGGAAATTAAAGGGGCAATGCTGAATCTTTCCCCCGATGTCAATGGCTTGAGTTGTTGCCGTCACCTGGTTTTTCAAGGACATTTATTGCGTTTTGGTGGAATGTCCAATAATCGGGTGCTCAGATTGTTTCGATTCGGCTTTGGGTATTCAGAGGCTCGCTGGATGGATGAGCATATTACGGTAACCGGCAAGGTTAAGGCTCTCTCATCAGCAATGGTTGATGACAACCTTAATTCATTGACTTGGTGGATTGCTAAGCATAATAATTATGCTAGCCGAGCTGCGGTTGATGCCTTATTGCGAGAGCGGATACTGGTTGATCAGGTTGATGCGATTGAGCATCCCCCGAGCCATGCAATTACTTGGTCAATGCGCATGAAGGAGCAGGTATATGGATTGCTCCCCGCTGGATTGCGTGGCATCACATTTTTTATCTATCGCTATATTCTGAGACTCGGTTTTTTAGATGGCTCTGTCGGATATACATTCTATTTTTTACAAACCTTGTGGTATCGCAATCTGATTGATGCCAAGGTGGCCGAGGTTCGCCGATACGCACAGAAGCATCAGGTTTCAATGCGACAGGCGGTAGAGATTGTTTTGGGGATTGCTTTAAAAGGGCATTGAGATGAATAGCGGCGAACGAATTGTTTTTCTGTGCGATTGGCTGCCTCCAGATTTTGGTGCTGTAGGGCAATACGCAATTGCATTTTGTGAGCAATTAGCTGTGCATGGTAATCAAGTCGCCTTAGTTGGCTTTAGCTCCGAAAAGGCGAGCGTCGAAAAACGAAGCATTCAAAGCGGCCATTTAACGGTGCAACGAATTTACCGCCCTGCATATGATAAGAGCGCTTTCGTTAAGAGAGCATTTTGGACATTTGGGGCAAATCTTGCATTGATAAAAGGTGCTTGGGATGACATTCGTGCTTGCGATGAAATACGCTTTACCGGCTCACCTCCATTCATGTTGCATTTTGTAGTTCCGGTTGCTTTGGTGCTGGGTAAAAAGACTCGCTACCGAATTACCGATTTCCATCCGGAAGGCTTGATTGCTGCATTAGGCTACACGCCATGGTGGGTGAGGCCAATTTCTGCAATGACTAACTTTTGGCGCAGGAGAGTGGATGTTATGGAGGTGCTAGGGGAGGACCAAAGAAGGGCAATTGTGCGTTCAGGCGTTTCTCCTCAGAAGGTGGAATTGGTCCGCGATCCTTCTCCAGTTGAATTTAGTGAAACTATGGTTTCTGCACCAGTGCCAGAACCAATTGCTGGAAGAGCAGTTATTTTGTATTCCGGTAACTGGGGTGTTGCCCATGATGTCGATACCTTTGTGCTGGGTTTTAAGCGGTTTTGCGAGTCTCAACCCGAGAGATCGGGAGTTTGGCTTAATGCCACTGGCAAGCGGGCTGATATCGTCGCCAATCGACTACAAGGGCTGGAATTGCCTTATGCACGGACAAGGCCTGTGCCACTAGAACAGCTACCCAATGTGCTTCTAGCAGCTGATATCCATTTAATTACCTTGAATGTGGCATTTGTAGCTTTCGCACTACCTTCTAAGGTGTATGCCTGCGTTGCCTCTGGACGATCAGTTTTATTTATTGGCAGTCCGGATTCGGATGTTCATTTAGTTTGCTCAACCAATCTTCCAAAAGAAGCCTATCGCAGGGTGGATGTGGGGGATGTGGAAGGTGTTTCTAGAGCTATTTCAGAATTATTAGATGCTAGGGCTAATTCGGTAAAATAAGCTCATCGAACTATTTCTATTGTTGAGTGAGTTTTTTCTATGAAAAGAGCATTGGTATTGGGTGGTGGAGGCTTTATTGGCAGCCATTTAGTTAAGCGCTTAAAGTCTGAGGGTTTTTGGGTTCGTGCAGTCGATTTAAAGCGCCCTGGGTACTCCTCCAGTGCAGCAGATGATTTTATCGTTGGCGACTTGTGCGACCTAGCAGTCTGTACTAAGGCTCTTGAGGGTGGTTTTGATGAGGTGTACCAACTAGCCGCTGATATGGGTGGTGCTGGTTACATCTTTACCGGTGAGCATGATGCTGACGTAATGCATAACTCAGCTCAAATTAATTTAAATGTTTTGCATTTGGCTGCCAAAGGTGGCATTGGACGTATTTTTTATTCCTCTTCAGCATGCATCTATCCAGAGCACAACCAGCTTGATCCAAACAATCCTAACTGCAGCGAAGATTCCGCTTATCCAGCGGCGCCTGATAGTGAATACGGCTGGGAAAAGCTCTTCAGTGAACGCTTGTATCTCTCCTACGCTCGTAACTATGGGCTTACTGTTCGTGTAGCACGCTTCCATAATATTTTTGGTCCTGAAGGTGCCTGGAATAATGGACGTGAAAAGTCTCCCGCAGCGCTATGCCGAAAAATTGCAGAGACGCCAGAAGGTGGTGAAATTGAGATTTGGGGTGATGGTCAGCAAACGCGTTCATTCCTGTATATCGATGAGTGCCTCGATGGTGTTCTACGCTTTACTCGTGGCAGCTGGGAGGGTCCTGTGAATATCGGTTCTGAAGAGATGGTCAGCATTAACGACTTTGCTAAAAAGATTATGGGAATTGCCAACAAGAAGGTTGATATTCGTAATATCCCGGGCCCTTTAGGTGTTCGTGGCCGTCGCTCAGATAATCGATTGATTCAGGAAAAGTTGGGATGGGCGCCTTCTAAGCCATTGAGTGAGGGCTTGGCCAAGACTTATACTTGGATTGCAGAGCAAGTGAGGCTCGGCACAGTTGATAAGATTGATAATTAGCAATGCATACGGGATCTCTTTTCAGTGATTGAGCTCAATACCCCTAGAGGATTATCGGTATCGGTTCCTGAAATTCCTACTGAGGACCCTTCTCCTAAGTTTTCAGCGCATGATATTTCTTCGATTAAGGCTTACTATGAGCTTAATGGGTATGTCATTGTCAAAAATCTCTTTAGGAGTCAAGATTGCGATGCGATCCGAGTTTTATGGGATAAAGAAGTAAAGCCCTCCACAGAATTTATTTATCGCCAAGCTACTGCCAAAGCAGAGAGGCATATCGTCAATTCAAAAGGCTGGGTGATGAACCCTATTTTGAATTTACAAAGCATTAACCCACGCTCATTCCCAAGATTTAGACAATATGCAATAAGCTCTTTCTTTGCCTCCAAGGCATTGAGTCAGGTATTTTCCTGTCTTATTGGGGCATCCCCTAAAATAGTGCAATCCATGTATTTTGAAGGTAACTCTGCTACCTGGGAGCATCAAGATAGCTATTACCTAGACTCCGAATCGATTGGTGAAATGTCGGCTGCGTGGATTGCTTTAGAGGATATAAAAGCTCAGGCTGGACGGTTTTTTATCTGTCCGGGATCACACAAAATTCAACTTGATGACCATGGGCTTTATAACAACATTGCTGAGAACCATGAGTCTTATATAGCCTCGGTGGTGTCGAAAATCAAAGAGCTCAATTTGGAAATTCGGGCGCCGATACTAAATAAAGGGGATGTGTTGTTTTGGAATGCGTGGACTATACATGGCTCTTTAGATAGCCAGGATGAAACGCATTCTAGATCATCGATTACCTGCCATGTAATTCCTGAGTCTAAGCAGCTTTTACAACTTCAAACGCGTCTACTGAAAATGTCTTCAGACATGGTTGGTGGAATGGCAATTTGTCGACCAAAAGATTTGGCCTTAATGAAAAATCGAGTCATCCTGTCGGTTGAGACTCGATTTCCAAAACTATTCTACGCGCTGAAAAAAAGAGCCATCCTTCATCATCTGAAGAAAAAAGCGATGCACTAACTTTTTAGTTTAGTTTGTTACTTAAGCCAGCTCGGTTTCTTGAATCGAACTACCGAGCGATATAGTGCAATATAAATTCCGACAAAGATTAGTGCAGATACCATGAGTACAAAGGGTCGCTTCCACCAGAGCACCGCTGGGATAATGCTAATGCTAGAGATAACCCACAAGTAAGGTGAAGTCTTGGAGTTATTAAGTGCCTCTTGTGCAGGCAATGGATTTGAGCCGTAGGCCCACTTCACCATTCTTCTATAAATAAGGCTGTGAAAGTGAGCGCCATCAGGCAATCCGGGATTCTTTCCTTGATGAATAGCTCTGCGCCAGATCGTAAAGAGCGTTTCAAAAATAGGGTACGCATTCACCAAGATTGCAAACCAAGGCGAAACCAGTGGATTGCGTGAAACCAGCAAGATAGACAAAATGCCAACCCAGAATCCAATTAGATATGCTCCACCATCTCCTAAAAAGATTAATCCTCTTGGATAGTTCCAAATGAAGAAACCAGCAATGGCTCCCGCCATTACCACAGCCATATACAAAATCAGCCTATCTTGCACTTGGAACGCTACATATGCAATAGCAAGTAGAGCAATGATGGCAATCATACTGGCTAAACCATTAAAGCCATCGATGATGTTGTATGCGTTAGCCAGCCCAGCAACCGCAAAGCAGGTAAAGCAAATGGAAACAACTTTGATTGCTAGAATCTGATCAACCCCCGATATGCCGACATTAGAAATCCAAGCATTTAATAAGTAGCCTGCTATTCCTGCAGAAACTGCAGTCCCAAGAAGGCGTATGCTAGCCCCAATTCGTTTGGTTAGATCTTCAGCGATTCCAAGTCCAAATGCTGGCAATGCAGAGGCGGTCAGCAGCAATAGCTCTCGGTGAAAGCTTAATGATTGTATCCATGCAGCGATGCTTGTAATAACTAAAGCGAGGAAAATGCCCAGGCCACCAATACGGGGGACTAAAAGGGTATGAAATTTTTGCGGGCCACTTAAGTCTGAGTCGGCAGACCAGGTGCTATGAAGGTGCTGGTAGCGAATTACAAAAAGGATGCTCAGTAAAGAGGAAAAAAAGGATAAAAGCAGGGATGACATGAGCTGATTTTAAGGCCAAACCACAATTATTTGCCTTAAATTGAATGGTTTATAGGTATTTTAGATCTTTGACAACTGGATATCCCATTTATAATCAACGGTGAAAATGTAAATCTGCGATAAATGCTGTATTTAACGCCAGTTCTGATGCGAATAAACAACCAACAATGATTGAAAAGATTCAGCCTTTAAGTGACGGTGCCAAGCCCCCATCGAATCGAAGCTTTGGCTTGCTATTCGCGGTGGTATTTTTAATTGTGGCAACCTACGCCTGGTCAAAAGACTATTCGGGTCTATGGGTGCAAACTTTGCTGGCGATTTCTGGTATTTTCTTCGCTTTTGCATTGCTGTTTCCAGCTTTCCTGACCCCTTTAAATAAGATATGGTTTGCTTTGGGATTATTGATGGGTAAGGTAGTTAGCCCAATCGTTCTTGGCATTCTCTTTTTTATTGTAATTACCCCAGTAGCGATCGGAATGCGTTTATTTGGGCGTGACGCATTATTAATGAAAAAGCGTTCTGTTAGTTCGTATTGGATTAATCGTGATCCCCCAGGACCAAAACCTGAATCGTTTAAAGACCAGTTCTAATATTTTCAATCCCTTGCATCCTTTTAGGAATTAAGTATGAGTTTTATTCAAGAGTTATGGAAGTTTTTAAGAGCCCGCAAAAAATTGTGGCTTTTACCGATCATTATTGTGATGGTCGTTTTGGGTGGTTTGTTAATCTTGGCCGCTAAGAGCTCGGTCGTTGCCCCGTTCATTTATACCTTGTTCTAAGAGTCTGCTCTTACATGAAAATTCTGGGAATATCTGCTTACTATCATGACTCTGCTGCGTGCTTGGTGGTGAATGGCGCGGTAGTAGCTGCTGCGCAAGAAGAGCGTTTTACGCGCAAAAAGCATGATCAGGCTTTTCCGAATCATGCGATTGCCTTTTGCTTAAGTGAAGTGGGCTGTACCCCAGAAGAAATTGACTATGTCGTTTTTTACGACAAGCCATTTTTGAAGTTTGAGCGCCTGCTTGAAACCTATTTGGCTTATGCGCCCGTTGGTTTTAAATCCTTTGCTACAGCATTACCAGTTTGGCTTAGAGATAAGCTCTTCCAAAAATCCATGATTGCCGATGCACTCAAGGGGCTTTGGGGTAATCAGGTTGATTGGACTGAAAGACTATTGTTTTCTGAGCATCACTTAAGCCATGCAGCAAGTGCATTCTACCCTTCCCCATTTGAAGAGGCTGCAGTCCTCACGATGGATGGTGTTGGTGAGTGGACCACTACCTCGCTAGCAATTGGAAAAGGCTCAAACCTCACAGTTGAAAAAGAGATCCACTTCCCACATTCTTTAGGGCTCTTGTACTCCGCAATTACTTACTATACCGGTTTTAAAGTCAACTCAGGTGAGTATAAAGTGATGGGCTTAGCTCCTTACGGCGAGCCAAAGTACGCCCAGCTTATGAAAGATCATCTACTTGATATTAAAGAAGATGGTTCGTTCGCTTTGGACATGAGCTACTTCAACTATTGCACTGGTCTTACGATGACCAATCAAAAGTTTGATGCATTGTTTGGCGGTTCGCGTCGTGCAGAAGAATCGCCATTGACACAGCGTGAGATGGATTTGGCGGCCTCTATTCAGGCTGTGACTGAGGAGGTGGTTATTAAGCTTGCTAAAGGAATTGCTAAGTCGACCGGTTCAAAGAATCTGTGTTTGGCGGGCGGTGTTGCGCTGAACTGCGTTGCTAACGGCAAACTCTTGCGTGAAAATATATTTGAAAATATTTGGATTCAACCAGCTGCGGGAGATGCAGGCGGTGCTGTGGGCGCGGCCCTGGGCGCATATTATCTAATGCTTGGCGGTAAGCGCCACGTTGATCCTGTATTACAAGATGGCATGAGTGGATCGTATTTGGGTCCTCGCTTTGAGCAAGCAGATATTGAGCAGCGTTTGACCTCTGTTGGCGCTAAATTTACTAACCATACTGAAGCGGAGATGATTGAATTAACTGCGCAGGCATTGGCAGATGGAAAGGCTGTGGGTTGGCATCAGGGCCGCATGGAATTTGGTCCTCGCTCATTGGGAGGTCGATCGATTCTGGCGGATTCTCGTTCCCCAACAGTGCAGAAGTTACTCAATCTCAAGGTTAAGTACCGCGAGTCTTTCCGTCCTTTTGCGCCTAGCGTGCTCCGTGAGGATGTGTCGGACTGGTTTGAGCTTGATACCGATAGTCCTTATATGTTGCTAGTGGCCGATGTACAAAAAGCCAAACGCAAAACAATGACTGAAGCAGAAAATCAATTATTTGGTATTGAGAAATTGAATGTTCCCCGCTCTGATATTCCTGCGGTAACTCACGTGGACTATTCTGCACGTGTTCAGACCGTGCATCAGCAGACAAACCCAAAATATCACGCCTTGATTTCTCGTTATAAAGAAAAGACCGGTTGCTCGGTGATCGTAAACACCTCTTTCAATGTGCGCGGTGAACCGATTGTGTGTACACCTGAGGATGCTTTCCGTTGCCTAATGGGTACCGAGATTGAATTCTTGGTTGTTGGTAACTCCATTATGCGCAAAGAGGATCAAGATCCAGCATTGAAGTTGGATTACAAAAACGCTTACGAACTCGACTAAGTCTTTTGTTCAGTGACATGCTAAAAAAGTTTGGCTTTCCGATCCTCTTCGCTGTACTGGCCGCTTATCTGCTGTATTACGCCTACAGTCATCGGAGCGTAAGTGCGTTTTTGTGGGCCACCAGTTTTATTTTATTGACCTGGGTTTTATTGACAGCTTTTTTGCGTGGCGTACTCGTAAGCATCATCTCTATAACATTGACCCTGGCGATTGTTGAAGCTGCGCTGGGTTATCTGCCGCAGCTGGTAGCCAAAAAGACCGAAGGGGTTAAAGCACCAACCGCCTATTTCGATACTAATTTCAGCTATTCCACTCCAGCTTATTGGCAATTAGGACCGTTTGGCAGTCAGCCAAAACCAGGGGTTTTCGAGTCTCGAAAGCTAGCTGGTGATGGCAGCGTGGTGTACACCGCAACTTACACCATTGGATCAGATGGCTTTCGTGAAACACCACAGTATGACTGGACCGCTCAAAATGCCCTGACAAGCTTACGTCCACGAATCAACTTTCTTGGGGACTCCTTTACTTTTGGGGAAGGATTGAATGATAAGCAAACGATGGAATATTTTTTTGGAGGTTTGGCCGAAAAACAAGGCCGAGCTGTTTGGGTCAAGAACTATGGGGTGCATGGGTGGGGTATGCATCAGGCCCTAGCAGTTTTACAAAGTGATTTGGATACTAAAGCTAATCTTCAATTTGCTTTGACTTCGCCATGGCATGCCAGTCGTTCAGCTTGCGCTGATTTTTATTCCTTAGGATCCCCTAAGTATATTTTGCAAGACAACGGCTTAGTTAAGCGAAACGGCTATTGCCGTTCCTTTAGATGGATTGAGCTCTCTCCTAGGGTAATCAGGGGGTTAATTACTTCTTCCAAGATATTCAATCTCATCATCGATAGTTTATTTGTGGTGTCCGATCAAGACCAGCAAATTCAGCTGTATTTAGGAATACTGAAAACAATGCAAGAACATTTGCTCCAAAATGGACAGCAGTTCATCTTAGGTTTTGTTAAAGCAGATCAGAGTTGGTTTGTAGGTAGTTATAACAACGATAAGCTCTTGGCTGCAATCAAGGCGATGGGTATAGATGTAGTTGACATGACTCTAGCTGTCACTAATGAAGCTCTTGAAAAGAAATACTATATCCATGAGCTTGATAAACATCCCTCTGCTGCTGGGAATGAGACCCGATCAAATATTTTATTTAACTACTGGAAGCGTTGAATTGTTAAGTTAGGCGGCATCCAGTTGACACCTTCAAAATGCTCTTTAGTATTGACTACTGTGAACTGAATAATTCGGTCGTTCCAGAGATAGTTATTGCTTAGATGACTATCATCTGCGTGTGCTGCAAGTGCAATTGAATATGTGCCCGCCCCTAAGTTGGCTTTAAATTGAAAGCGATATTCTAGATTTTCTCCAGACTTGAGAGTGTGCTGAACCTGATTAAGGTGGTGGGTATTGCTCCCAAAGATTGGCATCCCCAGTCGATCTTTGATGATGTATCCAATGACTAGACTTGGCAATTCTTGTCTCGCCTCTACAAGGACCCTCAGCGATATTTCTTGACCAACCTGTGCGGTATCGATTGAATTATTGTTTGCATCAAGAATAGCAATACTCGATACAGAAATTGCGCCACTACCAGAGCTAGTTTGGATTTCCCCGGATTCAGTAATGACTTGCTTGATATTTTGGCCTTCGGTATCCGCGAGTAGGGCATTGTAGTAATCCATTACCGCTTCTGGCCCTCCCTCCATGGCAATCTTTCCCTGATTGAGAAGGATGGCGCGATCACAAATGGACTGAATGGCTAATTTGTCATGCGAGACGATCAGTAGTGTTGTACCCAACTTCCTATACTCTCTGATGCGATCAAAGCATTTATGAGTGAAGTAGGTATCTCCTACCGATAAAGCTTCATCCACAATTAATACATCTGGACGATCGGCAGTAGCAACGCTAAATGCCAAGCGCATTTGCATGCCGCTGGAATAAAACCGCACTGGTTGATCAATATATTCGCCAATCTCTGCAAACTCTTCAATTGCTGGCATCATCGCGGTAATTTGATCAACGCTATAACCGAGTAATTGACCAGCCATATAAGCATTTTGTCTGCCGGTGAAGTCTGGATGAAACCCAATGCCCAACTCAAGTAGGGCGGCAACCTTACCAGTCATCTCTACCGATCCGGTAGTTGGCTGGGAGGTGCCAGAGATCATTTTGAGTAGAGTGCTTTTGCCGGCGCCATTTACCCCAATAATACCAACGGCTTCACCTGGATTAACGGTGAAATTCAAATCCTGCAGCACCCAATTGAGGGTGTGACGTTCTTTGCCAAAAGGAATGATCCATTCAGCTAGTCGAGACCACTTCGATGGATAGCGCTTATAGGCCTTACCAAGGTTGCGAACGATGATTTGTGACATTAGAGAAGGTCCACCATTTCACCGGAACGTTTTCTAAATAAACGAAAGCCGTTGATGTTAAGCAGTACTGCCAAGACACAAATCAACCAGAGACTGGACCAATCTGGCATTTGGTGATTGATAAAAATGCCTTGAAAGGCAACTACTAAATTAGTAAGGGGATTAAATGAGACTAAGAAGCGGATCTTCTCTGGTAGTACATTGACCGAGTACACAATTGGCGTTAGCCAAAACCAGAACTGCAATGCAACACTATAAAAATAGCCGATATCTCTGAAGAAGACATTGAGTACACCAAGCGTCATACCCAGCCCAATAGCAAACGCAATCAAAATTGCTAACAATGGAATGACTGCAAAGAAGCAATAACCAGGAAAGTTATCAGTCACCAATAAAAAGAAAGTGAATAGCACAAAGATAATGAGGAAGTTCAGACCTGCATTAAAGATCACAATAACGGGTAAGCACAATCGAGGAAAGTTGAGCTTCTTTAAAAGATTGGCGTTTTCCAAAAAGACTACTTGCGCGCGCGAAGTGAGCTCAGCAAACAAGGTCCAGACGATCACGCCAATACACAAATAAATACTGTATGCATAAATGCTAGAGCCGCCATCAACTGCAGCGCCTGGTAAGCGTGCACCCATCACCTTAGAAAAGACGAGTGTGTAAACCAGAATTAAGGCCAATGGATTAATGATGGGCCAAGCAAAACCCAGTAGTGAATTTTTATACTTTGTTTGAAACTCGCGCTTGGTGCTGCCCAAGATAAACGCACGATATTGCCAAAGCGAGGCAATCGAGGCTAGTAAGCCTGGTGGGCGTGAGTTAGGGAGGGAGTCAATATTTTGCATTAGCCCTAGTTTAATAAGGTTTTGAGGACGGATTGGGCACTTTCTTTCCAGGTCAGCCAAGGCATCTTGTCTGAGCGAGGATGCTGGCCTTTGGCAAACAAGTCTAGCCATACTTGTACTGCTTGGCTCATCTCCTCGGGCTTGCTGGCTTTGTAATAGAAAGCGTGTTCTCCCGCAACTTCCCTAAACACCGGAATGTCTCTTGCGATGATGGGTACATGTCTTCTGGCTGCCTCAATCAGGGGTAAACCAAAGCCCTCACCATCAGATGCGGCAATAAGGCAGGTACTAGCGGAGTAGATTTTATCGAGGTATTCATCGCTGATGCTGTCTAGCCAGAATAGGCGCTTATTGAGCTCTGGATGATTCTCAATATGGTTAACTAATTCATCAACCATCCAACCCTTTTTGCCAATGATCACCAGATTGACTTGAGCTCCAGTTGCCCAAAGCTTTTCAAACGCGGGCAGTGTTTGGCCATAACCTTTGCGGGGCTCAAGTGTGCCAATCATTACAAAGCTTGGTTGAGCGCTGATCTTGGCGATCACTTCAGCAGCGTTTTCTGGCATGCCAGTAGTTGGTACTGAGTTTTCAATATCGGCACCAAGATGGAACCAGGCCACATCGAATTCTTTTGGTAAGTCCGGAATATGCACTTTCGCCCATTTGCGGTAGTCATCTGCAACAGCTTTGGAGATGCAAATGATGCCATCAAATTTACTTATCTCTAAGAGCCATTGGCGGTGATTAAATTCCGCAGCGCTTGGGAAAGCGTTAGGGAAGAAAATTGGCAGCAGATCGTAGACAACAAAATAGACTTTGGTGCCACTTAAGCGAATGGCAGAGAGGTACTGCTTTTGTGCTTGAACAATGTCCGCTTGTAAATCAATACCAAGGAAGATGTCACCAGGCTGAGTTTCAATAACAGGATCTTCAGCATTATTGGTATTGCTCTCACCCATAGCGCGCTGCTCTTCCTCGCTTGCAAAGAATTTCTTCTTAAAGCGATTGGCATAGCGATAACCTAGGCTGAGTTGGTTGGCATAGATTGGGTGCACTTCGTAATCAGCCGGGGGATTCAAAAGCATCTCGGTAAGTAGGGAGCGTACAACGCGTTGAATGCCGGTCTTGGCATCACGCTTAACTAGCTCAGAGATATCAATGAAGAGCTGTTTTCTTCGTGTCGCAACTGGGAAATTTTGAGCAATGCAAGCAGAAAAATGCAATAGATCAGACTTTTGTAATTTTTTCTTGTCGACTTTTAGTTGGCTAAGTTGTGTGAGCAGTTTCTCAAGAATCTCAGCCTGGCTTGGCTTTGCAAATGCCTTGTTAGCGCATAAATCCTCAAAGGCCTTAATGGCACTTTGTGCACTTTTATCCCAAGAGAAAAATGTTGATTGAGTTTTGGCGTGAGTTCTTAGTTGCTCAATAAGTTGAGGATTTGAAAGCGCCTCGATCAGTTTTTCTGCGATAGAGTCTGTAGACAAGGGGTCAAACATCGCACCCTTGAAATTAAGTACTTCCGGCAAGCTCGATGTGTTGGAGGCGATAACAGCAGCCCCGCATTTCATGGCCTCTAATGCTGGTAATCCAAAACCTTCGTGCCAAGACGGAAATATGAACAAGAGGCAGGTCGTGTATAGCGTTTGGAGATCTTCGTCGCTAATATATTCGGTAAATACAATTTCATCTGGAGCGAGATGACCTGCTTTGATTGCTTTTAATAGGACTGGCATTTCACTGGTATCTATCCTGCCAGCCAGAACTAATTGAATGGTATTTCGTTTCTCGCTTGGAACTTTTGCATATGCCTCAATTAAGCGCTTCAGATTTTTTCTTGGGTCAGCTCCGCCTGTATACAAGACAAAAGGTTTAGTGATACCAAGTTGTTTGAAGAGCAATTCAGGTTTTACTAAAGGGCCTGCATCATTAAAGAATGGTTCGGCTGCGGAAGAGATGTTGACTATTTGGTGATCAGCCAAATGAAGATGCTCAAGTCCTTCTTCTCTAGAAAAATTAGAGATACTTAAAAGAAGAGAAGCTTTTTTGAGATAATCTAATTTTCTGAGATAGTAATTTGCATAGTAGGGATTGTTCTCTAAATAGTCTTTGGGGTTCAGAAATGGAATGAGGTCATAGAATGCTGTACTGACTGGAGTTAATTCGTCAAGCACCCCAATGCTGGTTATAGCGTTATCGCCATAACCTTCAAATAGACTAGTGATATGAACTACATCTGGATGTAAGCTTGCAATAAAGGCTTCGCGAACTAATTCACCGGCAGATCTTCTTAAGTCAGTTCCAGCTTGGCACTCACGTACCGGTCCTGGAGAGTACCAAACTCGAATATTTTCTGGTGGCAAGACCCCCTGAAATATATTTTTAATGGGTTCAATTGTCTCGGGAAATAAGCCATTTAGTGCAATTAGGACTTCATGTGATCCACGATTTTTAGCAATAGCAAGTGCAATTGAGGTTGAGTAGCGCCCAATGCCTCTAAATCTGCTAGCGCTTTGGGCGCCCTGTAAATCAATAACAATACGCATTAGTCAATACTCTTTGCTACAGATTTAGACAAAAGTCGATCATAAATTTCTTGAGCATGTGCTGATAGCTGCTCTTCTGAAATATCCAGCACTACTACTGGTCCAACCATGAGAGGTGAAAATTGATTAGTCGATGTTTGCTGTAAGCGGCTGGCATAAAACTTTTTCAAAAAGTTGTACATGCCATATTTACAAATAAAGAAATACACCTGACGACGCAAAGCCGGGTTTTTGTCTAAGAAAGCTAAACCATGCTTGAGGGTTTGCAGAATGTGGTGCTTAAGGGCTTTTTTCATGAACTGTGCGGTAAAGCAGGGCAATTTTGACTTTGCCCCAATATGCTGATCTTTAGGGGTGGCATTTAATAATTAGAGCCCTAATTATATTGGGTTTATGGGGGTAAAAATGCCCCCATAAGGAGTCCCATAGGGTGGGGGGTGCTCTTTTTGCCCCTAGGGCACGAGGCTGAGGAAGAGAAACTCAAAAAAGATGATTAAGTGCACTACACCTTGGAGCAAAGTGGTTCGGCCAATAGCCAATGTGAGGGCGCCAATGAAGAGGGATAGGTACATCAAAATCATATTTAGGCTGCTGATGCCCAGGCTTAAAGGAAGGTTAAAAAGGATTGCAATGGCTGCTACCGTAGGTATCGTCAATCCAATACTGGCTAATGCCGAACCTAGGGCTAGGTTTAGACTGCTTTGCAGACGATTGGCTCTCGCCGCTCGAACAGCTGCATAAGCTTCAGGCAGCAAAACCAACATCGCAATTGCGATACCGACCACGGTCTTTGGTGCGCCAATGGTCTTGACACCGTTTTCAATCGATGGGCTCAGGGCTTCAGCTAAACCGACTACGGTAATCAATGACAATAGCAAGAGTGCTACGCTAATCGTGGTTTTAAGATTACTTGGTTTGTCCGCGTGGACATGAATATTGGTTTTGTTCGCTTCCGTATGGGGTAGGTAATAGTCGCGGTGACTCACAGTCTGAAAAAATAGAAATGCACCATACAGGGCGAAGCAGGCAATCCCTGCAAAGGCTAACTGGCTTTTAGTGAAGTCTGGCCCAGGTGTGCTGATGGTCACAATAGGCATCACCAAAATAAAGGTAGCCATTGCCGTGAGAACGCCTAAGGCTGAGTTAGTGCCTTCATTGCGAAAGGACATTTCATGGTGCTTTAAGCCGCCCATGAAAATACATAAACCGATTACTCCATTCACCACAATCATGACGGTTGCGAAGACTGCGTCGCGCGCAATATATTCCGCGCCATCGTGACCAGCAAACATCATGGCGATGATGAGGGAAACTTCAATAACGGTGACGCTAATAGAGAGCACTAGGGTGCCAAATGGTTCGCCTGTCTTATGGGCAATTACTTCAGCATGATGGACTGCAGATAGAACGGCCCCAACCAGCGTGATACTCATGAGGGCGATAAACCAAGTTTGACTTAAAAGGTTGGCCATGAGTTGGGTCTGTTCTCAAAAATGCGGTTAAGCTACTAATTAAATGATATCAATGAGAGTTTATAGCCATACATGAAAGCCATTATCTTATTTGGGCACGGTGCCCGTGATGCCCGCTGGCGTGAGCCTTTTGATCGACTGGCTGCTTTGTGGCAAGCGCAGCATCCTAGTACTCCTGTTGAGCTAGCTTTTCTGGAAATGATGCAGCCATCACTGGAGGAGGCAGTTGCCGCCCTAAACGCTAAAGGCGCTACCGAGCTGACTGTCGTGCCAGTTTTCTTTGGCCAAGGCGGACATCTTAGAAATGACTTCCCGGTTCTACTTGAAGAATGTCGGGGTAAATTCCCCAACATTCAATTAAGCGCGACGCCTGCTGTTGGTGAGGATTTGGCTGTCTTGCAAGCCATTGTTGATTTTGGAGCCAGGGCTATCTAGCTTTTCTGCTGTTTGAGATTTATCTCTTAAGGCCTCACCAATCATGATGAGTGCTGGTGAGCTGCTGTCAAACCATTGATCCGCTTGGCCTTCTGCCAATTCTTGGAGAGTGCTTGTCCATAAGCGCTCGCGTGAAGTGCTGACAGCTTCTAATATTTGTACGGGAGTATTGCTTTTTTGATTGGGGCTTTGCTCAATTAGGTGTTGTGCAATACGAGCTGCATCTTTGCGGCCCATGTAATACACCAAAGTATCTGCAGTAGGGTTAGATATTGGCTGCCCAGGTTCAAGATTTTCAGTGCCCTGAGCCAGGGTGATAAATGCCACACTACGAGACACTCCGCGCAATGTCAGAGACTGCTGGATACTGGCTGCACCAGCCAGGGCTGCAGTAATGCCGGGAACGACTTCAACTGTAATGCCAGCCGCTTTCAGTGCTTGAATCTCTTCGTCAGCACGACCAAAGAGCATGGGATCGCCACCTTTGAGACGCACAATCAGTTGATGTTTTTGGGCTGCGTCTACTAGACGCTTATTAATGAACTGCTGTGCTGAAGACAGCTTGCCACAGCGCTTGCCCACCTCTATCTTCTCGGCCTGTAGACAGAGTGTCAACATCTCAGGATCAACTAAGGCATCATAGAAAACAATATCTGCACGCTCTAAGAGTTTGGCGCCACGAACAGTAATAAGGTCCACAGCGCCTGGCCCAGCGCCTACTAAATACACCTTTCCAAGGGTATTGCTTTGATTGCTAGAGGCTTTAGTCATGGTTGCAGAATCTACTTATTAGATGCTTACTGTTGAACGTGTAGTTCGCGTGTGGATCTTTTGCCACGCCAGCTGTTCTGAGTGGTGACGGTATACAAATCAAATTGCTTTAAAGCCACATCTAACTTTTGATCGGGACGTAAGGCAAAACTATCAAAGCCAACGCGCGCACCTTGTAAAAGTTGATCAATAAGTACATCACCAATTGCGCGAATTTCTCCTTGCCACTCAAATCGATTGCGTAGCAATGCGGCAGTACTAAAGCTGCGCCCATCTCTAAAGATGGGGAAGTGTGCAGCCACGAGAGGCCAAACTTTTTTACCTGCTTCAATCACATCAGCATGCTTCAAGATGTCATCATCCGCAGCAAACCAAACGCCGATTTGACCATGACTAGCAAGTTTCGCTACATCCGCTTCTTTATGGTGAGTGATCCACCAGCTAAATGGCACGAGCACATTCTTTTTGCCATGCTCTAAATCAGGCAGGCCACCCTCATCTTCGTTTTTATCTTGATGGCCGCTCCAAATCAGCCACTCATTGGGAATTAAGGTGGGTTTTTGTCCCCTAGGAAAGCGCAGGATATGCTCATGAGCAGCAATCGTGTTTGGACTGACATTCACTTGACTCATGATGTCTCCTTCTCTTTCTTCTTGGCATCTTTATAAGCTGCCTCTTTAAAGGGCGCTACCCCAATGCGGCGATAAGTTTCAACGAACGATTCTTCCTGATGACGTTGGCCTACATAAGTATTAATGACATTGGTAATGACATCAGGGATCTCATCAGCATAAAAAGAAGGACCAATGACTTTGCCGATAGAGGCATCATTACCTTGCTCGCCACCTAGAGTAATTTGATACCACTCTTCACCATCTTTATCGACGCCTAAGACGCCAATGTTGCCGACGTGATGGTGACCACAGGAGTTGATGCAGCCAGAGATATTCAGGCTAATGTCACCCAAATCAAATAAATAATCTAAGTCATCAAAGCGCTCTTGAATTGCCTTAGCAATCGGTAATGACTTTGCATTGGCAAGAGAGCAGAAATCACCACCAGGGCACGCAATAATGTCCGTTAACAGGCCAACGTTTGGTAAAGCAACTTTTTGCTTCTTTGCTTTTTGCCAAAGCTCAAATAACTTGGCTTGCTCAACATCAGCTAATACCAAGTTTTGCTCGTGAGTAGCGCGCAACTCACCAAAACTATACCGATCAGATAAATCAGCAATCGCTAGCATTTGTGCAGTAGTGGCATCGCCAGGAGCAACTGTGCCATGTGGCTTGAGTGACAGAATCACGCTGGCATAGCCTGGGGTCTGATGGGGTTTCACATTGCGCTCAAGCCAACGAGCAAATCCAGTACGTTCAGCCTCTGGTGCACTAACTAAGATCTGCTCAGCGCTCAGTGCTGGCAGGGTCTTATAGGCTGGTTTAGTGAAATGCTTGGCAACGCGATCCCACTCGGCTTGGGTGAAGTTGTCGTCACCATTTTTAATATGTGTCCACTCACCCTCAACTTGGCGAGCAAACTCTTCTGGTCCTAAGGCCTTTACCAATATCTTGATACGGGCTTTGTAGAGATTGTCTCTTCTGCCAAAGCGGTTGTACACACGCAATAGGGCAGTCAGATAACTTGGTAGAACATTCCAAGGCAGATCCTGCTTAATGAGTGAGCCTAAGATTGGGGTGCGGCCCATGCCACCACCTGCATAGATATTGGCCGTTAACTCCCCAGCTGAATTTTTCTTGAGTTCAATACCGACGTCATGGCAAAGTAAAACCGTACGATCTTCTTTAGCGCCATTGACTGCAAACTTAAACTTGCGTGGTAAGTGAGCGAATTCTGGATGAAGAGTAGACCACTGACGAAGGAGCTCGCAAATCGGTCGCGTATCGACATATTCATCAGCAGCTACACCAGCAAATGCATCACTCGTAATATTGCGAATACAGTTGCCTGAGGTTTGAATAGCATGCATCTCTACTTTGGCAAGTTCAGCCAAAATATCTGGAGTGTCTTCGAGGGTAACCCAGTTGTATTGGATGTTTTGACGCGTAGTGAAGTGACCATATCCGCGGTCGTACTTTTCAGAGATGAGCGCTAGGGTGCGTAATTGTTTAGCGCTAAATAAGCCATAAGGAATTGCTACACGCAGCATGTAGGCATGTCGTTGGTGATACAGGCCATTTTGTAGTCGTAAGGGCCGGAATTCTTCTTCGGCCAGGCTCCCGTCCAAACGCCTTGCAACTTGGTCGCGGAATTGGGCAACCCTCTGATCTACAAGGGTTTGGTCAATAGAGTCGTATTTATACATAAGACAGCTATTGTCATATTTGACAGATATTTCTACAAATAATTAAAAGTTGATTTTATATATCAAAATCAATATATAAGGGCTTAACTTGTGTGTGTTTATTCAAAAGTCTGCTTCAATAGCTCCAGAGGGATCACAAGCCCCGGGCTTTACACCCCTACAACTATAGTGGAGACGCAACATGAATCAACTCAAGGCGGTCAGCCTAATCGCTGGTTTATTAACCAGCACGGCATTATTTGCAGCAGACACCTCAAAAGCACCATTGCCCCTCAGCGCGACTCCAGGGCAGGGATTTAGCCAAGAGGGTTTAAAAAGAATTGATACGTTCTTTGCGGATCAGATTGCAACAAACAATCTTGCTGGTGCCGTGCTTGCAGTTTCCAAAAACGGCAAGCTGACGATTTTTAAGCCTTATGGATATTTAGATAAAGCAAATAACAAACCCATGACTACGGATGCCATCTTTAATTTAGCATCGATGACTAAGGTAATGGCTTCAGTAAGTGCATTAACGTTCTATGAAGAAGGTAAGCTGCCATTAAATGCGCCAATCTCAAACTGGCTGCCGCAATTTAAAGAGATGAAGGTAGGTCAAGTCGATGCTGATGGCAGGCTCAACTTAGTGCCTGCAAAAAATCCGATTACCGTACAAGATCTCATGCGTCACACCAATGGCTTAACGTATGGCGGTCGCGGTACTACTCCAGTGCATAAGATGTATCCTGCCGGTTCGGCGCCAGCAGCAGTGCAATATACGGCTGCAGAATTTGTCGACAAGTTAGCAAGCAACCCACTGTTATATGAGCCTGGCACTACTTGGGATTATGGTTTTGGTATTGATGTGCTCGGCATTATTGAAGAAAAAATTGCAAGCAAACCCCTGGGCGCTGTAATGCAAGAGCGCATTTGGAATAAGGTAGGTATGCCCAACACCACCTTTGATGTTGCTGAAAAAGATCGTCCTCGTCTAGCGCAACCCCTTCCAATTGATCCGCTAACCGGCAAACTGCAGAGGGTGGATATTCTGAATCAAAAAGTGAAGTTCGATTGCGGCGGTTCATGCGCTTATTCCACGGCAGGTGATTACATTCGCTTTGGGCAAATGTTGCTGAATGGTGGAAGCTTGGATGGCAGGCGTGTGCTTGGGCCACAAACTGTGGCGTTCATGACGGCCAATCACTTAAATAAAGATATTAAAAATAATGTAGGCGGTACTGAGCCTGGGCGCGTAGGTTATGGCTTCGGCTTAGGTGTGGCCGTGCGCACCGAACGAGGCTTATCTGCTATCAACGGTAATGTTGGTGACTTCACCTGGAATGGCGCCAATGGAACCATCTTTTGGGCAGACCCTAAAGAGCAAATGGTGGTGGTCATGATGGCCGTAGCGCCAGGAGAAATCCGCAAGGTGCATCGTGAGCAATTGAATGCGGTTATTTATGGGGCGTTAGAGAAGTAATATAGCCTCCTGCTGTAAAGATAAAAAGCCCCGAACTGTCGGGGCTTTTTATATGTGGGCTACTGAAAGCGATAAATATTCTATTTGACAGATTCTATTATGCGGAATAAAATAAACCATGATCCACTCATTTTCTTGCGAACTTACTAAAGATTTATTTGAAAGCAAGGCTGTAAGAAGGTTTGTAAATATAGAGAGGGTAGCGCGTCGTAAGTTGTTGCAATTACATGCTGTAGTTAGTTTGCTTGATCTGAGAATACCCCCAGGGAATATGCTGGAGGCATTAAGCGGGGGTCGAAAAGGGCAATACAGTATTCGAATTAATGGGCAATGGCGAATTTGTTTTATTTGGCGAGAAGACGGCGCATATAACGTAGAGATTGTCGATTACCACTGAGGATAAGATGATGAAAAAATTACTTGAGGAAATTCATCCTGGTGAAATACTGTTAGAAGACTTTATGAAGCCAATGGGCATTACCGCGCGTCAACTAGCTGCTGATATAGACGTCTCCCCCAGTCGTATTAGTGAGATTGTTAATGGGGCGCGTCCCATTACTGCTGATACTGCCTTACGTCTAGGGCTTTTCTTTTCAATGGAGCCTAGATTTTGGTTAAATTTGCAATCTGAATATGACATGCGAATTGCAAAGAGGACTCTACAAAAGGAAATAGAATCCAGAATTCGAATCTTTAAAATAGCTGCTTAGTTGCCAATCTCTAAATAAAAAGCCCCGACTGTTCGGGGCTTTTTATTAAGCGGCCACATTTCAAGACCTATGCTTCTGCCTTATAGCCCATTCTCGCGATAGTGCCTATAGAGGTTGGCAATAGAGGCAAATCCAAGAACAACAATAAGTACTGCAAATAGATATTCAGTGGTGAGGTAGGTAAATATACCCATCTGTATCAATAAAACTGCGCCAATAAAACTTGCAATAGAACCAAGCACTACGAGTTTGAAGTTCGGAATAAAGGCGCCTAAAGTGATGGCAATAAAGACTAGATATAGTTCAGAGACCAATTGATCTGCCGTCACAAAAATTCCGTTAGTTAATTCCGGACTGATGAATTTACCAAGTACAGCAAGAACAAGGATGGCAGCCAAGACAGCAAAGTTCAGTTTTGCCCTAAGGAGAATTCTTTTAAATTGATCACTCATATTCTTTTAAGAGGCGCTACCTTTAAATACCAAACTCATGCCGATCCATAAAATAACAAATGCGACTAAAACAGTTGAACCAATTTTTTTTAGGAAATATTCTAAAGTATCCATGTATGCCTCATCACCCCTGCCAAAGTAGTGATCAAAGCGCTTCCAAAAAATACGTCCCACAAGGAGTGGCAAGAGTATCGCAATGATTCCTAAAATAACGGTGAGCGTGTTATCCATATTAATTTTTAATCTTTCTGACTAATTGCACAAGCGGTGACTTGTATTTTTAAGGCTTAAGGTTATTTGGCTAATTGAGGGCCGGAAAGTCATACAGAATACAGGGGTTATCTACCAATATTAAATTTCTAATATTGGTATCTTGTACCCATGCGCCAAATAGGTCGCAAAGATCAGCGTCGTGTGGCATTTGCTTTTTCACCATAACATGAGGCCAATCGCTTCCCCAAATAAGACGATGAGGGTTCGCTTCAATGACAGCATCATTAAATGGGCGCATATCCAAATAGGGGAGATCGCCATCACAGATACGATAAGGCCCTGTCATCTTGACCCAGGCGCGCTGATTTTTCATTAAATCGATGAGTCCCTGAAACCCCTGATCGGTAACTCCATGTTTTGCATGTGAATAACCAAAGTGCCCAAATACCAAATCCACAGGAAAATCTTCAAATGTTTTTGCAAGATGAGGATATTCGTTGACATGCATTAAAAGCTCTAGATGCCAACCAAATGGCGCAATACGTTTAGCTAGATTTCGTAGTTGCTCGATTGGGAGGCCGGCCGATTTATCTGCGATATCAACAATATTGCAACGCACCCCTCGTACCCCTGCTGCATGGAGACTGGCAAGATCTTGATCACTCACTTCATTGGGGTTGCTAGAAATTACTGCAACACCTCTAAATTGTTGAGGGTTTGATTTCAGTGCTGCCAGCATTGCTTTATTGTCTGTGCCATACACACTAGGCTGCACTAAAACTGCACGATCTACTCTAAGCATTTTTAACAGCGACTGATAACTCTCTAGCGTGGCATCGGGTGGGGTATAGATGCGCTCTGATGAGTATGGATACTGGGTAGCAGGGCCACAGATATGAGCATGACAATCCACCGCCCCAACTGGAAACTCTGTGAGGGGTGAGTGTTCTTCGCTATTCGGAGCTTGACAGAGGGGCGCTGAGTTACTGAGGCTCAATGGCGGCTTCTTTGGCAATCTTTTGATACTTACTCATTTCTTCGCGAACAAACTTAGTAAATTCAGCAGGGCTCAAGGGAGTTGCTTTGATGCCTTTAGTCTCATAGGCAGTTTTTACTTCGGGATCTTGCATAGCTTGATTGATGTCTTTATTGATCTTCTTGACAATTGCCGGTGGTGTTGCTGCGGGTGCCCACACCCCGAACCACAAACCAATTTCAAAGTTTGCATAACCTTGCTCAGCAATGCTTGGGATTTCAGGAACGGCGGGATTGCGTGCTTTACTTGTTACGCCTAGGGCGCGGACTTTTCCACCTTTGAGTTGACCTATGGCGGTATCTAAAGGAGCCATATAAAAAGCGGTTCGGCCAGACATGGTGTCCTGAATAGCTTCGGGTGATCCCTTATAAGGGACGTGAATCAATTTGATGCCCATCATTTGATTGAAATATTCTGCTGCCAGATGGGTGGAACTACCAACACCAGCAGAAGCAAAGGTGATCTCATCAGGTTTAGCTTTAGCAGCAATCACCAGATCGCGGATAGATTGATAAGGACTATCTGCTGCAGTAATCATGACATAGGGTGTTTGTCCCAAAATAGCTACATCCACCAAACTCTTGATTGGGTCATAAGGTAGCTTTTTATAGATTGCAGGATTGGCTGCATATGATGCAGATTGCACTAATAAGGTATATCCATCTGGATCAGAGTTCACCACTACTCCGGTTCCAATGAGGCCGCCGGCACCAGGTCGATTTTCAATAATGACCGATTGTTTCCATGTTTCGGTGAGACTTTTGGCTACCACCCGTCCGGCAATATCGGCGCCAGAACCTGTGGTGAGCGGAACAATCATTTTGACGGTGCGATTAGGATAGTTTTGCGCAGAAGCGAGGTTAAACCCTAGGGTAAGACATAAGACAAGGATAAGTCTGCTTAGCTGCTGAGTATTCTGTCTTCTTCCGAGCGTTGTCAACATATGGTCTCCTTAGTATTTTTATAGTTTCGTTGGATAATCTAACATGCTCTGAGAAATAGATAAATAGCAAAGAGATAAATAGCAGAGAGCAGAGAACTAGAACTTGAGATGGGGTGGAGATAAATGACGCAAACGCAGGATCAGAAAATAATTAAAGTAAACGGTGTTGATATAGCCTATCGTTTTGATGGCCCAATAGATGGCCCTGTTTTATTAGTCGCAAATAGTTTGATGGCCAATGGCAGCATGTGGGATGTTAATGTTCCTGCCCTAGCAGATCGTTATCGAGTGTTACGCTATGACAAAAGGGGGCATGGTGGTTCTGGTCTCAGCACTGGTCCTTACACCATTGCCCAATTAGCAGATGATGCAATTGGATTATTGGACGCTCTGGGTATTGAGAAAGCGCACTTCATGGGCCTATCCATTGGCGGCATGATTGGTCAGCAATTGGGCGCGCGCTTTCCGGATCACATCCTTTCATTGTCACTTTGTAATACTGCTTCAGAAATGCCGCCACGAAGTTTGTGGGAGGAGCGTTTTGAAATTGCTCGCTCACAAGGTATTGCTGGCTTAGTTGACGGTACGATTAAGCGCTGGTTTACTGCGCCATTTATTGAGAGAGCCCCTCAAGAAATTGAAAAGGTCCGCCAGATGATTTTGGGCACCAATGTTGATGGCTATATGGCATGCGGTAGCGCAGTGCGTGATATGGCGCAAAGTACAATGCTGCTGAAGATTAAGACTCCCACCCTGGTGCTATCAGGACGTGCTGATCCAGCCTGTACTGTTGAACAAGGCATTGTTTTACATCGCTTAATTGATGATTCCAAGATGGTGATACTTGAGGAGGCTGCTCACTTATCGAATATTGAGCAGCCAGAAGCTTTTAATAAGACAGTGCGTCAATTCATCGATTCTGTTGAAGACACTTTGTAATTCAATAGCATTAGATTTCATTAATAGTATTCACATACAAAAGAAAGCATCAATATGACCGAACTCAATAGTTCACAGATGAATGAAATTCGAAGCAAAGTATTAGGAGCGGCTGCCAAGGTTCCAGGTACTCTCATTGGACTTGGAATTTTATTCATTGTTCTGGGCATGATTGGCATCGCAGGCCAAACGCTGTTTTCTTTCATCTCAGTCAATGTCTTGGGTATTTTCTTATTCGCCGGCGGTATCTTGCAAGGCGCTCATGCCTTGAAATCACAAGGTTGGAAAAGTGTCGGTGTGCAACTCGTATTAGCTGCCTTCTATATTGTTGCCGCAATTTTTACTTGGGCATTCCCTATCCCAGCATTAGAAGCGATTACTTTGTGGCTTGCGGCAATCTTTTTTATCACTGGCGCACTGCGTTTGATCTCTGCGTTTCAGCATCGTCATTTTCGTGAATGGTTTTGGATGGTCTTGTCAGCAGCAATCTCCATTTTGATGGGCGTGTTGATTATGAATGGCTATCCAGAATCTAGCCTATGGCTTCCCGGTATGTTGATTGCTATTGAGCTCTTATTGCAAGGTTGGTCATTATTGTTCATGGGCTTGGCTGCCCGCTCCTTGATCAAGTAAGTAAGAATTACTCGATAGTCATTCGATAAATTACAGGGCCTGATCATGACAATGAAAAAAACAGACCTTTATAAAAACCTTGCCTTGAAAACTGCGCAGGGCATGAAAAATGCTGCTAAGTCTCCTAAACTCGGTACGGCAGAGAAGGCTAAATCCAAAAAAGAACTGGCAAGTACTAACCCCTTGCTAGCTTCTTTAATGGGTAAGACCAAATCTAAATAATTGTTTAATGAGGCTCAGATAGGTATTGAATATGCATCAGAAGGCATGCCTTAAATTTCGCATATCGATACCATTAGCTTTGGTAATTTCTAGTGGAGTAACTGCACAAATTGCACCACCTCCGGATTACGATCAAAAGCTGAGTGATGTTGTAGTTAATGCGACGCGCTCTGGTACAGCTCTGGATCAGATGCCCTTAAATACGACCATTCTGACTAAAGAAGTTTTAGAGTCCTCTCCCGATCAAACCATTGATCAAGTCCTGAAAAATGTACCTGGCGTTTTTTTAAATGACGTACCTTATTATCAAAAAGATCCAACAGGTCAGAGTATTAACGTACGCGGCTTAGGTTATGGCCGCACCCTTGTTTTAATTGATGGCTTACCGGCTAACGATGCTTTCTATGGAACGGTGCAATGGAATTTGGTTCCGATGTCCTCGATTGAATCCGTAGAGTTTGTGCGCGGAGGTGTCTCTAGCTTATGGGGAAATTATGGCATGGGCGGTGTGATTAATATCAACACTAAGACTCCAAAAAATAGTGGACAAGATGTCTCGGCAAGCTATGGATCATTTGGCACCGGTAATGTCGCAGCTTCAAAAGATTTAGTAGTTTCAGATGCGATGCAGATGCGTTTTTCGGCAGATTACTTTTCTAGCGATGGTTTTCAGAACTACGCGACGATTTCTCCAGGATCGCCAAGCAATATCAAGAATGGCATGGGGACAGATGTCGTTAAAAATACCAATGTCCGCCTGCAAAATTACTTCAAGCCAACGCAAGATACCAATGGATTTTTACGCTTGGGGTATGGCACGATGGCTGACCTCAGTAATAACTATGCTATAGCGCCCAATTTGATTCAGACGGCTGACGTAGCCGCTGGATCGACCACTAATTTAGATGTGGATAAAAAGGCTCAGGTGAATGTGTACTATCAGGCAACGAATTTCTATAAACAGACTGCAAACAATCTCAGTGCAGCACCATACAAGCCGTATATCAATGCCAATTACACCGATCCTAATACAACAGTAGGTGCTTCAGCTCAATACACTCATGATGTAAGGGCGGCAGGAATTGATCAATATATTCTTGGTGTGGATGCAAGAAATATCTCTGCCTCTAATCAGACCAATAATTTAGCGGCGACCGGTGCAGTGAGTTCTGTAAATTACGCACAAGGTCAGCAAAATTTTTATGGCTTGTTAGGACAGGTAAAGTCAAATGCCACCGCCATTCCCTTAGAAGCTACTTTGGGTGCTCGAGTAGATTCTTGGAGTAGTCAAACGCCGAATTACTACAACGCTAATGCGGGTTTATCCCCCACTTATCAAGCAATTCCCAATAAGAACAAAACTCAGCTAAGCCCCTCTTTAGGCTTACTCTATAAAGCCGCAGAGCAGTGGGATATTCGTGGTGCTGCTTATCAGGCCTTTCATGCGCCGAGCATGAATAACACCCTACGTAGTTATGGCAATTCGGTAAGTGGCTATTCACTGGCCAATCCGAATTTGACGCCTGAGACAATGACCGGTTATGAGGTTGGAACCGATTACCGCTGGAAGAGTGGTTTTGCTCAACTCACAGCATTTAATAACTACATCAGTAATGCAATTACGAGTTACAAAATCACGAGTGCTAATGCGGGATTTGCAAATAGCTTATGTAGTGCTTCGGGTATTTCGGGTTGCGTGAGTAACGTTGGTGGTAGTGACTATACCAATGTGAGTTATTACACCAATCAACAAAATCTTCTTAGTCGCGGTATTGAATTGCAGTATCACCATGATCTAAATCCTCAATGGGCAGTAGATGGTGGCTATACCTATACAAGAACGGTATTAACTTGGAGTGCGACTAGTGACCCCATTAATACTCAAGTGGGAGGTGTTCCTCAAAATATGGCTAATGCTGGCGTAACTTATTACCCAGTGCCACGTGCAAGCCTAACCACCACAGTTCGGTATGTTGGTAATTCTTGGATGTCTACGGGATCCTTGCCAGTACCAGCCTATGCAATCGTTGGATTGAAGGCAAACTATGATCTGACGCCGCAGGCTACCCTCTTTGCCTCAGTGGTGAACTTGTTCAATCGCCAGTACGTTACTTTCAATATTGCCTCTCAGGCATCCTCTTATCAGGCCGGCATGCCCCAAGCCATTACATTGGGGGCAAGAATTCAGTTTTAAGAGTGTATTTGTTGCGCTGCAGTAGATTGATTGGGTTAAATTAGATTCACAAAAATGCTATAGCATTGCTGTACTAACAAAAACAAACAAAAATGATGGGAGATTTAGAAATGAAGCACAACATAAAGAAAAACGTCCTTCACGCGCTAATTTTCGCTGCTGGTATGGCGACTGTTAGTTTCGCCAGCGCGCAAGCGCCTGCTCCGGCTAATGCTATCCCTCCAACCTGGGCGCAGGGAAGAACGCCTGATGGGATGAATCCTTCATTAGCGCCTAATCCTCCTGGTATCTCTGCGATGCCTGCGGATGAAATTCCTGTAAGCAAGTTAAAGGTTCCCGCTGGTTTTAAGGTGGAGTTGTGGGCATCAGGTATGCCGAATGGCCGCTCGATGACCGAATCACCCAGTGGCACCGTTTATGTAGGAACACGCTTTACAGGCAACGTTTACGCAGTAGTGACAAAAGATGGCAAGCGTGAAGTGAAGACGATTGCAAAAGGCTTGCATCGTCCAAACGGTGTAGCATTTGCAAATGGCTCTCTATATGTTGCTGAGCTCTCGCGCATTATTCGCTATGACAATATTGAGAAAAATTTAGATAACCCACCGGCACCAGTAGTGGTGTTCGATGCGCTTCCTAAGGATGAGCCGCATGGTTGGAAGTTCATGACACTGAGTCCAGATGGACAGTATCTGTATTTCCAAATTGGTACACCAGCCAATATTGTGGTGCCGCCTGCTACACATGCCACGATTGTGCGTTTGAATCTTAAAACCAATATTTTGGAGACTGTAGCAACAGGAGTTCGTAACAGTGTTGGTATGGATTTCCAAAAGGGAACCAAAGAACTTTGGTTTACTAATAATGGTCGTGACTGGGTTGATGAAACTCTACCAAATGACACTCTCAACCGTTTAGCAAGGCCTAAAGGCATGAATTTCGGCTATCCATTCTGTCATCAGGGGGACTTCTTGGATCCTGAGTTTGGTAAGGGTCGCTCATGTGATGAGTTTGATAAACCTGAAATGAAGTTGGGAGCCCACGTCGCAGCTTTGGGTATGCGTTTTTATAACGGCAAAATGTTTCCAGCAGAATACAAAGGCAATATTTTCATTGCTGAGCATGGATCTTGGAACAAAACAAAGAAATCGGGATATCAAGTGGTACGTGTAGTGTTGGACGGTAAAAATAAGCCTGTGAAGCTCGAGCCATTTATTACTGGCTGGCTAGAGGATGATAAGTTTTGGGGTCGTCCGGTAGATGTGCAGATGCTCAAAGACGGTTCTATGTTAGTGTCTGATGATGAGACTGGTTCCATCTTCCGAGTGTCTTACGGTAAATGAAATTAGCATTTAATACCAAGGCCATCCTGGGGGTGGCCTTTTTTACTGCGCTTTCCTTATCGACGGCATTATCTGCTGCACCACCTGATGCCGTTGCTGGCAAAGCAAAAGCACAAACTTGTTTTGCTTGCCATGGCGAGGATGGTATTTCAATTTCATCAGAAATCCCGAACCTCGCTGCGCAGCCACCACTATCCATTACTTATCAGTTGATCCAATTTAGAGGACAGCAACGTAAGGGTGGTGCTATGGAGGCTTTTGCGGCAACGCTTAGCGATCAGGATATGCGAGATATTGCAGCCTACTTTGCCGGTTTGCCACCTCCGCCTGGAAAATCTGGAAATGCTGATCAGATTGCTAAGGGGCAGCAAATCTCTAGTGCTCAGTACTGTAATTCTTGTCATGGCCCACAGCTTCAGGGACAAAAACACATTGCAAGATTGGCGGGACAGCCTAAAGAGTATCTCGTCACCCAGCTGAAAAATATTCGTTCTGGCACTCGCATTGATATGGACGGCACGATGGGTAGTGCTGCACGTGGCCTGAGCGATGATGATATTGATGCTCTAGCAACATATGCTGCTTCACTTAAATAACGCCGAAGCTCCGAATCAACCTTTTATCAAATTCTTTGTTCATTGCAGTCTAAAAACCATTTTCTTCTCGTCGACTTCTTAAAGACTTTTGCTGCTTTAACAATCATCCTTCATCATTTTTCAAATTATGGGCAAATTGCAGAGGATGCAAGGCTTTTATTCCCCGGGGTAATGACTTGGTTATTTGAGTATGGTCGTTATGCTGTGCAAATCTTTTTAGTGATGGGCGGATATTTAGCGGCCCAATCACTGACCCGCACTCATAATCTGAAAGCCCCTCGTAATGTACTTAAGATCATTTTGAATCGCTACTTACGCTTATTTGCGCCCTATGTGGTGGCGCTTCTTCTGACGATTGTTTGTGCTTGGATTGCGCGAATTTGGGTGAATGATGAATTTGTTGGTGAATCAGAAACCCTAGGGCAATTTTTAGCCCATTTATTTTTTCTCCAAGGGATCTTGGGTTTAGATTCCATTTCTGCTGGTGTTTGGTACGTTGCGATTGATTGGCAGCTTTATGCCATTCTGGCAATCATGTTGGGGATATTTGCTGGCTATCGTTCTCTGATCTGGATGTTGTTAGTACTGTGTGTAGCATCCTTACTATTTTTTAATCGCTCGAGCGTTTATGAAAACTACTTCATCTACTTTATAGGTGCCTATGGCCTTGGTATCCTTGCACAGCTTTGTAAGAACTACCCTGACCGTACCGTAAATCAATTTTCTAGATTTGTCTTTGTAGGCATTGGTTTATTGATTATTACTTCCAGCTTTTATCAAGTTTGGCTTAGAAATATTTTGGCGTACTTGGTGGCGATTGTTCTCATTCTTTGGGGTGACTCGGCTTACAAAGATCAGAAGCAAGATCATAGGCAGCCTCAACATCAAACTCGAAAACACAAGTTAGTCAATGGCATTCTTTGGGGTAGCAGAAGATCATATTGCGCTTTTCTCATTCACTTTTCATTTGTCCTACTAGCAAATACACTTTATATCGCCTGGGGTATGAGCACTTTTCATGACGGTGTCATGGCGATTGCCCTTATGTTAGTTGCTGTAGTGGCTAGCTGGCTAACAGCAAATTATCTTTATCGCTGGGTAGAAGTACCCGCACGCAAGTTAAAGCTTTAAAGACCCATATCTTTGAGAACGCGAAAGATTTCGCGATAAGCCTTAGGCGGTTTGTTTTGCTCTTTCTCACGACGTGCATTACGAATTAAAGTACGCATATTCTGAATATCCATATCCGGATATTGTTCGATCATCTTCGTAAAGGCCTCGTCATTCGCAATCAGCCTATCGCGATAACTTTCTAAAAAATGCAGCTTAGCAGTCTCAGCTTTACTAACACCCTGAATTGCATCTAAGCGTTTCTGAATGGCATCTAATTCTTCTTCATCCAAGAAACGCATGAGTTTGCCAAGATATTGTTTGTGACGACGAATCGCTTCAAAGCTCTTAATCTTGTTGGTTTCGGCAATGGCAGTCTTAATCGCTTCATCAAGAGGGATAGTTTTCAGCGCATCGCTACTCAAAGCTGCCAATACCTCTGCCAATTTCTGGCGTTCGGTCATTTGGCGCTTTAGCTCCGATTTGCTCGGCCCTTCATCGGCGTCAACCAGCTTGGGAGTGCGATTCTTCTCATTGATGTGCATATGGCCATTTTAGACGGGTATTACGGCAAGCCCTGAAGATGTCTGATTTGCTGGTATGGTAAATAATAGGCATTATTGGAAGTAAAGAAAATGACTCACGCAAATAATTTCGACTACATCATCATTGGGGCGGGCAGTGCTGGCTGCATGTTGGCTAAGCGTTTGACAGAGAATCCCAATAAAAAGGTCTTGTTGATTGAGGCTGGCAAGAACGACAACTACATCTGGATACATGTCCCAGTGGGGTATTTGTACTGCATCGATAACCCAAGGACGGATTGGTGTTTTAAGACTGCCGCCGAAAAAGGTTTAAACGGTCGATCCTTGTTGTATCCGCGTGGTCGCGTGTTAGGTGGATGTTCATCGATTAACGGCATGATTTATATGCGCGGCCAAGCAGGTGATTACGAATCCTGGGTGCAGGCAACGGGTGATCAATCTTGGTCTTGGGAAAATGCGCTTAAACGCTATAAGTCATTTGAGGATTATCACAGTGCTGCAAATGAGTGGCATGGTAAAGGCGGCGAGTGGACAGTCTCAAAACAGCGCCTGCGCTGGCCCATCATGGATCGATTTAAAGAGGCTGCAGTTGAAGCTGGCATTCCTGCTTCTGATGACTTTAATCGTGGCGATAACTTTGGCGTGGGTTACTTTGATGTGAGTCAGCGCGATGGTTGGCGTTTAAATACTTCGAAAGCTTTTCTCAGGGATGCCGCTCGGCGCAGCAATCTCACGGTGATTACTGAAGCGGTAGTCAACAAACTCAAAATTGATCCTGTCACTAAAACTTGTCTCGGAGTTGAATATCTAAAAGACGGTAACGCTTACGAAGCACTTTGTGCAATCGATCAAGGCGGTGAAGTATTGCTCTGTGCTGGTGCGATTGGTAGTGTACAAATTTTGGAGCGCTCGGGTATTGGTGCTGCGGCGCATCTGAATAAACTGGGCATTCCGGTTATCGCCGATCTTCCGGGAGTGGGAGAGAATTTGCAGGACCATTTACAGCTCCGTATGGTTTATAAGGTCAAGGGGATTAAAACCTTAAATACAAAAGCTAATACGCTCTGGGGCAAGATGATGATTGGCTTAGAATATTTGCTCAAGCGCTCAGGCCCGATGTCAATGGCGCCTTCGCAGCTCGGCGCATTTGCTTTTAGTTCGCCAGAACAACAGCGTGCAAATCTTGAATACCACGTGCAACCACTATCTCTAGAAAAATTTGGCGAAGACTTGCATTCATTTAATGCATTTACTGCTAGCGTATGTAATTTACGCCCCACTTCACGCGGTAGTGTGCATATTAACTCTACGGATCCAGAGGCGCCGCCAGTAATTAGCCCTAATTATTTATCGACTGATGAAGATCGCAGAGTAGCAGCAGAGTCCTTGCGTCTCACGCGCAAGATTGCCACGCAATCTGCACTTGAACTTTACGCTCCAGAAGAATACAAGCCGGGTGTGCAATATCAAACAGACGATGAGTTAGTAAAAGCTGCTGGCGATATCGGCACGACGATCTTTCATCCCGTGGGTACATGCAAGATGGGGCGCGCTGACGATCCGATGGCAGTGCTTGACCCAGAGTTGCGTGTAAGGGGTATTCATCATTTGCGCGTTGCGGATGCCTCAGCCATGCCAACGATTACTTCTGGTAATACTGCCGCACCTACGATGATGATTGCGCAGCGCGTAGCGGAATTACTGACGCGTGCCTAAGAGTTCACAGAAAAGCTATACATTACCCGCTAGTCACTTATTGCTAGCGCTTGCGATTGTGGCGGTATGGGGTACGAACTTTGTAGTCATTAAGTTGTCGCTTGAAACGTTTCCACCATTTCTCTTTGCCGCACTGCGTTATACATTTGCCTTTCTACCCTTAGTCTTTTTTGTGCCCAAGCCCAAAGTCTCATGGGTCAATCTCTGTATTTACGGATTGGCAGTGGGAGTCGGGCAGTTTGGGATTTTGTATTTTGCGATTAATGGCCGCATCTCCCCGGGTCTAGCCTCCTTGGTGATTCAGACGCAGGTATTTTTCACGATCGGCTTTGCTATGTTTTTTGCCAAAGAGCGCTTACGTGCCTATCAAATGGTGGCAGTCCTAGTAGCTATGACCGGACTAGTAATTATTGCGCTGCATACTGATGCAAACACTACTTTTCTGGGCTTAGCCCTGGTGGTGTTCACTGGCTTCTCTTGGGGTGTAGCAAATACTGTTAGTCGCAGGGCTGGGTCAATCAATATGTTGGCCTATGTGGTTTGGGCTAGCGCTTTTGCTATTCCACCTCTATTTATGATTTCATTGCTATGTGAGGGTGGGTGGGGACATATGAATGCCTCATTAGCCTCAGCGCCAATAGGGGCATGGGCTGGAGTGCTTTGGCAATCTTGGGGTAACACCATCTTTGGTTATGCGGCCTGGGCGTGGTTGCTTTCTAAACACCCAGCAGCTGTTGTGGCGCCTGCGCCCTTGCTAGTCCCTATCTTTGGCATGGGAGCGGCCGCCTATTTCTTGGCTGAACCCCTCCCTTTATGGAAGATAATGGCTGCGGGGTTAGTGATCACTGGCTTAGTTGTAAATTTGTTCTGGCCAGGCATTGCGTCAGCGTTCAAAAGGCAATTTTCTTGAAGAATTAGCTCTTCAGTAGTACTAATGTAAAACCCTAATATAAAGCCCTTTTTTTGCCTTTGCATTAGCAGTAGGATGACTGTTCGTTTAAGCTTTGCCCATAAAAAAGTATTTTTTAATTATATTTATTTGCAATTTTTAGTCATGGAGACTTTATGAAGATTCGTCGTCACATTTTTGCAGTAGCTGCTGCTGCAATGCTCTCATCCGGTGCTTATGCTGCCGATATTAAAGTTGGTGTTGCTGGTCCATTTACCGGTGGTTCTTCATCAATGGGCGTGAGTATGCGCGACGGTGTTCGCCTTGCTACTAAAGAAATTAATGCTGCTGGTGGTATCAACGGCAACAAGATTGTTTTGGTGGAGCGCGATGATGAGGCAAAGAATGAGCGTGGCGTGCAAATTGCACAAGAGTTGATCAATAACGAAAAAGTGGTTGCTACTTTGGGTTACATCAACACTGGTGTGGCTTTAGCATCCCAGCGCTTTTATCAAGATGCCAAGATTCCAGTATTGAATAACGTTGCTACAGGTTCAATCATTACTAAGCAATTCCCTAACGCTGCAGAAAACTATGTTTTCCGTAACGCTGCTGCCGACAATATTCAAGCGCCAATGGTTGCTAAAGAAGCAGTTGAGAAGCGTGGCTTGAAGAAAGTAGCGATTTTGGCTGACTCTACAAACTACGGTCAGCTTGGTCGTGAGGACTTGGAGAAGGCGTTGAAGGGTTATGGCGTAACTCCTGTAGCAGTTGAGAAATTCAACATTGGCGACGTAGATATGACTTCTCAGTTGCTCAAGGCAAAAAATGCTGGTGCTGATGTTGTCTTGACTTATGCGATTGGACCTGAGTTGGCACAAATTGCTAACGGTATGGCAAAGTTGGGTTGGAAGAAGCCAATTATTGGTAGCTGGACATTGTCCATGGCTAGCTTTATTGATACTGCAGGTAAGAACGGTGACGGCGCAACAATGCCACAAACTTACATTCAGTCCCCATCTACAACTCCAAAGCGTAAGTCTTTCCAAGATGCTTACGTCAAAGAGTTCAAACCTAAAAATAACAACATCGCTTCCCCAGTTTCCGCTGCTCAAGGTTACGACTCTGTATACCTCTTAGCTGCAGCGATTAAGCAAGCAAATAGCACTGATGGACCAAAGATTTTGGCTGCATTGCAAGAGCTAAAGACCCCAGTTGACGGCGTTGTGATTTCATATAACAAGCCATTCTCTGCATCTGATCACGAGGCTATCAAAGCTAAGGATGTTGTGATGGGTGTAGTTGAGAACGGCCGCGTTGAGTTCTTAAACGCTGAGGACGCAACAGCCAAGAAGAAGTAATTCAAGCTCTAAAGCAGGCAATCAAAGTATTTTTTGCGCTGCAGCATTAAATTAGGCATAGCGCCGCCCTCGGGCGGCGTTTTGCTTACAATGTTGGATTCGTCAATAAAACAGTTTTTTGAATATTTAGGCCAATAACATGGACATGTTTGCACAAATCCTATCGAGCGGTATAGCAGTGGGGATGATCTATGCGGTCATCGCTTTCGGCTTTCAGCTCACATTTGCCACATCTGGCACTTTGAACTTCGGTCAAGGTGAAGCTCTGATGTTGGGCGCTCTTGTAGGTTTAACTTGCGTTGATACCTTGGGTATGAACTACTGGGTAATGATTCCCGTGGTGTGTTTGTTTGGTATGTTGCAAGGTAGCTTCGTAGAGTTGATCGGCGTGCGTCCCGCAATCAAGATTAAATCTGAGTTTGGCTGGATTATGTCTACCATCGCACTTGGCATCATTTTCAAGAACGTGGCTGAAAATATTTGGGGTCGTGATGCGTTGCCATTCCCATCACCATTACCAATGGAGCCAATGAATTTCATGGGCGCGAACATTCTCCCAATGGAAATTTTAGTTGTGGTCGGTGCGCTCGTGATGATGTTGTTAGTGGAGTTCTTTAACCGTAAAACAATTTACGGTAAAGCAGTGGTTGCAACAGCTAACGATCGCGATGCTGCAGGCTTGATGGGTATCAATACAAGCGTTGTGATTACCTTTTCTTATGCACTCTCTTCCCTGACTGCTGCGTTCGCAGGTGTATTGATTGCGCCGCTAACTTTGACAGGTGCAACTATGGGTGGTGCTTTAGGTCTGAAGGCTTTCGCAGTTGCCATTATTGGCGGCTTGTCTAGTGGCCTTGGCATTATCGTGGGTGGTTTGATTCTTGGTATCGTAGAAACTGCGACTGGCTTTTACATCTCAACTGGTTACAAAGATGTCCCAGGTTTGATCTTGCTATTACTCGTCTTGGCATACAAACCATCTGGTCTCTTCGGCAAATCTGCGATTAAGAAAGTTTAATGATGAAATTGAAGTCTCTATTACCCATATTAATTGCGATTGCGGCACTCTTTGCCCTGCCGTTATTTATTCACAATCCTTATTACATTCACCTAGTTGAAACTATCCTCATCTACACCATTTTGTTATTTGGTTTGGATATTGTGGTGGGTTATGTAGGTCAGGTTTCCTTGGGGCATGCAGCCTTATTTGGAATTGGATCTTATACGGCAGGTGTTTTGTATTTCCACTTTGGATGGACTATCTGGGGAACATTACCTGCCTCTATCGTAGTCACTTCAATCTTCGGTGGTATCTTGGCTCTGCCAGCCCTGAAGGTAATCGGTCCTTATTTGGCGATGGTGACCCTAGCTTTCGGTACGATCGCGCAGATTCTCATTAATGAAATGACTTGGATGACTGAAGGTCCTTTGGGCATTAAGATTCCAAAGCCAGAGTTAATGGGCGTACCCATGACAAAGGCAGAGTACTTCTGGATGGTGAGCATCATCTTGATTCTCTCCTTAATTGTGGTCGATCGTTTCGTTAAATCACAAATCGGCCGCGCTTTCGAAGCATTGCGTGATAGTCCAATTGCCTGTGACTGTATGGGTGTATCCGTATATCGCTTTAAGGTGATTGCATTTGTTATTAGTGCGGGATTTGCTGGTTTGGCTGGTTGTTTGTACGCCTATTCAGAGCAATATATTTCTCCAAATACTTACAACAACGAGCTCGCTGTTTTATTCCTGCTTGGTATCATTATGGGTGGACGTAAGTCACGCCTGGGCGCAGTGATTGGTGCGGCAATTATTGTGTTGTTGCCAAAACTCTTGGATGACATCAACTTGTTCCGTATTGTTGCTTCGATTATTGCGATCGTAGTAGTGATTGGCGCAGGTATGGCCTTATCTAAGCAGGTAACCACTGCTAGACGCGTAGCAGTTCCTATCGTTGGCGTTGTTGGTTTGGCTGCATTCTCATTCTGGCTTAATAGCATCTCTGACTGGCGCTTGAGTATTTTCGGCTTCATGATTTTACTGGTGGTGTATTACTTGCAAAACGGTATTGTTGGTTTTGCGAAGAGCTTCTACCAATCGATTGTTGGTAAAGCAAAAACTACTCGCGGTGGTGATGCTGAAGTGGTAGATGACTCTATTAGCTTTATTAGTACTGTCGCCAATCAAAATACTGGCGCTGAGCTCCTAAAAGTTGACTCTGTACTAATGCAGTTTGGCGGCTTAAAGGCTTTGAACAAGGTGGACCTCAGTATCAAGCGCGGCACTATTCATGGTTTGATCGGCCCTAACGGTTCCGGTAAGAGCACGATGATGAACGTGTTGACTGGTATTTACACGCCTACTGCAGGAAACGTGCTTTACGCTGGTGAAAGCGTAGTTGGTAAGACTTCTTCTGACATTGCTTTATCTGGTATTGCGCGTACATTCCAAAACGTGCAGCTTTTTGGTGAGATGACTGCAATCCAAAATATTTTGGTTGGCTTGCACCACACTTTCAAATCCAACATGGTGGAGATTGCATTGAATCTGCCACGTTACAAGAAAGAAGAAGCTGAAGCTCATGCTCGTGCAATGGCATTGCTTAAGTTCGTTGGCCTAGATGATTTAGCGAATGAAGAGGCGCGTAACCTGCCATATGGTAAGCAACGTTTGCTTGAGATTGCCCGTGCTTTGGCCTTGGATCCTGAGTTACTGCTCTTGGATGAGCCAGCTGCAGGTTTGACAGCCCCTGATATTAAAGAGCTCTTGCGCATTATTCGTAAGATCCGCGATAGCGGTATTACCTTCATCCTGATTGAGCATCATATGGATGTGGTGATGTCAGTTTGCGATACTGTTTCTGTATTGGATTTCGGTCAGAAGATTGCAGAGGGTAAACCAGCTGAAGTTCAGGCAGACGAGAAGGTGATTCATGCCTACTTGGGTACTTAATCACTAGAACATATTGAATCGGTAAATACCATGTTATCTATTAAGAATCTTGAAGCAGGCTACGGCAAAGTTAAAGTCCTCCACGGCATCAATATTGATGTGCCTAAAGGGCAGGTTATTACTTTGATTGGCTCAAATGGTGCCGGTAAAACGACCACCATGCGCGCTATCACTGGCATGATCAAGCCAACAGCTGGAGAAGTGACATTAGGCGGTGAAAAAATTGATGGTTACGACTCTCATAAGATCGCCCGTTTAGGTTTGGCGCATAGCCCTGAAGGTCGTCGTGTCTTCACAACCATGTCAGTTACTGATAATTTATTGCTTGGCGCATTCCCGCGCTTCACTGGAAGTCGCCCAAAGGGTGACATTAAGAATGACTTAGAAAAGTCTCTTGAAATGTTCCCGCGCTTGAAAGAGCGTCGTAATCAATTGGCTGGTACTTTGTCTGGTGGTGAGCAACAGATGTTGGCTATGGCTCGTGCTGTGATGTTAAACCCAGAGATTATTCTTTTGGACGAGCCATCAATGGGTCTTGCGCCAATCTTGGTTGAGGAGGTCTTTAAGATCATCTCTAATCTCAAATCACAAGGCGTTACCATGTTGTTGGTTGAGCAGTTCGCCGCTGCAGCTCTAAATGTTGCCGATTACGGCTATGTTCTAGAGAACGGCAAGATTGCTACTCACGGACCTGCCGCTAAGCTCAAGGATGACCCTGCTGTGAAGGCAGCCTACTTAGGTGGTGCTGGCGGCCACTAAGTAGACACCTAGCCCATCAGTAATAAAAAGCCCTTAGCAATAAGGGCTTTTCTTTTAGCTAGAGGTCGCTTCATAGGTCATCTCATAGACCGCTTAGTCCTTTAAAAATCAGACCAAGGGCAACGCTAAATGCTAGTGCGGAAAATATTTGCTGCAATCTGGGGCCGCTGAGTTTTTTACCAAAAGCTCTGCCCACTAGCAAACCCAGTAATGCACCCAGGGAAAATGGCGCTGCAATATTGAAATTTAAGTTTCCAGATAGCGCTGAGAATATGGTTCCGCCCCCAGCAACAATTGCAAGTACGCCTAGTGAGGTTGCAACAATAGAATTCACGGGTAAGTCGGTATAGCGTTTCAGTGCTGGGACAATCACAAATCCTCCACCTACACCTAGGAGTCCCGAAAGGAAGCCCGCTAATCCGCCAGAGAACATTAGCGCTCTTGCACATGGAATATTCCACGCCAATTTACCCACTGATGTATCTAGCAAACAAGGTGGGGGAGGTTTGTCAGCAAAGTCGGCTATCCCATGAATTTCTTTATAAGCCTGTCTATAAAGACGAATGGAAATATAAAAGAGTGTGAGGCTAAAAATAATCAATAAGGGCGCATTGGGAGTGCGTTGCGATATCCATAGCCCTAATGGCGTGAGTGTGAGCCCTATTATGGCCATGAGTCCAGCGGCTTTATAGCGAAGAATCTTGTTTTTTAGGCCAAGTAGCGCTCCCACGCCTGCCGCAAGGGTAATGGCTGAAAGAGAGATGGGTGCTGCCTCAGCAACACTAAGATGCAAGATAAACACAAGTAGAGGGACAGAAAGAATGCCACCACCCGCTCCAGTAAGGCCCATCAAGAGCCCTACAAATAGACCGAGTGAAGGGCTGATTAGATCTGAATAATCCATTGCGCCTAATTTTATAGTGCGAATGCATTTGAATACCCATCTATTGAATAAAAAAGACCTCCCTAGGTTTTATTTACCAAACGAATGACGCCGTGCCACATAAAAATGACAAAGAAAAACAGCCCCGAAATCCAGTGAGTATCGATCACACCATCCCGAATATCTCCTGGGCCGTAATACAGTAATGCCCCAGAAATGAGTAGGGCAGCAAGAAAGCCTATCTGACTAAAGCCACTCCATAATTGTTTTCTTGACTTATAGCCTGCCTTGATATGAAAGGGCAGTACCGAGCCAAGCGCTAGAGTAGCTAGTATTGCGGCAATACCGTGAGCTGCCAAGATGTTATGCGTTCCAAAAGTAGACCTTTGAATTTGAAACTGATGTCCTAGCAGGTACAGCAGCCCCGTTATAGAGCAGGCCAGCATTCCATAAATAACAAACCACTTTTGCCAGCGAGGCATTTTTCCTAAGCGACTCATGTTGCAATCCTGAGAGCGTGGGCTGAGAAGCGCTCAAAGCAAGGGTGATATTCGTTATTGGATAAAGCTAAAACCTTGGTGAGGGCATCGGCATAAACGCACTCTTTTGCCAAAATAGAGTACGAGCCCAAAACCTCAGTATGAATTGCACATAGGTTCTGTGTAAGGGGATTGATGATGTGACTTTTCTGATGATCTCTTTTTGTAAAGCAAAGACTGCTTGTAGCGATAGCACCATTTTCTAAGGATCCAATTTGAATAAGTTCTTCTGGCGAGTCTGGATTGCGAATTTGAATCGGGAAGGAGGTATCCCCAAAAACCCGCAGATCGCCCCCGGCATTGACAGAGCCAGATGAGATGCCTTCCGATAAAAGTACTCTCACTGCCATATCGACTGCATATCCTTTTGCAATGCCGCCAAGATCTAAGCAGACTGGGCGAGATGATTTGATCAGATCGGGGGCTAAGAAGTGGATGTCTTCAATGCCACCAAGCCCATGATTAGTAAAGGTGACATGGCGAGGTAGTAAGCCCGCCTCAACCAAACGATGTCCAATGCCACAATCAAACAGACCATCTGATGCAATGTGAATCTCTTTTGCAATCTGAATAACTTGCGCTGTCCATGGATGAATTTCAATTGCCTCTGAGTGGGCGCGTTCATTTATCTGACTAAGTTCGCTTTGGGTGTTGTGAAACCCCATCAGATCATGCACTTTTTGAATGGCCAAAAATGCATTATTAATAGCAGCTTCGGCATCACCTTGCTTAATTGAGATCTCAACAAAGGTGCCCAGTAATGGTTTGCAGCGAATCATTATGAAATTACTTGCTAGAGCTTGGCTTGGTATGGCCCTTAAGTGCCAAGTCGTATAAAACGGTAACTCGTTTTATGCCATCAGTAATGTGTTTGCAGGAGAGTGTTGCGCCGCCAATATTCTGAATATCTTGATTCAGTTTGATGGGGTCATTGATTGTCTTGCCGACAAATTGTTTGCGCCAATGAGGCTCTGCAACTTCATAACCATAGGATTCCACATACTCCAAGATTTCAACACCCTGTACGCTGCCAGTGGGGCTGAGAGCAACAGCATAAGTAATCATTTCATGCTTCCCAATAACCTCATCAATGACTAGCCAGCTACCATCAGCAGCCTTCCAGATGCGTTCACCCTGAAATGGATGACGAATGCTAGATGCGGCGCGCATTTTATCTTGTAGACCATCTGAAATGATGATGGGGTTCTGAATTAAGGTCTTATTGGGAAGAAGAATTTTCTGAGCTTGCTCTATAGAAATATAAATTTTGGCTTGAGCAATGATGGGGGCGCTCATCATTGCTAAACCAAGAATAGCGAGTGGGCTAGGTTTCCATATCATGATTAGGTGGTCAACAATGCGTTAGCTTCGTGGCAAAGCTGTTGAATATTGATATCGATATCCTGTTTATCAGCTAATGTTTCAAACATCATTAACGCCCTTCCTCTTGCAGATGGACATTGTGTAGACTGAAATTTAACTAAATGTGTTAAAGCAGCAACTAATAGGTTCTGAATTTCCATCCTCGCTCTCCGATCAATTGAGTGGGAAGCCAACTTTTACAATGAATTCGTTGACTGAGTGACTATCCCAGACGCGTGCGTTTGAGCACTCCGCCTCACCGCCACCCATGCAATTTCCACCCGCTAGCTGATAGCGCCAAGCGCCTGTGACCCACCAATCTTTTGCCGCATAGTGCATATTGGGACCTACAAATGTAGCTCTTTGTACTTGATTGCGTAAATTCAGTTCTGAATAGTCATTATGAAAGCGAGCTTCTACACCTGCAGACCATTTCGGTGCAAAACGATAGCTAGCTCCGACTAAGAGGTCCAACATAGACTCTGGGACATTTCCATTTTCAATAAATTTCAAGCGTTCATTTGCAGCAACCACATTTCCCGCCAAAATCAGTCGATCATCAATAAAGTTGGATTGCAGCAATAGTCTTGCTTCGAGCTCATCTTTATTTCTTCCCCATGTCGGCTCTAGATATAGTCCAACTCCTACGGGTGATGTCACTGGATTGGTGATGCGATAAATTGCTTCGAGAGAACCCCCTTCAATTCCACTTTTCTTATAGGCTGCTGAGGGGTCGTGTGAGGAGGGTACTCCGTATCCACCGGTGCAGGTTGGAGAATCACCGCATGCCTCTGGGTTGGTGTAATTTTGATCGGCGCTGGTGTAGTAAGAGTTGATATATCCAGCTACTTGCAAATCGTTTGTTAATCCATATTCCAACTCAGTTCTGGCTGTCCAGGCATCGTAAGTTCCCGAGGCCTGCTGTTTATTCAGCTGGAGGCGCTGCTCAAACTCTAGTTTTCCCTTGGGTTGCAAATCCAAGGTGTAAATCCAGCCAAAAACTCCCTCACCAGCATGAGCAAAAGAAAAATGTAGCGCTGCAACTAAAAAGAGGCTAAAGGCGAGAAGTCTTTTAATGGTCAATTTCATGATTCCTTATGGTTGATGGTGAAAAATACAAATGATAATGATTCTCAATATATCACTTAATAAGAATGATTCTCAATTAGAAAAATAACCACTTCAGAGAAATTGGCTCTCTTTTTTCTAGATCACTTCTATGAACTTGTAATATTTGCTCAAATGAATACTGAGTCTTTAGAGAAACTGGTTTTGATGAAGATGCCTTTTGGTAAACATGCTGGACGCGCTTTGGCAGACTTACCAGGAAACTATCTAGCGTGGTTTGCTCGCGAGGGCTTTCCTAAGGGCGAGCTCGGGGAGCTATTGGAATTGATGCATACCCTGGACCACAATGGGTTGCGTGGACTCTTGGCGCCAATACAACGGGCGCATGGCTTACAAGCAAAATCTAAATTATTTTGAGTGAGCTATTAGGGTTACGCGATTGCGTTCGTAAGTCATAGCCGAAGACTCTGGTGGACTACTTTGGGTCAGGGTAACTTGAAAATTACCCTGAGATTCGATCTGAGAGGCTATCAGTTTTGCCAAGACCTCATTGCGGTCATATTGAATCTGAATGCTCGCCATTCTCCCAGATTGAATATTACTGATGACGCTATTGAGCTTGCTGGCGGAGTATTCATCAAAAAAGACTGGATACCAGCCTCCTATTAAAGCCTGCTGAGCCCCCGTTTTTAATGGCTCGGAAATCGAAGAGCCGCTTGCCCTCCCTTTGCTTGATTCATGAGTAATGGGTAAATGAAAATCAATCCCTGTTTTTTCCTTCAGCTCTTGGTAAGTGATGGGCGGTGTCATACGTGCTTCATTGGTGTTCTCGATCCAATACCCCCATGCAGTATTTTTGCTTGGGTCATAAACCAGTTTATATAAATGACTTGGAATAGTGACTCGACTTCTACCAATACTGCCAATGTTTCCAATAGATCCGGTGTAGATATAAATATCGCCAGTCGCTCTTTTGATATATGCCCTAGTCGGCTCTTCAACATTTTTGGCCCAGATGCCCTGATTATTTTGGCGTGCCTGGGGCATCATATTAGCCAAAGAGAAGGACTGAGCCATTGCACGTTCATTGCTCATATCTCCAGCTGGTGCATTGTGCCCACGGTCATAACCGCTAACGCGGTAATCTGAAAGTAGGGCTCTTTCAGCAAAAGGAAGCCTCGCTTCTTCATAGAATTGATTGCTTCGTCGCGGATGTGGTGCAGACAGTTGCTCTCTATTAAGTCTCTCAACCGTAAAGATTGGTTTCTTGTCCTGCGGGGAGTAGTAGACAGCAAAGCTATCAAAGCAAAGATCTCGCCCAGCTTGAGGAGATGCTGGTATTTGCTGGGCCGGGAATAGGTCCTTGCAGTCATCAAAAGCCGCAAGGGTATTTAACGAGGCGCAAAGGGCTGCGAGGACTAGAAGATGACGAAACCATTTCATTGGTTCTAAGTGTATGAGCTCCGCTTCAGCTTCAGCTGGTTTTTCACTTGAGCTAGCCTCAGAACTAGTGAGAATCAGGGGCCTCTTGCGATCTTTTGGTAAGAAACTTGCCATTTTTCTGCTTAGGTTTCTCATTAAAAAGTGCTGGGTAATAAGCTTAGGCTTACTACTACCGGTAGAAAATATTGAGGGTTCAAGCACTAGATGTACGATTTTTAGTGCTTAATTTTTAGTCAAAATTAAAAAAAAGTGCCATTTTAGTAATTTTTTTATAGAGTGAAATTAGCGCCTCCTAACTTTTACAAGTAATTGATTCTATTGGTTTAAATATGTTTATTCGAGTGAATCTAGGTAATCCCCCTTATTTCTAGATCGATAAGTTATTGATTCTGACTTTCTTATTCTTGACTTGATATAAGAAACTTCTTAGGATGACCCATGTTTTTTAAATATTGCAGTGCAGCATAAAACAGCGGTTCTGTTTTTTGAGGTTTTGCAAACAATGAATGAGTAAACGTTTATCTAATAATTTGAGTGATACGCACAGTCCGCAGCCAGCCTTGTTGACTGCTAAAGATCTGCTTGGGTATGCCATGGCTCCGGTTTACAGGGTCATTAATGGCCTGATCGTTCTTACCGTATTTATGGTTGTTGGCCTCTGGCTCTCCGGAAACGGTACAAATGCTGGTGCCTTCGATTTGGCTCGTATTTTGGTTCCTGATGAAGCACGTCACGTTGTTTGGAGTAATGGCTTTGACATGCTTAACCAATACAAAGAATCCGGTGAGGCGGCATCTGCTCCAGCCGCTGACACTGAAATCGCTGCCGTGATTTACAGTAAGTCAAAAGTACCAGCTAGCAATGGTTTTGCAAGTGTTAAGCAGGAGACTGTAGCTTTGTTGATGCCTTCCGTTGCACAAATGCAAGTGAAATCGATTTCTCACTTGTCAGACCGTATTCCGACTTCAAAGATCGATCCCTTGGCTTTGGATAGCAATTTGATGGGTTCGATTCAGAATCAACGTGCTGTGGCTGATTTCTTTGAAAAGAAATACAACCTCGATCGCACCAAAATTGAAGAATATGTTTCCAACACTATCTTGATCGCTAAAGAAGTCAATATTGATCCTGTTCTCCTATTAGCAGTGATTTCAGTAGAGTCAAACTTCAATCCGAATACAAAGAGCCATGCAGGCGCCGAAGGCTTGATGCAGGTGATGACTGCAGTTCATAAAGATAAATACGCACTTTTTGGCGGAACCTCTGAAGCAGCTAAGCCTGAAGTGAATATTCGTGTTGGCGCCTATATCTTGAAATACTTGATTGCAACTGCCGGTTCATTGCGTAATGGTTTGAAGTATTACGTCGGTGCTGCAAATGCTGAGGATGATGGCGGGTATGCCGACAAGGTAATGGCTGAAAGAAATCGTCTTATTAGCTTGTGCCAGAATCGCTCATCGAACCGTTTGACTTTGAATGGCAAAGATTTGCGTTCTTAAGTAAATCATTCTTTTGGTGATCTGAGTGATCGCAGAATATAAAAAGCCACCTTTGGGTGGCTTTTACTTTACAGGTGCAACTAAATTAATTGGTTTATTAATTAGTTAACGCCGTGTAGTTCCACATCAAATACAAGGGTGGCATTTGGGGGGATTACGCCGCCAGCACCGCGGGGGCCATAACCCATCTCAGAAGGAATGATGAGAGTGCGTTTACCCCCTATTTTCATGCCAGCAACGCCTTCATCCCAACCTTTAATCACATGCCCGGCACCCAATGGAAAACTAAACAATTGACCACGATCTAAAGAGCTATCAAACTTTTGCCCTTTATGATCAGCTGCTTTTTCATCATAAAGCCAGCCTGTGTAATGTACGTCCACATGATTACCTTTTGTAGCTTCTTTGCCTTCACCTACAACGGTATCGATTTTTTTGAGTTCACTCATGATGTTTTCCTATTTCATGCAAATTGATGGGCTAGTATATTCTGAGCTCTGTAAATTCTCACGATGATCTTGCTTTAGCTAAAACGCATGACAAATTATTGGACAAATTCTGCTTATAGCACTCTGGCAATCAGCCCTGATCATCAGTTGCTGGTGACCGACGACTTCTTGCGCACATATATGGCTCGGCCTGAACTCAAGTTAGTTCCCGAATCTTGTGCTGCAGAGCGGTCATTACATCAGCGCCTAACCGAGAGCCCCCGAGCTGAAGTGTGGGAGGCTGAAATCGCTGCGATGGCTGATGAGGACATTCGGGAGAACTATCGTGTTTGGTTGCGTTATCGGGCGCGCTTACTGGCTGCAAGCTCCCTAGAGAGCTTCTACATGAGCTTATTTAAGGGTGAGGGGGTTGATGTTCCGCCTCTATTTATTGCCCAGCTCGCACAAATTTTTATTAGACATATCTTGGGTGATGAAGCACAACCATTGGAAGTCAGAATGGGAGAGCTCTTTTTCAGAACTCAAAAGATTAGCGTCATTGAAGACGGTATTGTGATGGGTGCTGATGAGGAGGTGGTTGCTCGAAATGCTCAGGCCAGTGAAACAGGCAATATCATGGATTTGCTCAAAGGCAAGTTCATGACTATGCGTTCTGCCGATCTGGACGTCATTCATGAAGACAACGCAAACATCTATTGGGATCGAAACGAAGAATTTGATTTGGCAGTCCAGCTTAATTTTGGACATGAACCGATTAATCATTTCTGTCGTGTTTTAGAAAAATGGATCAAACACTTTTTAGGCGTTAGCGTACGCATTACCCCGATGCAACAAATTACCGATCCTAAATGGTCTTGGCATGTTGGCTTAGATGCGGTTGCTACTGGAATCCTCAATAAGCTTTATAAAAAGGAGCTGGTAGAGGCTGATGAGTTGCAAAAAGTGATTTGTCTATTCCGTTTAGATTTTATTGATGAAGCAGCTATAGCCAAGACTCAGGTCGGCAAGCCAGTTTATATGGCCATTGCCATGGATGATCAGCAGCAGTTAAAACTAAAGCCGCAAAATTTATTATTTAATTTACCGTTGGCAAAAACTTCTTAACCTTCCAACCATTTTTAAGACCCTAGACTTGGGCTTGTGATTGTTTACGCTGTTGTGCAAGCCAGAGGATTGCTAGACCGCTAATGACAACGGGAGTAAGTGATCCCCAATTGAGTATGGTCCAACCATGAGAGGTGATCAGAGCACCCGAGCCAAAAGAAGTAAATGCCATCGTGCCAAAGACGCAGAAGTTGATCACAGCCTGGGCCTTGTCACGCTCATTTGCTTGGTATGCAGTCATTGCTAAAGAAGTGGCACCGGTAAATAAAAAGTTCCAGCCGACACCGAGCAGAAATAAGGCAACGAAGAACTGATGAAGGTCGGTTCCGGTCAAGGCAATGGCGATGCAAATGAAGTTCAGCATAACGCCAGCACCCATAATCTTTAATACGCCAAACCTCTGAATGAGAGAGCCTGTAAAAAATCCTGGAGCAAACATGCCAATCACATGCCACTCCAAAACGAGAGCGGTATCTGAGAATGGCAATCCACAGATTTGCATGGCTAGAGGAGTTGCCGCCATTAAGAGATTCATTACTCCATAGCCTAAAGCTGCGCCAATAATGGCAACTATAAAAGCCGGTTGTCCGAGAATGATCTTTAGAGGTCGCCCATCAGATAGCGCATGCTGCGTCTTGAATTCTTGAGGAAAGTGAATGAACTGCATTACGAAGATGCCAATCAAACCAGCGATTGATAGTGTCAGATAAGCCCCTAAAAATGCGGTGTCAAATAGATCCCGAGTCCACGCGGCCAGGTTGGGTCCAATGACAGCGCCCAGGATGCCTCCAGCCAATACCCAAGAGACTGCTTTATCACGTTGACTCGTATCAGTCAGCTCTGCGGCAGCAAAGCGGTATAGCTGACCATTGGCACTGTAATAGCCGGCAATAAAGGTGCCCATGACCAAAAGCCAGAAGTTCTTACTCATTGCGGCGTAGGCGCATAAAAGTGCTGACAGCATGGCCACCAATAAACCAAGCTGGAAAGAAATCTTGCGCCCAAAGTGGTTTTGGGACTTGGCCACAATCGACGTAGAAAAAGCGCCTCCCACAACATAGCCCATGACGGGTAGAGTGGCCATCCAGCTGACTGGGGCCAGGCTGAGACCTACCAAGCCATTAATGGCAATAAAGGTGACGTTATTAGTGAGGAAAAGCCCCTGACAAATGATCAGCAGCACCAGATTTTTATTGAGTAAGGGATGCTTGCTGGTCATGGCTTGCAGTTTACGGTGAATTTATTGCCTCTGCTATCTTGGTGGATTCCCTTAAATTGGGCTGGATAGAAGGTTTTCCGGTGCAAAACCACCATTTTTGCCAGGCCCGATGATTTAAAATAGAAAACTCGCCTCATTGGTAAAACGTGCGCTAAAAGCGACTTGCTAGATGTGGGTTTGAGAACGACAGGGTAAAAACCTGACTCTGTAATTTTTCAATATTGAGGAAACATTCATGGCTTCAGAGAAATCAAAGATCATTTACACGCTGACGGATGAAGCGCCACTTTTGGCCACCCGTGCATTTCTGCCGATTATTCGTACCTTTGCAGCTCCAGCCGGTGTGGAGATCGTGACAAGTGATATTTCAGTCGCTGCGCGTATCTTGGCTGAGTTTCCTGATTGCCTTACCCCAGAGCAGCAGGTACCAAATAACCTAGCTGAGCTAGGTAAGATGACTTTACTGCCTGATACCAACATCATTAAGTTGCCAAATATTAGTGCGTCCGTACCACAGCTACTCGCAGCCATTAAAGAGTTGCAATCTAAGGGCTACAAAATCCCGAATTTCCCTGAAGATCCAAAAACGGATGAAGAAAAAGCAATTCGTGCCCGCTATTCCAAATGTTTGGGTAGTTCCGTAAATCCAGTATTGCGTGAAGGTAACTCTGACCGTCGTGCCCCTCCCGCAGTAAAACGCTACGCGCGTAAAAATCCACACTCTATGGGAGAGTGGAGTCAGGCATCACGCACTCACGTTTCTCATATGCATGGTGGCGATTTCTACGCAGGCGAGAAGTCTATGACGATGACTAAGGCATGCGATGTGAGGATGGACTTGGTTACCAAGAGCGGCAAGACTATTGTCCTCAAGCCTAAAGTCTCCTTATTAGCCGGCGAAATTATCGACAGTATGTTTATGAGCAAAAAAGCGCTCTGCGAGTTCTACGAAAAAGAAATTGAAGACGCTTATAAGACCGGCATGATGTTGTCCTTGCACGTTAAGGCGACCATGATGAAGGTTTCTCACCCAATCGTGTTTGGTCATGCGGTAAAGATTTTCTACAAAGACGCTTTTGCGAAACATGCTAAGTTGTTTGAAGAGTTGGGTGTAAATGCCAATAATGGCATGAGCAGCGTCTACGAAAAGATCAAAACTTTGCCAGAATCTAAGCGTGAAGAAATCATTCAAGATTTGCATGCTTGCCATGAGCATCGCCCAGCGTTAGCGATGGTGGATTCTGCTAAAGGTATTACCAACCTCCATTCTCCAAGTGATGTGATCGTTGATGCCTCTATGCCTGCGATGATTCGTGCTGGTGGAAAAATGTGGGGTGCTGATGGCCGTTTACATGACACCAAGGCAGTGATCCCAGAAAGTACCTTTGCGCGTATCTATCAAGAAATCATTAATTTCTGTAAGACACATGGCAACTTTGATCCAAAGACCATGGGTACAGTACCTAACGTTGGTTTGATGGCTCAACAGGCTGAAGAGTACGGCTCACACGATAAGACTTTTGAAATTCAAGAGGCTGGTGTAGCGCGCATTGTCGCTGATGACGGCACAGTATTGCTTGAGCAAAATGTGGAAGAGGGTGATATCTGGCGTATGTGTCAGGTTAAAGACGCGCCAATCCGCGACTGGGTGAAGTTGGCTGTTAATCGTGCTCGCCTTTCTAATACTCCAGCAGTATTCTGGCTTGACGAGTACCGTCCACACGAAGCCGAATTGATTAAAAAGGTGAAAAACTACCTCAAAGACTATGATCTTGAGGGTGTAGATATCCAAATTATGTCTCAGACACGCGCGATGCGTTACACCTTAGAGCGCGTGATTCGCGGTAAGGACACTATTTCTGTCACTGGTAATATTTTGCGTGACTACCTGACTGACTTATTCCCCATTATGGAATTAGGTACTAGTGCAAAGATGTTATCTATCGTGCCATTGATGGCCGGCGGCGGCTTATTTGAAACGGGTGCCGGTGGTTCAGCTCCGAAGCACGTTCAACAGTTAGTAGAAGAAAATCACTTGCGTTGGGATTCACTCGGTGAATTCTTGGCTTTAGCAGTATCTCTTGAGGATATTGGTGATAAGACAGGTAATAGCAAGGTAAAAATCTTGGCTCGCACTTTAGATGAAGCTACCGGTAAGTTGCTGGATAACAATAAGTCACCTTCACCACGTACCGGTGAGATAGATAATCGTGGAAGCCAATTCTATCTGGCCATGTACTGGGCAGAGGCATTGGCCGCTCAAACGGAAGATAAAGAATTGCAAGCGTACTTTGCGCCTTTAGCAAAGTCTTTGATTGAAAATGAAAAGAAAATCACGGATGAGCTCAAAGCAGTTCAAGGAAAGCCGGCTGATATCGGTGGCTACTTCATGCCTGATTCTGAGAAGTTTGAAGCAGTAATGCGACCTAGTGCTACTTTTAATGCAGCTTTAAAGGCAGCAAGTGCTTCATTGGTATAAGCGATAAGTACCTAATTTTTGGATTAGGTTTAGCATTCAAAGGCAAACTTTCGAGTTTGCCTTTTTATTTTTCTAAACTATTTTTCATTAATGCCTAAAGCAAAAGATCTAGTTGAATTAAGTTATCAGAGCGAAGCTGTCTCGGATATGTCCTTTCTTGGTCTGATGCGATTACTTGAGTCTGCGCGTGCGTTTAATCAAAAGAACGGTATTACCGGAATTCTTCTTTATGACAACCAGCAGTTTGGTCAGATCATAGAGGGCGAGTACGCTAATGTTATGAAAGCTTGGAAGCGGGTTCAGGACGATAAGCGCCATCATCGCGTAGACCTATTAGAGATTCGCGAGATTTCAGAGCGCTGCTTCCCAGAATGGCTCCTGCGTTTTTATGGTGGCGAGACATTAACTCGAGATTACCCAGCTCTGGCCCATACGGTTGGCGGCATGGATAAGCATAGCCTTGCCCTAATGAACAAAATGCGCGAGAGCCAGGTTTAAGCAAGAATTTCACATCGGTAGCAAAATAGGTCCATTACCTTTACAGGGGGGCGTATATGCGTTTTATTGATAAGACCATTCTTGCGAGTGATATCACTCCTAGAGAAGTATTTGAAAACCGCCGCAACATTATTAAAACTGCTGCTGCAGGAGGCTTTGGCATGGCTTTGGCACCTTGGTTCTCGAGAGAGGCACTTGCAGCCAATCCAGAAAAGCTAGCCGCTACGCTCAATCCTGCATTTGCAGATAAAGATGGTCTTACTGCATATAAGTACGTTACGAGCTATAACAATTTCTATGAGTTTGGTACTGATAAAGCGGATCCAGCTGCATATGCTGAGACGTTGCAGACAAGACCTTGGACAATCTCTATTGAGGGTTTGGTAAAAAAACCAATGATGCTTGATATCGATGCACTTATGAAGTTGGCTCCGATGGAAGAGCGAATTTATCAGATGCGCTGTGTTGAGGGTTGGTCCATGGTGATTCCTTGGGATGGTTACTCACTCTCAAAGCTAATTAACAAGGTGGAGCCTCTCAGTTCAGCTAAGTATGTTGAGTTTACTTCCTTGGCGGATCGCAAGCAAATGCCGGGTGTTAAAAGTAGCATCATTGATTGGCCTTATCGTGAAGGTTTGCGTATGGACGAGGCAATGAATCCGTTAACGCTCCTCACCTTTGGTTTATATGGTGAAGTGTTACCCAAACAAAATGGCGCTCCAGTTCGTATCGTGGTTCCTTGGAAATACGGCTTTAAGAGCGCCAAGTCAATTGTCAAAATTCGCTTTACAGAAGAAATGCCCAAAACTAGTTGGAATCAGTTTGATGCACGTGAATACGGCTTCTACTCGAATGTCAATCCTCAGGTAGACCACCCGCGCTGGAGTCAGGCAGTCGAGCGTCGCATTGGTGATCCCAAGGCAATGTTTGCGCCCAAAATTAAAACCCAGATGTTTAATGGCTACGGCGAACAAGTAGCCAGTATGTACACGGGCATGGATCTGAAGAAGTACTATTAGTAATGAACAAAACTTATTCAGTATTTTTTAGTGTTTGTATTTTGTTGTTTAGCCTTTGTGCTCATGGGCAGGGTAATGATGTAGCTGTAAACACGATTCCTTCGCTAGACGTGCAGCGATATTTAGGCGCCTGGTATGAGATTGCCAAGTACCCAAACTGGTTTCAGAGGAAATGTCTGAGCAATACCAAGGCGGTTTATTCGGCTAGAGCTGACGGTACTCTCAAAGTATTAAATAGCTGTGTAACTGCTGACGGCCAAGTATCCGAGGCGGAAGGTGCTGCAAAACAGATTGGTGTAAAAGATTCTCCTAAGCTGGAGGTGCGTTTTGCACCTGCATGGCTATCTTTTTTACCGATGGTCTGGGGCGATTACTGGGTGATTGATTTAGATCCCCAATATCAAGTAGCGGTAGTTAGCGATCCCCGTCGTGAATATCTCTGGGTTTTATCTAGAACTCCACAATTGGATAAAAAAGTCTATGAAGACACTTTAGTCCGCATGCAAGCGCAACAGTTTGATGTGCGAAAACTTGAACTAACCAAGCAAGTAACCAACTAAGTAACTCAATAAGTAGCTAATTAAGTTCTTCGTCCAGGCTCCGGCAATGGAACCATGACCGCTTGACCTGGTACGCTGCATCCCTGATCACAGCATCGCCCAGGCTGTTTATTTTTCGTGATGGCACGCTCTTCGCTGCTGGTTAAGACTCCTCGATCAAGTAGGCGCTCTACTAATTCCACTTTATTACCAATGGGGTACTGGCGATAGATTTCTTGCTTCATAGCTGCCGGCGAGCCCCCACCATGTAAGCTAATCACTGAATACCACCCGCCTTGATAGGATGCTGTGAGGTCTTCAATGAAGCGTGCTACTTCAATACGTTTGTCATAAGGTACTGCTGGATTGGCGCGGAGAACTTCCGCTAATGTGGCCGCTGTAGCTGGATTGTGATCTTCATCTGGACCAGGAAGTGCAACAATCAATCCCCCCGAGACTTCGTGGGCCAAGCGATGCATATCGTAGATTTGCGTTGCTAATAGAAGCTTTCCGATATTAGAGAAAACTGGTTCAGGCATAAACGATTTGCTGAAAGGATCTTGAGTGCCATACACGCTTGCTGCCACACCACATGCATAAAACCCTTCGGTAATTTTAATTAATTCAACCATAGGGTCACGCAAATTTGATTTGGTTGCAGGGTCCAATCCATTGGCTTCGCACATCAATGCGCCTGCACCAATTAAAAGATCTCCAAAGCCTGCGCGTGCTGCTATACAACTGTGACGATGATGGGTTGCATAGTTATAGGTAAGAGCGCTAGAGTGTTCCCATTCGCCAGCATAAAAAACGCGATCCCAAGGCACAAATACTTTATCGAAAATGACAACGCCGGTGGATTGCCCATATTTACTGGAAAATATAGGCTTTCCATGCTCCACCTTATCTCCAGGTCTTCCTGCAGGACGTGCCACGATAGTAATTCCTTTAGCATCCACTGGGATGGCACAACAAATAGCAAATGCGGCATCCTCTTTAGTCATATTGCGACCTGGCATTACTAGGAACTCATGCATGTAAGGCGCTCCAGTAACGATGGCCTTCGTGCCGGATATCACTAAACCTTTGGTATCTTGAGAAACGATGTGCACATAAGTATCTGGATTTTCTTGTTCATGAGGTCTGCGAGAGCGATCACCTTTTGCATCTGTCATTGCAATACCTAAAGCTAAATCCTTTTTTTGCACATAAGAAAGGTATTCGGAAAATTTTGCGCGATGTTCATTACTACCCTTTGCATCATCAATGCGTGCTGAAACCTGTGCAATGGCATTTAAGGCATCATGCGCTAAATATCGTTGCGCACAACCTGTTTCTTGGCACAGCACCCGGACTGCCTCTAACTTATTTAAGAGGTCTCCAGAGGACTCGTTGATGTGAAGCATTCTGGGGACGGTAACTCCATTAGATTGCGCCAGCATTAATGGTGCTAATGCAGGATCGTGAACCATGTCATAAGTTACTCCCAAAGCCTGTACACCAGGTCGCAAAGAAGGCTCATCAGCCACGGACTCTATTAATCGACCATCGACATAAACAACGGGCTTTAATGAGCGCAAAGATTCTTGATAATCTTGGCTGTTCATAAACTGGGAAGTATTTTGGCTCATGGTGTACCTTGGCTGGTCGACTTTTAAAGGGGTTTAGATAGATCATACACATAAATTGAACAGCGTTCAATAATATAAACATATGTATAATTAAGCCATGAATCAGGCCATAGCCACAGCTAAAGATATTCGTCAGCAAGTCCTGGCAGATGCTAAACGTACTCACATTTTGAGTGCTGCCAGATCGGTATTTATTGAGTGCGGCCTCGAAGCGGTCAGTATGCGAGAGATTGCTAAGCGAGCAGGGTATACGGCAGGTGCCATCTATAGTTATTTTGCAAGCAAGGAAGAAATTTATGGCGCTCTATTAGCCGAATCTTTAGAGCGCTTGAATGCATTTGTAGATCATGCTGATCAGTCACATTCCTTTGCAGCGGATGCCGTCTTAGAGGGCAACTATGCAGCACTTCAAAAAACCGTATTAGCGTTTTATCAATTCTATCGAGACAACCCGCGCGATTTAGATTTGGGGTTTTATCTTTTTCAAGGGCTTAAGCCACGCGGCCTAACAGATGAGTGGGACACTCAACTCAATGCCCGACTAAAGGATGCCATGCGCCCACAAGAAATTGCATTAGGTAAATTGGGCTTGAGTAAAAAAGAAGTTGATACTGAGGTAACGGCTATTTTTGCCCATATTGTCGGGGTGTTACTCCTTAATCATACTGGACGTATTCGGATGTTTGGTAAAAGTGCTAATGAGCTCATCTTGCATTATCTTGATACGCTAGCCTTACGCTTACCAAATACGATAAAGAAAAATTGATAATTAAATTCAATGTTTAAAGACACTACCAGCGCTCTAATTTTGGTTGATTACCAGGAGAAGCTCCTACCCAGCATTGATCAGGGTGAGGCTGCAGTGGACGCAGCCCTCCTATTGGCGCAAGCAGCAAGCATGCTAAGTATTCCTGTGCTGGGAACTGAGCAAAATCCAGAAGGCCTGGGTCCTAATGAGGGGCGTATTCGCAATTGCTGCGATCAAACTTTGCTGAAACATTCGTTTAACGCCGCCGATAATGGTTTAGGGGAATTAATCGAAAAGATAAACCCTCGGATTACTCAAGTAGTGCTTGCGGGTTGCGAGACCCATGTCTGTCTTATGCAGACCGCTTTAGGTTTGAAAGAAAAGGGTTATGAGATTGCTGTAGTTGCGGAGGCATGTGGTAGCAGGCGCCCAAGCGATAAATTGCTGGCTATAGAGCGTATGCGAGAACAAGGCATCCTCATACTGTCCGTAGAAATGATCATTTTTGAGTGGTTAAAAACTTGCAAGCACTCACAATTTAAAAATGTTTTGCAATTAATTAAGAGTAGATCTTTAAAAATTTAGCGAGATTTTTCCGTACACAGTCCAGTTGTATAGTTGATATGTTTGGATAACTTGCTTAGCGCCACCAATCGCTACTAATAGATTTTTACTGACACGTTGGGTCAACATGGCATCTATTGGAACAAACCAGCCGCCACCTGCCGAGTTATAAACGGCACCGTTTTCATCCCAGAAACGAAGTTGAGTGCTGGGGCCCAGATTTAGACCTATCGTTGGATAAAGCTCGAGATGATTATCAACTGGGGGTAGGCTGGAGACTGTCGGTGCCTTTCGATTAAAGCCCATCATATATCTAGCTAGAGGTGAAATATCCGAAAGTAAACTTTGCCCGTTGTCTGTAGGTTTAAAGGATGTGCTTACCTGAGGCCCTGCTAGCCATTGCCCTGTATTCCCGAGTGGTGCCAAAACTCTAGCACCGACATTCGCAAGCCAGCCGTCTTGACCGCCCCAAATTGTCAACATTGCATTATTAGGAGTAAAGGTGCCAGTAGACTGTGCTGGGAGTTGAGGGCCATAGGCGGCGCTGTAAGCTGCGTCTAATCTCATAGTGCCGTGCCAGCTCCCCAGGTTTAAGGGGTTGTAGTAGCGTAGCTTGAGAGTATCGGAATAATTTCCATTACCCTGTGAGGCGCGGTAGTCCCAGAACTCTAGGATGTGATCTTGTGATCTTTCTTGAGATATATTAACCAGCCCTAAAATAGGAAGGCTAGGGGACAACTCCGCAGCACACACTAAAGCAGTAGAAACGCATAAGACATAAAAGATAAGTGCACGCAGGGATACCAGATAGGCGTTAATATTAAATTAGAAATTACCATTCACTGAAGAATTCAAGAGGAAGCATGGAACATACCGTATTAGTTACTGGCGCTACTGCAGGATTTGGGGAGGCTACTGCCCGTCGTTTTTTAGCAAATGGTCACAAGGTGATAGCTATTGGCAGAAGAGCAGAACGTTTAGAAGGGCTAAAGAGTTCTCTGCCTGCCGAGCAACAGAAAAAAATCCTCACTATGGTAGTAGATGTTTGCGACAGCGCTCAAGTGGACGCACTAGCAAGTGTGCTGCCAGCCGCATTTTCAAAAGTCACTGTATTAGTGAATAATGCCGGTCTTGCCTTAGGTTTAGAGCCAGCATACAAAGCACTTTTGAGTGATTGGGATCAAATGATTGATACCAATATCAAAGGACTCGTACATATGAGTCGCACTTTCTTGCCTGGCATGGTGGAGCGCAAATGTGGTCATGTGATTAATCTGGGATCTGTTGCTGCAAATTACCCCTACCCAGGTGGGAATGTCTACGGTGGAACCAAAGCATTTGTGAAGCAATTCAGTTTGAATTTGCGTGCTGATCTGATCGGCACACCAGTAAGAGTAACCTGTATTGAGCCGGGTATGTGTGCTGGTACTGAGTTCTCTAATGTTCGCTTTAAAGGTGACGATGAAAAAGCGGAAAAGGTTTATACCGGTGTCCAGGCCTTGAGTGCTGATGATGTGGCAGAGACTATTTATTGGTCAGCTACTCTACCAAGCCATATGAATATCAATGTTTTAGAAGTCATGCCAATTCAACAATCCTTTAATGCATTTAATGTGCATCGTGGCGAGTTTTAAGCTTTAGGTTTCCACTGATAAAACTTGGGATATACGCGCATGACCACGGGGCCATTAAAGTCCCAGGATTTGCAGGTGCCCAAGTAAAGTGGCGGCTTCTCACCATCTGGATCAAAGAATGCTCCCGGAATAGATTGGTAAGCCGCGGTTGCAAGGCTCACGAGAAGTTCGCGTAGATGTGTGCAACCTTTAATTCCACCTAGGTGAGTATCAATTGTTTTGCGCCAGCCTTTACCAAGACGTGAGCCAAGTAAAGAGTCCATGGGCTGAATGGCTGTGTTGCATTCAGCATGAGGCTGTCCATCCATCACTGCCTCAATCTCTTTGATTACAAAGTCTCGATCTAATGTGACTCGCACCCACATATCATGAAAAGCTTCGCCTGGTTGCCAAGTTTTAGCGCTAGTTTGAAATGGATTGGTTTTAAAGTCTTTTAAATGACCTTCGATATCCCATAAACCATCGTCTCTGGCATAACCTTGGAATGTAATTTCTCGAGTATGTAAGAGAGAGCGTGGTTTTGGAGTGGAGAGCATGGGGACATCCAGAAATTGCGGTAATACCCAATGATAATGAATTACGGCTGCAACTTGACTGATCCAATCTAGGCTTACCCTGTAGTATGCTTTGCAGCATATGGCAAAACCAATTTCTCTAGAAAAAATTCTCTTCAGCCAAGGCTTTGGTACCCGTCGCTACTGTAGCGATTTGGTTTACGCCGATTTGGTTAGGGTAAATGGTGTGCTAGCAGAAGACCCAGAAGCAAGAGTTGCTACTGAAAACTTGATTCTGAATGTGGAAGGTAAGGATTGGGAATATCATGAGAAAGCCTATCTCGCATTTAATAAGCCGGCAAATTATGAGTGCTCACATAAAACGACGCACCATCCCAGCGTCTATAGCCTGTTACCCAGCCCCTTTGTAGAAAGAGGTCTGCAATGTGTGGGGCGTTTGGACTATGACACTACTGGCTTGCTTCTGATTTCGGATGATGGTCAGTTCATTCACAAAATGACCACGCCCAAGAAGAATATTGGCAAGGTGTATGAAATCACAACACCAGAGCCGATTACTCAAAAACAAATTGATCATCTATTGAATGGCGTTGTGCTCGATGATGATCCTAAACCTTGCTTTGCAACTGCTTGCAAGCAAGTTTCTGATCATGTTTTGGCAATGACTATCGTTGAAGGTCGTTATCATCAAGTGAAGCGTATGGTAGCAGCCGTAGGGAATCACGTTGCCAAGTTACACCGGACTGAAATCGGTGCCTATCGTATGCCTGCAGATTTAGCAGAGGGTAAGTGGTGCTGGTTATATCAGGAAAATTTAAAACAGCTCTCGCAGAGTGTTGTAGCTTAAGGAGTATTGATCTTGATAGTAGATGGCTTCGATTTGGATAAAGAAATTCCATTATGGGTGCTTGGCAATGAGCATAAATCTATCTCACAAACATTTATTTTTTCAGACTTTAAACAAGCTTTTGAATTTATGACACAGTGCGCGCGGTATGCTGAGGAAATTGATCACCACCCTGATTGGTCAAACTCTTGGAATAAGGTGATAGTAGAACTGAGCACCCACTCAGCGGGTCGCTTAACCAAGTTAGATATTCAGTTAGCAAAGGCAATAGATGCCTTTGCTTCCCAGGTGAGGCAAAACTGATAAGGGATTAGTAAAAAAATTAGTGCTCATCACCCTCGTGCTCTTCCTCATTTATGCTCATGAGGATAGTGGCTAATAGGCCATAAACTACTTCGGTAGAAATCATACCATCTTCATCTAACTCATCAATTAAGTCGTTTAGGCGGTCCTCAGTAGGCTCGTTGAGCAAGGCCATTGCACACTCGCACCCATAGTCAAAATCTTCGTCGTTCTGGGCTTGGTTTTCTTCGGTCATATTTATCCTTAATTGAGACTTTAGGATAGCAAATTACGGCCTGATTCGATAGGGTTTTGCCTTAGTCCAAGACTATTTATCTGCAAGCACAAAAAGCTCAGAATGATTTATAGTCTTTTGGAAAGAAACCCATAGGAGACAACATGCAATTAGACATTAATGGCCAGGTTCGGAATATTGATGTGGAGCCGAATATGCCCCTGTTATGGGCCATTCGTGAAGTAGTGGGGCTCACAGGCACAAAGTATGGTTGTGGCGTTGCTCAGTGTGGCGCCTGTACCGTTTATCTCAATGGTGAGCCAGTTCGCTCTTGCTCGATTCAGGTATCGGCAGTAGGTAAGGCCAAAGTTACTACTATCGAAGCGCTCTCTAAAAGTAATACGCATCCAGTGCAGCAAGCTTGGATTGCCTTGGATGTTCCTCAGTGCGGATATTGCCAGTCAGGTCAAATTATGGCCGCTGCGGCCCTCTTAAAGAGAAATCCAAAGCCAAGCGATGCTGATATTGATAATGCAATGGGTAATCTATGTCGTTGTGGAACTTATCAAAAAATTCGCGATGGTATTCATGTTGCATCTGGCCAAAAGAAATTGGTGGATGTTTTAGCGCAATACAGTGCTACACCTGCGACACGTGGTTAAGGGGTAAAACATGACAAGCAAAAATCAAACTCCGAATCTAGAAAATTCTTCTCGCCGTGATTTCATCATCAAAGGTACCATGCTTGGTGGTGGCTTGATGTTGGGTATCGGCGCATTACCTGAAGTGGTACTAGCTCAAGCAGGAACTAAGTACGATCCAAATACGCCAACGCAAGCAGGTGAGGCGGAAGTGAACGCCTGGGTTAGCATCAAACCAGACGATACAGTCTATATTCGTATTGCTCGCTCCGAGATGGGCCAGGGTACACGTACGGGTCTAGCCCAGTTGGTGACAGAAGAGCTCGAGTGCAATTGGAAAAACGTTAAAACCCAATCAGCTACTCCAGGACAAAGCTTGGCGCGTAAGCGCGTTTGGGGCGAACATGGCACTGGTGGTAGCCGTGGTATTCGGATCTCTGAAGACTATGTACGTCGTGGTGCAGCCGCAGCGCGCATGATGTTGATGCAAGCTGCAGCCAATCAATGGAATGTTCCTGTTTCAGAATTAGTAGTAGATAAAGGCGTTATTACTCATACACCGACAGGACGTAAAACGACCTACGGTAAAGTTGCCGAGTTGGCTTCAACCTTGACGCCGCCTGATCCAAAATCAATTACCTTACGAGATCCTAGAAATTGGAAAGTTGCAGGACAGCCTTATGCTCGTATAGATACCGCGAATAAGGTAAATGGATCCAAGGTCTACGGGATTGACTTGCAACTACCTGGAATGCTTTGCGCTTCTGTAAAGGCTTGCCCAGTCTTTGGTGGCAAGTTGGTGAGTTATGACGAGGGTAAGATCAAGAATATGCGTGGCGTAAAGGGCGTTGTTAAAATTGATGACAGTACGCTTGCGGTAGTTGCCGATACATGGTGGCACGCTAATGCTGCACTTAATGCAATGCCTATTATTTGGGACGAAGGTAAGGCTGCAAGTGTCTCGCAAGATGGCATTAATAAAATGTTACGCGATGGCCTTGATGAGGAAGGCGATTTCTGGCAGCGCAAAGAAGGTGACGCTCCTGCCGCTATTAATGGCTCTGCTAAAAAAGTAGAGGCTATTTATTACACTCCATATCGTGCACACTTCACGATGGAGCCGATGAACGCTACTGTCAAAATCACCGGTGATCGTGCAGAAGCTTGGGTGCCAACTCAAAATGGCGAAGGGTCACATGCTGCTTTATCTGAGGCTACTGGACTCGCGCTTGAGAAATGCGAAGTTTATAAATTGGACTCTGGTTGTGGTTTGGGTCGCCGCGGATCTACGCAAGACTTCACCACTTTCGCTGCCAAAGTGGCGCAGAAATTTCCAGGCCAGCCAGTTAAGGTCATTTGGAGTCGTGAAGAAGATATGACCCATGATTACTACCACCCAATTGCAATGGCAAAGATGAGTGCTGGTATTGATGGCTTTGGCAATGTCACCGGTATGCATATCAAAGTAGCCGGTCAGTCGATTAATGCCACATTAGCACCGCAGGCCATTAAAAATGGTAAGGATGAACGTCAGCTCCAAGGCTTCTATGAGAATGGCCCTGATGCCCAGCTGGGTTATACCTTCCCAACACTCTTAACTGAGTATGTGATGAAAAATACCCATGTGCCAGTTGGTCCATGGCGTGGAGTAAACACCAACCAGAACGGCATCTTCATGGAATGCTTTATGGATGAATGCGCTAAAGCGGCCGGCAAAGACCCCGTTAAGTTTAGACAAGCACTGATGCAGAATCATCCCAAGCATTTAGGTGTGCTCAATGCTGCGGCTAAAAAGGCGGATTGGGATAAGCCATTACCAGCTGGAACCTTCCGTGGCGTCGCTCAGTTTATGGGGTATGCCAGTTACTCTGCTTGCGTAGCTGAAGTAACTGTGCAGAATAATGTAGTGAAAGTCACTCGCTTGGTGTTTGCTTTGAACTCTGGGCATGTAGTCAATCCGTATTTAATGCGTGAGCAAATCGAGGGTTCGGTAGCAATGGCTTTGGGCGCAATCTTTTTGCCAGAGATCTCCGTAGAAAAGGGCCGTATCAAACAACAGAATCTCGATACTTATCCATTATTGAGGCTGTCTGCTACCCCGAGAATTGAAACAGTCTTAGTTCCAAGTTTTGATTTTTGGGGCGGAGTAGGAGAGCCTACGATCTGTGTAGTGGGCCCAGCTGTTGCGAATGCGGTTTCTGCTGCAATTGGCAGGCCGGTTCGGAACTTTCCGCTCAGCAAGGAAGGTTTGAGTTTGGTATAGCTAGCATCTAATATGTCTTTAACTGCGCGACCCCATTGATTATGAATTAATGGGGTCGTTTAATATGTCTTATGAGTTTCCTTAAACCAATCATTTTCCTTGCATCCCTACTGCCGCTAGCTCGTTTGATTTGGCTAGGTAGGAATGAAGGTTTGGGTGCCAACCCAATAGAATTCATTACTCGCTCGACTGGTACTTGGGCGCTTGTTTTCCTTTGTATCACGCTTGCTATGACCCCCTTACGATTAATAACGGGTTTGACTGCTTGGATTAAGTTGCGCCGTATGCTGGGCTTGTTTTGTTTTTGCTATGCCAGTATTCACTTCTCGATCTGGTTCTGGCTGGATCAGAATCTCAATCTCCAATCGATGTGGGCTGATGTGATTAAGCGTCCTTTTATCACTATGGGTTTTCTGACACTGGTTTTGCTTACTCCATTGGCAATAACGTCGAATCAGTGGGCCGTGCGCCAATTAGGAAAGCGCTGGACTTTATTGCACAAACTTGTGTATGTAATTGCCTGTACAGCTATATTCCACTATTGGTGGCATAAAGCTGGCAAGAATGATTTAGGAACAGTAACTATTTATGCAGCAGTGATAGTTTTATTGCTAATCTGTCGAGTTCCATTCATAAAGCAATTCCTTCAACATAAGCAAAATTCAGTAACTTAGGACTTTATAGAGTAGCAAATTTAAGGTGGCCCACTGCCATACAATGGGCCTCATGAATACATTCTTCCTAAAACTTATTCCACTCATATTATTGATGGGTATTTCAGCTTGTACTCACACCCCTCCGAAGCCACCGGGGTCTATCACTTTCTCCCCGTACACTCCTGGGCAAATTCAGGAATTTAATCAACAGTCTTTGTCACCAGTGGAGGGGCCATTTGGTCCAGTGGATCCAAGAGCGGAAGATCTTCGTATCGCCAAAGAGCGTGCAATGGATGCGAAATTTTACAATCAACCTAAAGGTGAAGTAGAAGCTGAGGCTTTGGAAACCCAATCGACCGACCCATATCAGGCTGTAAGGCCTATTATTACTTTCTAGGTAATTACTTAGCTCAATTCTGAGTCGATCATTAAATCGGGAATAGAGTCAATATTTAATAGTGCATGCGCTTCTTCTGGTGTGGCTGTTAACCAAGCACTAAAGAGCTCAGGTCGCAATGGAACAACAGTCCGTTTTTCATCGTCAGGTTTGTGCATGCGCTGCATTACTGGATGATTACTGGCATCTATTGTCAGCATAGAAAAAGAAACAATCAGTTCGCCAGTTTCTGGTTCAGTCCAGGTATCCCATATTGAAGCAATTGCCATGGGTTCTTGATTGACCTGTTTAATTGCGGAACGTACTGCTTTACCGGACTCGTAACAGGGCTCATAAAATGCATCTGCTAGAGCGAGGGCGTAATGTCGCTTAGTCCAAGCGTGTTTATAAGAGGGTTTCTCGGCCACCGTTTCAGCTCTGGCGTTATAAGTTTTTCTCCCAAACGTTTCCTCTTTAGCCCAGGAAGGTAATAAGCCGAAGCGGGCTAGGCCAATTGCACTTCGGTCGGTATTGTGGCTTTGAAGAACAATGGGTCCTGGGTAGGTCGGAAAGATATCATGGACATGTGATGCTGGTAGATCTAGATCAAAGTGAGATTTAACCCAATCTACGTTGATAGTCGTGAGGTATTGAACACACATCCATCTATTTTACTGTGGCTGATCAGGATTTTTCTGCGCCAACTGTTAATATTGAGGTTAAATTTTTGAAAGAGAACTTCCTTATGAAACTTTTTGCTTCAGCATCAAATTTATCGGTAATACGCTTTATTGCTGTAGGTTTTTTAGCTACTGCACTTGTGGGTGGGGCATATGCACAACAAAGTGGTTTACCAATCAATGCTGCGGCATCCGTTAACGGAGTCGTCATTACTAATGATATGGTTGAACAGGGTATCAAGGTTGCCATTTCTCAAGGGCAAAAAGATTCCCCAGAATTACGTAAAGTTGTCATTGAAAAGTTTATTGAGGTACTTTTACTCTCTCAGCAAGCTGAAAAAGATGGCTTGGCAAATTCTGAGAGAGCAAACTCACAGTTAGCCATGATTCGTCAGAATTATTTAGCCGATCTCGAGTTATCTACTTTCATGGCAAAAAACCCAATTACTGATGCAGACATACAGGCCGAGTACAACAAAGAGATTGCTTCCTTGGGCCCTCAAGGTATGATCAGTGAATACAAGGTGAGTGATATTGAAGTAGCCACTGAAGCAGATGCGCAAGCAGCATTGGCGCGTATTAAGAAAGGTGAGCCATTTGATAAGGTGGCTAAGAGTGTTTCTTTGGCGCCTAATAAAGTACAGGGTGGTGCAGTAGGATGGATTCAGCCTGGCCAAGTTGCACCTCAATTGGCTTCTGTATTGAGCACCCTTGCTAAAGGGCAGGTTTCGCCAACCCCAATTCAGATGCAGCAAGGCTGGTACTTGATTAAGTTAGAGGATAAAAAATCGAGCAAGCCACCTTCATTTGAGCAAGCAAAAGCTGCTATTCGTGCAGGTATGACACAAAGAAAGCAATATGAGTTCTTAGGTCAAATTGCAAAAGATGCCAAGATTATTGTTCAGTAAATGCACTATCAGAATTTTGCATAAGAAAAAGGACTCCGAGGAGCCCTTTTTTACTTGCGCTCCAATGTAACAAAGCTGAAGGTAACAGCGCCCTCTGAACCTGGGGTTCTTTCAACCTCATTCCAATCGGATACATCCGGTACTTCAAAGAAGGTATCCCCGCCATCGACATCGAGATCGATTTCGGTAATGTAAAGTCGGTCTGCTTTCGGAAATGCTTGCGTGAAGAGCTGCTCCCCACCAATTACAAATACACGCTCAAACTCACCTAAGCTTTTTAATGCTTCATCAAGTGATCCGACTAATTCGCCACCAGTGGCTTCATAGGCTGCGTTGCGGCTCACTACAATATTGCGGCGTCCGGGTAAGGGACGACCAATAGACTCCCAAGTCTTTCTGCCCATGATGACCGGATGGCCCATGGTGACGCGCTTAAAGAATTGCAAATCAGCTGAGATCTTCCAAGGCATTTGATTATCGCGACCAATGACGTGATTGCGCGAACGGGCAACAATCATAGAAATAGCAGGTTGAGTCATGAGGATTATTCTTAAATAGCTACAGGAGCTTTAATGTGGGGGTGAGATTCATAGCCTACAATTTCAAAGTCTTCAAACTCGTAGACAAAAATAGAATCGGGTTTGCGCAAAATATTAAGCTTAGGCAGTGGGAAAAAATCTCGTGAGAGTTGAAGTTCAACTTGCTCTAAATGATTGCTATACAAATGACAATCGCCACCAGTCCAAATAAAGTCACCAACTTCTAGATTACATTGTTGCGCCATCATATGGGTTAGCAATGCGTAGCTAGCAATATTAAAAGGTACGCCCAAGAAAATATCGGCGCTACGTTGATAGAGTTGACATGACAACTTGCCATCCGCAACATAAAACTGAAAGAAGGCGTGACAAGGTGCCAAAGCCATACGAGGAATATCGGCTACGTTCCACGCAGAAACAATAATGCGGCGTGAGTCTGGATTTTTTTTGATGGTCTCGATTACTTCAGAGATTTGATCGATATGCTGTCCATTAGGTGCGGGCCATGAGCGCCATTGGTAACCATAGATAGGACCCAAGTCACCATCAGGTGCAGCCCATTCATTCCAGATAGAAACACCACGCTCTTTAAGCCAGTTGTTATTTGTACTGCCTTTAAGGAACCAGAGTAGTTCGTAAATAATAGATTTGAGGTGTAGCTTCTTAGTAGTCACCATCGGAAAGCCATCAGCCAAATTAAAGCGCATCTGGTGTCCAAATACGGAGACCGTGCCAGTTCCAGTCCTGTCAGATTTTTGAACTCCCTTGGCCAGGACTTCTTTCATGAGATCGTGATATTGACGCATATATATTGGCTAAAAATAGTGATGTATTAACGAATTAGAGATAGCTTACTCGAATGTGGGCGACTTCACTCCGAGGGCTTTGTGAAGCTTGGGGGAGGTGGTCGTATATTGAAGCTGGATCTGTTTTTCAGGGTTGAGGTACTCGGCGGCCGCAAAGGCAGCTAATGCAGCCTCATGAAAACCAGACAGAATGAGTTTTTTCTTGCCGGGGTAGACATTGATATCTCCAACGGCATAAATTCCTGGGGTACTCGTTTGAAATTTTTGGGTATCTACGCAAATTTGCTTGCGATCGATATTTAAACCCCACTCAGCAATAGGGCCCAATTTTGGAGAAAGTCCATAGAACACCAGCAAATCATCTAATCGAATTTGTTGGGATTCTCCATCAATATTGGTAAAGGTGATTTCAGTAAGCAAGGCATCTTTTGCTTCATAGTCAGTCACTTGACCGATCAGAAGTTGCATTTGATTATTGGCGCAAAGCTCACGAATTTTGGCAATAGATTTTGGTGCAGCCTTAAAGTCATCACGACGATGAATCAAGGTAACGCTGGCAGTAATTTCTGAAAAATGAATCGCCCAATCCAGCGCTGCATCACCACCACCGCAAATTACAATTCTTTTGCCTGAAAATTGCTCAGGATTTTTAACGTGATAGAAAACCTGCTTTCCTACGAAGGCGTCGATTCCTTCGAGGTTAATGGTGCGCGGCTGAAAGGCGCCCACTCCCCCGGCAATAAAAACTGTTTTACTTAAGAAGTGATTGTCTTGGGAGGTGCCTACCAGAAAGCGCCCATCGGCTTGGCGCTCTAGTTTGCTAACCTCTTGACTCAAATGAAATTGGGCACTAAAAGGCTCAATTTGTTTTAAAAGATTATTAGTGAGTTCACGCCCAGTACATACTGGAATTGCAGGAATGTCGTAGATGGGTTTATCTGGATACAGTTCAATGCATTGACCGCCAACTTCTGGCAAGGAATCAATCACATGCACTTTAATTTCTAGCAGGCCTAATTCAAAAACCTGAAAGAGACCCACAGGACCGGCGCCAATGATGACGGCATCGGTTTCTATGGGTGAGTTCGACACGAATTTCTTAGGCTAGAAAATTACTTTACTAGCTGATCAAGTTTGTTCTTAACTTCTTTCCACTCATCAGCGTCTGGAAGTGCGCCCTTAGACTTGGTAATCGAAGTCCAGGAAGGGGAAAGATCTGCATTGAGTTTGATGAATGCTTGTTGATCGCCAGGGACGTCGTCTTCAGCATAAATTGCATTTACTGGGCACTCTGGAACGCAAACTGCACAGTCGATACACTCATCTGGATCGATGACTAAAAAATTAGGACCTTCGCGAAAGCAGTCCACTGGGCAGACATCTACACAGTCGGTGTATTTGCAACGGATACAGGCTTCGGTAACAACGTAAGTCATAGCAGTTTTGTTTCAAGAGCTCCCAAAAGACGGGCGCTGGGTTATAAAAACATCATTTTAGCCGAAATGACCTATTTTTCAGGCAAAAGGGTCAATTTACTTGAGGTAAAGTTCCCGTATGACTACACAAGCCAATTCCCAAAATATGATCCAAAAACCCAAAATCCTCGTTGCTAGAGCGATTTTTCCAGAGGCTTTAGCCAAACTAGAGGAATCTTTTGAGGTTCGGTCTAACCAAGAGGACCGGATTTTTAGTCCCGAAGAATTGCAAAAAGAGTTATCTAAAGTTGTAGGGGCTTTAGTTACTGGTAGCGAAAAAATCGATACCAGTGCCTTAGCGCATGCCAAGAATTTGAAGATCGTAGCCAATATCTCGGTGGGCTACAACAACTTTGATGTGCCCGCAATCACTGCCGCAGGAGTAATGGCTAGTAACACGCCTGATGTGTTGACGGACACCACTGCAGATTTTGGTTTTGCTTTATTGATGGCAACTGCTAGACGTATTACCGAATCCGAGCATTGGATACGTGCAGGCCATTGGGATAAGTGGTCGATTGTGAATAATCCACTAGGTATGGACTTGCATCACAGCACGGTGGGCATTATTGGTATGGGACGAATTGGTCAAGGAATCGCTAAGCGTGCCCTAGGCTTTGGTATGAATGTGATTTACCACAATCGCAGTCAACTATCAGAGGCAGATGAAAAAGCCTGTGCTGCCAACTATGTTTCTAAAGAGGAATTACTTCGTACAGCAGACCATGTTGTTTTGGTATTGCCCTATAGTTCGCAAAGTCATCATACGATAGGTACAAAAGAAATTGCCCTCATGAAACCGACTGCAACCCTTATAAACATTGCCCGCGGTGGCATTGTTGATGATGCAGCCCTGGCTCAAGCACTCAAAGAAAAGAAAATTTTTGCAGCAGGATTAGATGTATTTGAAGGCGAACCTAAAGTCCATCCTGAATTACTAAAGTTAAGTAATGTTGTGCTTGCTCCACACATCGCTAGTGCGACAGAAAAGACACGTCGAGCAATGGTAGATTTGGCGGTAGAGAATTTACGTGCAGCACTTGATGGTAAAAGACCACCGAGTCTGATTAATGTAGAAGTTTTTAAAGAGTAGTAAAGTTTAAAAGAGAAAAAATAAAGCCGAGCATTGCTCGGCTTTATTAATTGAAGCATTGCTTCTAATTGCTATTTACCAATAACTAACAAAGATCATTCAGCGTCAATTTCTTCTGGTAGTTCGCGTAAGGCTAATTCAATACCACCAAATTTTCCAGCAACCCAGTTATAGACCTTGCAGGCAATCCACAGCAATCCAAAGCCGAGTAAAGCATTCAAAATTAAGGCAGACAGTACTGTAAATCCAGGGATGGCGCCATCACGAATAAAGGCTACAAAGAGTGCCAATAAAACAATGGGAACGGAGAAGCAGAGGTAAACCAAAACCAAAGTTTTGGCAGTATGCATTGGGTCGAGGAAGGCGAGTTCTTTTTTAGTGAGTTTCATGATGATTCAATCTTAAAGCAGTCCATCAAAAAGCGCTATATCTACCCAGTCTCCAGCAGCAACATTTCCTTGATCGTGAGTAAGTATTACAAAGCAATTGGCCTCACTCATTGAGCGTAAAATGCCAGCACCTTGACTACCAGTCAGACGAACAGTTGGTTTGCCATCGGGTCTACGCCCCAAGATGGCGCGCTGAAATTCTGTACGCCCTGGTTTTTTCCGAATGGGTGCTTCAGCAATGGCCTGAGTCATTGGTGGTTCAGTTTGATTTGCACCATTAAGTTGCAAAAGTGCTGCGCGGACAAATTGATAAAAAGTTACCATGACTGCGACTGGGTTACCTGGTAACCCAAAGAAAAGAGTTTTGCGAGCCGGCGATTTCCCTATAACTGGCTTAAGGACCCCAAAGGCCATTGGGCGACCTGGGCGCATCGCGATTTTCCAAAATCCGACATCGCCTAACTCCTGCATGATCTGTTTTGTAAAATCCGCCTCTCCAACAGATACGCCGCCGGAAGAGATCAATACATCCGCTTTGCCAGCCGCTTCAATAAATGCTTGTTTGAGTGAGCTGGGGTCATCACGTACGATACCGCAGTCAATGATCTCTAAATTGAGTCGATTGAGTAAGCCGGTAAGACTATGGCGATTACTGTCATAAATACTACCTGCATCTAGTGCTTGGCCAAGAGCGCGTAGTTCGTCACCCGATGACAGAATCGCCACCTTGAGTTTGCGCTTGACTGGTAGTGATGTAACGCCAAGTGATGCGGCTAAACCCAGATCCGAAGGACGCAGTAAGCGACCAGTTGTAATCGCAGGCGTATCCCTTTGTAGATCTTCGCCACGTAAGCGTCTGTTTTCACCAGGCTTTAATTGATCTTGCTTGAACTCAATTGAGCTCTCACCTATTGAGCTAGTGAACTCTTGTGGAATAACGGTATCGCAATCAGCAGGCATGACTGCACCGGTCATGATCTTGAGGCATTCGCCTTTGCCAATGCTGCCTTCATAAGGTTTGCCTGCAAGCGCAGTGCCAACGACTTTCAGTGAGATAGTTGGATTGCTGGTATTCAGACACCTGCCATCAAACGCAAAGCCATCCATCGCAGAGTTATCTGTAGCAGGAACATTGATAGGTGAGAGTAGGTCGACCGCCAGGATTCGATTGATTGCATGATCTAGAGCAACAGTCTCAATATCTGCAGGATCATTAATAACTGCTGATTCTTGAATAAGGTCGTTGACTAGGGCAGCAATAGCCTGACGTGCATCATCCACATGAAGTGATGAGCTCAAAAGAATAGCTTGGTTTGGCGAATGACTCATGTAGACACTTCCTCAAGGGATTTCAGCTCTTCTGGGGTATTCACATTCGCAAAAACTTGTGGATCATCAAAAATCACGGTACTACTCCGTAACTCTTTAAACCAATGATCTATCTTGAGGTCACCCTTTAGTAAAAAGTTTTTTAGCGAGTCTTGTAGATTTGCGCGCATTAAGCAAAATACTGGCTGTGCCCATACTTTGCCACCTGCTTCCCTGCTAGAAGCATAAACTAATTCAAAATCTCCGCACTCCATCTCAGCGCTTAATAGCTCTGCAAGGTTATTGGGTAGTAAGGGTGAATCGCAAGGTGCAGTTAGTAGATAGGGAGTCTTGCATGACTTGAGGCCAACAGCAAATCCAGCCAAAGGGCCCGAAAAGTCTCGAGTTTCATCCATGACAACAGGATATCCATAGGCTGCATACTTCGTAATATTGCGGTTGGCATTGATAACAATCGTTTGCACTTGAGACTTTAGTTTTGCAATGGCTGATTCGATTAGTGGTTTATCGTGAAAAAGAATGAGGCCCTTATCGATACCGCCCATTCGCTGTGCGCGTCCGCCAGCAAGTATGAGTCCAGTGATGTCTTTGCTTGCAATCATTAGCCGCCAATGTAGGACATTTCAACCTTACGATTATTGGAGGACGGATTGGTGGTATCGGAGCCTCGAATTTCTGAATAGTGATCTTCACGGCTAGACCAGGTATTCATCACCGCATTGGCAATTTCTAAATCAGATTTGCCAGAGCGCAGTAGGGTTTTGAAATCAAATCCTTCATTTGCAAAGAGACAAAGATACATCTGGCCATCGGTGGAAATGCGTGCTCTAGTACATTCATGACAAAAGGTTTGGGTGACGCTGGAGATTACACCAATCTCGCCTGAGCCATCAACGTAGCGCCAGCGTTGTGCAACCTCTCCAGAGTAGTTAGCTTCAATGATTTCAAGAGGAAATACTTCGTTAATACGGGCAATGACTTCTTTAGATGGAAGGACCTGCTCCATATTCCAGCCATTTGAGCTGCCTACATCCATGAATTCAATAAAGCGCAGAATAACGCCGCTACCTTTGAAGTGCTTAGCCATCGCAACAATCTCATGATCGTTGGTGCCTTTTTTAACTACCATATTTACTTTAATGTTTTCAAAGCCAGCTTCTTGCGCAGCGGTAATGCCATCAAGCACATCGGCTACTGGAAAGTTAACATCATTCATTTTTTTGAAGATGACATCATCAAGACCATCAAGGCTTACTGTCAATCGTTGCAGGCCAGCTGCTTTTAGGGCTACGGCTTTCTTGCGCAAAATGCTGCCATTGGTCGTTAGGGTTAAGTCCAGCGGTTTACCTTCAGCCGTCTGAATTTTTGCCAACATCTCAATGAGTACTTCTAAATTCTTACGCAGCAAAGGCTCGCCACCAGTCAATCGAATTTTTTCAACACCTAGGGTAGTGAAGATAGAGGTGAGACGTGTGATTTCTTCAAAGCTAAGTAACTCTTTATGAGCTAAGTAGGGATAGTTTTGATCGAAGACCTCTTTAGGCATGCAGTAGGTGCAGCGAAAATTACAGCGATCGGTTACTGAGATACGCAGATCTCTTAAAGTGCGCCCGCGAGTATCTTTGGTATGGCTATGCGGCGCGACCAGTCGAGTACCAATAGACGGCACAATACCTGTACCTTCATCGATACGAATGGGAATTACTCTGGAAATTGCTTTTTCAACCATGAACTCAATTATGGCTGTGAAACGGAGTTTCTGCCAAACCGCCAAATATCCTTTTGGGATAAATGACGATCTGGAGAAAAGCTTGAATCTGCGTTAAACCGTTTTTTCTTTGCCGCCAGTTTCAACTAAAACCATTGGACCTTGGGGAGTGCTCGCTGCAGGTTTAGGTGCTCTGCCTAAGTTATTTGCAACAGGCTCTGCCTGAATCTGACTTTGTGCTTCAGCATGCTTAGAGGAGTCTGTGGCGACCCAGATCATGCCGGCTGATTGCACAACGTTGTGTAAAGGAGTTTCTTCAAGCGCTTGGAAAGCAACTTTAGGAAGTTCAGTTGCTGGCTTAGCGATTACTTCAATCTTGGCAGCTGCAAAAGCAACAGGTGCTGGAGTAGAGGCGAGCGCTGAAGTTGGAGCAGCAGCATTTTGCGCAGGGCGATTCGATTGACGTGGGGCGCGTGGTGCGCGTTCCTGTCTTTCTTGTCTCTCCGCTGCAGGTTTTGCATTACCAAAACTATTAGCAAGATTCTGAATTGGCATCGATGCAGATGCACCAGCCATTCCTACTGGAGGGCCTGCAAATGGCCTAGCTGATGGAGTAGCAGAAACAGCAGTTGCTGCATCACTATTTTCGGTACGTTCACCACGCTGACCTCGACCACGACCACGACGATTGCGACCACGACCACGGCGCTCTTCACCATCAGCACTTGGAGCAGCTTCAGTGCCGGGCACTGCTTCAGTAGCAGGCGTTACTGCAGCTGGATTAGCTTGGCGCTCTGGCTTCGGACCATTTTGATTGCCTTGGTTACGGTTGCCGTTACGGTTATTACGGTTGCGATTATTATTGCCACCTTCGCTAGGAGTGCCTTCAGCGGCATTAGCCACTGGACGCTCAGTACGCTCGATACGATCACCGCGACGGTTACGTCCACGATTACGATCATTGCCACCATTGCGACCTTGATTGCGGCCACGCGGATTGCTACTTGGTGCAGGCTTCTCTTCAACTGCTGGAGAGGAGGAGAAGAGTTTCTTAATAAATCCAAATAAACCACCAGAGCTTTCAGTCGCTTCTTTCTCAGTGCGTGCAGGGCGTGGCTGGCTAATCGGCGCAGGTTGTGTTGGCGTGATACCTTTAACAGCGGCTTCAGGACGCACTTTGACATCTGCATCTTTTTTGCTCACTGTTGTGTCGGTCTCGAGTTCACGAGCAGCCTCTTCGGCCATGACATAGCTCGCTTTTTGATCGTCAAGACGAGGATCGTCATGGCGCAAACGCTCTAACTTGTAATGTGGAGTTTCTAAATGCTTGTTTGGAACCATCAAGACGTTCACTTTGAAACGAGTCTCAATCTTGATTACTTCAGCACGTTTTTCATTTAAGAGGAATGCAGCTACTTCGACTGGAACCTGTGTATGAATCGCCGCTGTGTTTTCCTTCATTGCTTCTTCTTGGATGATACGCAGAACTTGCAATGCAGAAGATTCAGTGTCGCGGATGTGGCCTGTGCCGTTACAACGTGGGCAGGTTACATGGCTACCCTCAGATAAAGCAGGGCGCAAGCGCTGACGTGACATTTCCATCAAGCCAAACTTGGAGATCTTACCCATCTGAACGCGAGCGCGATCATGACGTAGAGCATCGCGCAAACGATTCTCAACATCTTTCTGGGCTTTACTCGATTCCATATCAATGAAGTCGATCACGATCAAACCACCTAAGTCACGTAAACGAGCTTGACGAGCGATTTCATCGGCAGCTTCTAAGTTGGTGCGAGTAGCAGTCTCTTCAATATCAGAGCCACGGGTTGCGCGTGCGGAGTTAACGTCAACTGAAACCAAAGCTTCAGTGTGGTCGATTACGATTGCGCCGCCAGATGGCAATGGCACGGTACGTGAGTACGCAGTTTCAATTTGGTGCTCAATTTGGAAACGCGAGAACAAAGGTACATCGTCTTGATAGCGCTTAACACGCGGCAAGTTGTCAGGCATTACTACAGACATAAATGCGGCAGCTTGTTCATAGATGTCATCGGTATCGATGAGGATCTCACCAATATCAGGCTGGAAGTAATCGCGAATCGCACGGATCACCAAGCTAGATTCGAGGTAAATCAATAGCGGAGCAGAATTAGCTTTGGCGGCTTCATCAATCGCTTTCCACAACTGCATGAGGTAACTTAAGTCCCACTGCAATTCAGTCGCATCGCGACCGATGCCAGCGGTACGAGCAATGATGCTCATGCCATCGGCCACTTCTAATTGAGCCATGGCTTCGCGAAGCTCTTGACGGTCTTCGCCTTCAATGCGGCGAGAAACGCCGCCTCCGCGTGGATTGTTTGGCATCAAGACCAAATAACGGCCTGCCAAGGAGATAAATGAGGTGAGGGCAGCACCTTTTTGGCCGCGCTCTTCTTTTTCTACTTGAACAATGATTTCTTGACCTTCGCGCAAAGCGTCTTTAATGGAGGCGTTGCGGACGTCGATTCCCTCTTTAAAGTAGCTGCGAGCTACCTCCTTAAATGGCAAGAAGCCGTGACGTTCTTCGCCGTAATTGACAAAGCAAGCCTCAAGGGAAGGCTCAATACGGGTAATGACACCTTTGTAGATATTGCCTTTGCGTTGTTCACGGCCGGCAGCTTCGATATCAATATCAATGAGTTTTTGACCATCAACGATGGCAACTCGCAACTCTTCTTGTTGAGTTGCATTAAACAACATGCGTTTCATA